>ENA-OWOC01000087-OWOC01000087.1-gut-metagenome-genome-assembly--contig:-NODE-87-length-46316-cov-6.540885_pt1 | contig 46316 bp, 45 predicted proteins | sample MGYA00248245_ERZ651791 | MGnify/ENA primary metagenome ERZ651791 (study PRJEB26908, sample SAMEA4031703) | gut metagenome | biome: gut; feature: normal infant; material: stool | place: China | collected 2015 ...
CCATTAAAGCGGTACGCGAGCTGGGTTCAGAACGTCGTGAGACAGTTCGGTCCCTATCCGGCGCGGGCGTAGGATATTTGAGAGGAGCTGTCCTTAGTACGAGAGGACCGGGATGGACGGGCCGCTGGTGGATCTGTTGGGAACCAATCCCATGGCAGAGTAGCCAAGCCTGGACGGGATAAACGCTGAAGGCATCTAAGCGTGAAGCCCCCCTCAAGATGAGATATCCCATCGCAAGAGTAAGACCCCTTGAAGACGACGAGGTAGATAGGGCAGAGGTGGAAGCATGGCAACATGTGCAGCTGACTGTCACTAATAGGTCGAGGGCTTAACCAAGTTGGTTTAGGTTGTCAGAAATGGCAGAGGAAGTAAGAACGGATGAAAGATATGTACAATGTGTGGTTTTGAGGGTATATGCCTTGAAATAGAGGATACCTCATGGTATAATAATCCTCGATAGCTCAGTCGGTAGAGCACGCGGCTGTTAACCGCGCTGTCGTAGGTTCAAGTCCTACTCGGGGAGTTCGTGATACTCAAACGGTAAATGAGGAGAACGAAATGCAAAGCTTAGGCCCCATGGTCAAGCGGTTAAGACATCGCCCTTTCACGGCGGTAACACGAGTTCGAATCTCGTTGGGGTCACTTAAGTTGAAATTCATTAGAACTTCAACTTTTTACAATATCTACGGCGACATAGCCAAGTGGTAAGGCGTGGGTCTGCAACACCCTGATCACCAGTTCAAATCTGGTTGTCGCCTCTCTCTAAAAGCCTCGAAAACCTCGTAATTACAAGGTTTTCGGGGTTCTTTTTTTGCAATTTTGATGTTTGCGCTTGTTTGCGTAATATTTTTAGGCTATTTTGGGCTGATTTGCCGGCTATTTTAAAGCATATCAGCCCAGAATATGGCTCATTTTTTGGGAAAGTTCATTTTCTTCACCGATATCACGAAGATAATGCCGGGTCATAGACAATGTAGTATGCCCTAAAAGCTTCTGCAGCTGGGTATCCTCCACGCCGTTCTTATACATAATGGAAGCGGTAGAGAACCGCAGCTTATGGGAAGAACGATATTCAATCCCAAGTTCAGCGCAGCATTTTTTCAGACGGCGGTTAAAGGTGCAGGTAGATAACGGCTGGCCGTTCCGAATCAATATGTAGTCGCTGTCCGAATTCAAGCGCCGTATTTGTTCCAGAATCCGTTTTGCCGAAGGTGTGAGCGGCATATCACGTTTCCCAGCTGCGGTATGGCCTTTGATATCCTCGACAATTTCATTCTTCTCGTTTACGAAACGCTGTATACGAATCGAATCCCCATGTATATCGCTCCATTTGAGTCCTTTCAGTTCACCGATACGGAGGACTAAATGAAAGTCTAAAAGGATTGCAAGAGAATAGAAATCGTCTGTCCTGGCAGATAAGGATTCAATGATTTTGAACCGCTCCTCTTCTGTGAATGGCTGAACGTTGTTATTTTCCGCCTTGAAAGAAAACTGCTTATAGTTGATGTCGCTGAGGCAGTTATGGCTGATGATTCCTTTTTCAACGGCCAGGTACAGCATACCATTCAGGATACTTTTCAAATCATTAAACCGTTTGCGCGTTAGCTGGCGGTCTTTTGTAATTTTACGGAAATAATCAATGTAATCCTGCACTTTCAGGTCCTTCATTGGGATTTTGGTAATCTCCTGATTTTTGAGCAGGCTATTCCACAGGAAACGATTTTCTTTAATGGTCTTTTTGGACGTGCCTGTTTCTTCATCCCTCCATTTCATCCAGATTTCAAAGAAATCCTCCAGGCTGTAGGACTGAATCCCGTAAAAATGCTCGTATAGTTTATCGATGAGTCCGGGATAGCTGGTACTGGTGATGGATTTGCGGTTGACGATGAGATAAATTCGCCCATCGTCCGGACGCACTTTCAGCTTTTGTAAGTTACATCTTTCCTTTACTAATGCTTCTTTCTTGGTAAAGTTCATAATTCGCGTGCATACTGATGGTGTCATTTTACCATCAGGGCGCAGGATTTGCAAGACAGTGGCTGGCAGCTCGTCATCTGGAGAACAGCTTTGCGGCGGTATGGCTGCATAACTGCTGGCAATTTCCAGATTCTGCTTGCGATAGGGACTGATGGGCATGGTCTCACCTCCTTTCTAGTGGTATAATATATACACAACACGGTCCGAGAGACAAAATTTGTATGGGGAAATTTTACTATTCCAATTTATGTAAAATGGACGCGCAGCGCATTACATTTGAATCTGAGAGAAAAATAGGCTGCGAGTTTTCATAAAAAGGAACAGGGACTCTTTCAGTATCATCCGCGATATCTTGCTTATAAATGGCATCGTCTGGTTTCGATTGCAGTATTTTTTCAAGGCTTTTCTTTAGCTGCGGAGTGAGTCGAAAAACGATTACTTTCTTGCTTCTATCATCAAAGCCTTCCTCAGTCCAAAATGGATATGGGATGCGGTAGTTGCGGCGGTCTGGTTTTTCTTTGTCAAACCGGCTTTCGGTAAGAAGAATCCCCTTGCTGCGTAGTTCCTTAAGAAAGCTGCCAGTGCGTTTCGCATAGGGAGCGGAAGGATTTAGACGTCTTGCAGTTTCCTGCAAATGTTGATAAACGCCCGCAAAGTTTTCGTATTCGACAATGAGTAATGCCTTTGCCGGTTCATGGTGATGTACGCCAAGAAGATATTGGGTATTTTCCAGGTATACGGCATTATAACCGCTGGACGAGTCAATTATTGCCTGGTGTCCGTAGATATTAACAAACTTTTTCTCCTTACGTCGACGGTAGTCATAATACTCTCCCGGTCTTAGGCGGCCAGGAGGTGCAATATGGTATGAAAAGCTACCGACTTGTGCGGGGTGTATTTTCAAGTTACGGAAAACCTCCTCCAGTAGGAGTTCCCACTGTTCAGCACGGTGGGTCAGCGTGTAGTTCAAAGCAATTTTTTTGAGAACTTCGGCAAAGTGCTTCTCCAGGGCTTTGGCACGGTCTGATGTAATGGCATGGCAGGAGACAGCAAACCTCAAAAAGATTTTGTGAGCCCAGAAAAGGCTTGTATAGTTGTCGAACTCCCGCTCCATGCCTTCCGGACGAGGAAAATACTGCTCCAAATCCTGGAAAATTTCAGAAGAAAGGGCGGATAAACTGCCATCTTCCAAGATTCCTGCGGTGAATTGAAGAAAGTGGACCAAACAAGTGCGACATAAAAGCGGTTCAAGCTTTAGCGCATTGACGATGGCCCTTCGCGCTTCTTTCTGTTCAGGGGTAGCAGAAAAATTGATTTCAACGGTTCGGTTTACCCATGAGGTTCCCATAAAATCCAGAGCACCGGGTTCGCCGGTAATCAAAAAAGCGAGGTGGGAGCTGCTGGAAAACCCATTGCGTACGCTACTTTCAAGCACGTTTGCCAGTTTCTGCTGAACGGCCTGCGAATGCGTTTGATAAGCGTCATCCAGGAAACAGATGCTGTCAGAGAGAGAGCCGGCTTTTTTTCGCAAGGAACGAATCCCGTTTTGCAAACTCGGATAGTCCTCAAGATTGCCGTCACTGTCAGTGAGGAACTTTCCAAGGCGAAAGGAAAGCTGAGTTTTGAAAGACTGGGAATTCCCGGTCAGCAAAAGCGCGGGCATAGGGTAGGGAAAGCAAATCGTCCGTAAAGGTCGCAAATGTGCCAGAATGCTTTGCGCCCATATGGGATAAACCGAATCAAAGTCGAAGTCAAAAATTTCCAAAAGTTTTCTGAGCGCGTTGGAAATGCAAAGGCTCTCGCCATATTTTAGATAAGCCTTTGAGGTCTCACAATGCCAGTCTGGGACAAGTCCTTCTTTTCCGATGGCAAATTCCGAGGTAAAATAGAACCAGTGTTTGTCGATTTGAAACCAGCCAGAGCGGTCACTAATATAAACGGTTTCTAAACCGGGTTCAATTTCTAAATATTGGAAAATATCTTGCAGGGCGGAAAGGTACAGCAAACGCTGGCCTTCCCGTTTTAAGGGCAGGTCAAACAGGCCGTGAAGTTCCTGCAAGCAGGCTGGGATATCATCAAGACTGCAGCAGAATTGTCCGTGATAGGACGGGAAACTTTGCTGGGGGAAAACATTAAACTCGCATAGCTGCGGGATGGATTCTGAAGGACTCGTAACTATGTGAAAGTCACAATAAAATTTGGCCTTCCGTGTCCGGTCTGTCAGGAGAATCTTCCGCTGAATGCGGTCGAAAACAAGCGGTAGAATTCGTCTATCGTTGAGGTAGATGCCGTTATCGGTTGCAGAAATGCCGCTGGGGAGAGTGAATGTTATGCTCATAATACTTATTACCTCCTAATGTTTATGAACTTATTATGAAGTAAAATCAATGGGAAAACACTAGGCAGCCGGCATATAAACTTTTTTAACAAGGAAAATGGAGGAGAACGATGAACCCGAATGTACAGAGTGTAATGGCAATTGAGCGGAGCGCAGTATCAATCATGGAGGATGTTTACCAGGATGAACAATTTTTGGAATTAAAGAAAGCGCTGGAGAAGGAAAAATATGATGAAGAGCAGATAGCTATATTTTTGGGTAATCTAATTGGGAGATTAATTGAAGAGAGAGCAGAGATGCCGGTGGAATGCTTTAACCCAATCGAATGGTATCAATGCGCAATGGAGGCCATTTTTGAAGCGGCATACAGAGCATGTCCTGGAGGATGGTCGTACTTTGAATTTGTGAAAGACCTTTTAGAGCAGGATGGGATAGAATTGGACGAAAAGGGTCTGAAGGATGAGAGCAAAGCTTTTGAGATGGAGATGTCTAAAGTAAAGAAAGCGCAGACAACATTTGAAGACCAGGTTGCCGTTTATCGAATACTCCACCAGGGCAATAAGGAAGAAAATCTCTACAGACCAATTATGCTATTTGATTGTGCTGAAAAAATCTGCCGGTTTTACTTAAGAAGAAGAAATAACTCTGCGATAAAAGATAAGCTTGACGAGATAAGCAGGCAGGAACTCTGGCCTTTGTGCAAGCGTATTGACCCATCGTATTTTGATTCAGAAGAGAATTGGGAAAAATTTCAAAAAGATTACAAAAAATATGGGAAAGCCCCGTATTCTGAATTGAAACATGAAGGATTACAATGGCTGGAGCGATTTACGGCGCTGCAGGAGCAAATTATAAATCAGGAACCAGATTCTTTATATCATGCAATAGGATTATGGATGTTAAGAAATAAGCTGAAATATACGGATATCGTAAGAACCAGGATGATTCAAAATCTGAATATAGTGGATATACAAATTATAGCAGATGTGTTGATTAAAACGATTTTTGAATTGGTGGGAAAGTGTGAAGACTTTACAGAGAAAAGTCTGAATATCTGGAATATAGCGTTAAAGATGGCAAACGATATGGCAAATGAGTGTATAGAGCTGGGGTGGAGCAGAGAGGAGAGCTATAGAATCGATTTTGAAGAAGTGAGATATATATGGAGACAAATAGCAGGTAATCGAAGCCGCTTATTTGACCCGGATGAAGCCTATGAAAAAATCAATAAAAATATTGTAGCTCATCTTCAAAAAGAGGGGTACGATTCAAGAAAAAGAAGAGTAGAGGGGATGTTTCTTGAACTTTCTCTTTGTTGTTATGGTTTTACTTATGGAAGAACCAGGATTGAACGAATAGACCGTGTTATTCAAGCTATATTTAATTTTTTGGATGAGTGCAGGAAAATAAAAGTGATTGAAGGCGAAATCGTTATAAATGCAGAATTAAAAAGACTAAAGGAGGGCTTAGAAAAAGAAGGAATTACAATAAGTGACTATGACAGGTCATTGCTGGTAAAGAGTCCTGAAGGCAAATTCGATAGCTCGGGCTATTTTAAGTTATGTTATAAAACGAGGTATCAGAGGCTTTTGCAAGTAATAAAAATGATGAGAGAAAAAATAGCCAAGTTAGAGGAAGAGGACACAGGAGAAAAGGGCAATAACAGTAACCCGGAAAAAAATCCAGTGGAATTTATTGCAAATAAATATCTGGACTTGATTCTAATAGACAGAGGAAATAATTGGAAAGTATCCTCCGAATTGAGTGGGGATTTAGATAAGGTAATATTTAGTGCGGTAATCCAGCAGGTCTTTCCGGCTTATATGACAGACCAGGCAGCCCAACAATATTATACTGCCCGGGATAGAGCGATTGAAATTGCTCGTAAATGTGAATTTGCCTCATATATGGGTTTTTAAAATATAACACGAGAAAAAAAGTGGTTTTTGTGGTTCCCCGCCTACAAAAACCACTTTTTTTGCGAAAGTGCCATTCGTTCAAAAGCGAAACAGGGCAAGCAATATGAAATTGCTGTAGCTTTTATTTTGAGTATTAATGTGAATATTTATAGCTGCTGGTACAGCAGCTGCAGATAATTAGCTTTCGGTATCTTCCAGCAGCAATTAATTTTGACCACATCGAATAATAGTCTTTTTTTGCCTCCACAACTTTTTTTATCTATATGTTGATGGCTTTTAAGTTTTAATTAACGACAGCAATTATTAACTGGTAATTATAATCATAAGAAGCTAAAGCAGAGGAAAGTGTTTTACACTTTGAATAACTTTTTAGCCGGAAATACTGGCGATGAATCAGGTATTTTAGCATATTGAGAGACCTAAATATACGTGCTTGTTAAATAGTGGTTACGAAACTTTAGTGGGTCTGGCAAGGTTCGCTTTATGTATTTTTATGACTTCATAACATGTGAGTAATTGATATCAACTGGTATCAGTTAATAACATTTTTGGAGGTATTAGAGTATGCCAGCATTACGGAAGAAACCAAGTGAGAAACGTTCGGAACACGTAGGACTTAGAATGAAGCCGGCGCGTAAGAAACAGTTGGAGAAGTGTGCGCAGGTACTGGGCATAAGTGTTGGAGAACTTGTAGATGAGGCGGTGGATGAGTATCTCGGTTCTCTGGGGTCAAAACGGGGAGCAACCTGGAAGTTGATTGATACGGCCTGCAGTATTTTAGAGGAGCGGGAGGAGGAGCAGAGAAGGAGGAGAAAAAACAGATGAGAGACAGGAACTATCTGCTGGTTGGAAAGCAGTCGTTCGACAGCAGTCATGAAGTGGCGAATTTGATTCATTACGTAACCAGAACCGGAAACTGTAAGAAAAATGTGGAGGACTGTATTTGTTATGGCGGTCACGGGGTATCTATCAGTGACTCAATAGAATTGGCGATTGAACAGTTCAAAGGCATATATGGTGCATACAAAGCACCGCGAAAGGGCTGCAGACGGCAGGCGTATCACGAACAGATGGAGATTCCTTATGAGTATGCGAGACGAATGAGCCCGGAGGATATGGATGAGTTGGCCTATTGGCTTAGCTATCACTACTGGAACAGAAGATATCCGGTAATTTATGCCGTACATGGTCCGGGGAAATCCGGAAGGCACTTCCATATTCATTTTGTTGTAAGTATGGTCAGCTGCAGGACCGGAAAAAAGTTCGATACCAGTGGTAAGGAGAACAGGCTGCGAATGCAGCTGTTTAATCGGCTCATGGAAGCTTTTGCAGAGGCGAGAGGGCTGCGGTGAAGAATGCTGTGAAGCGGAGAGAATGTCATGAGTTCTGGTATGAGAAGAAGTGTTGGATTTTGCTGAGGACAAGCTGAGGGAAGAATGGCAGGAGAATCAGAAGAAAGATAAATAAAGGCCGTAAAAAAGCCTCTCTGGTTTGGTGAAACAACAGGGGGGCTTTCATTGATGTTTAGAAATTATTCGGAATAAGCAACCGAATGTATCAGTTCAAAGAATAGTTCCTTTTGCTTAGGAGTCAACAGTTCCCAACAGTTTAACAATTCAGATTGTTTATAATCTAATTCTCGATAGGAACCCTCAGAAAAAAATTGAGCCATGGACATATCAAAGGCAGTACAGATTTTTTCCAATGAGGAAAGGGAAGGGAGCATATTTTTACGATACCAGGAAGATATGGTGGATTGGGGCAGACCGGAGCGTACAGTCAGTTGGTACTCGGTCTAGTTTCGAGCGGTTCTTTGCAATGTGATTTTTTGAAGAACATCAATCATTTAGTACCCCTCCCTTAACTGAATATTGTCGTTATTATAGTACGATATTTTCTTGTAAAGCAATTATAATTGTCGTATAATTAATACGATAATCATACTAAAAACTGAATGAATCAAAGGAACGAAACGTTTATTAATATTAGGGAAAATGAAGAATTGCGGAAAGAAGTATAAAGTAGGTTTAGTATTGGAGGGAGGTGGAGGTAAGGGTTCATACCAAATCGGAGTATGGAAAGCCATACGGGAATTGGGTCTGGAGAAATGGATTACAGCAGTATCCGGAACATCAGTCGGCGCATTAAACGCGGCTCTGTTCGCAAAGGGAAACTTTGAAAAAGCATATCAGCTTTGGATGGAAATTGACACCGGCCTGATTTTAGCGGAGCCGGATAGCAATGGAGAATTTGTCAGTTTGTTTTCTCAAAGAAATCTGAAGGTGCTAATCGAGCAGGCGCTGCGGGGAAACGGATGGAGCAGGACCTGCAGAAAGTGCTTCGTAACCTGTAAAGCAGTAGACAGGCCCAGTGTGGTTTACTATGATATTTTATCACTTGCAGATTCAGAATACAGGCGGGATATTTTATTAGCTTCGTCAGCTCTTCCGGTGATTTTTGATACCGTCAGATTAAATGGAGAAGAATTCACAGATGGAGGATTTCGGGGAGACAATACGCCGGTTTTTCCCCTTTTGGACCAGGGACTTGACTGGATTATTATTGTACATTTGTCAAGGAAATGGACAACGAAGCAGGATAAAGGTTTTTCAGATGAGAGAATGATACATATCACCCCATCAGAAGACCTGGGGAATGTATTTGATGGACTTTTGGACTTTGAATCGGAGCATACGATTGAAAGGATTCGGCTGGGATATCTGGATGGTTTGCAACAGCTGCAGTGGCTTGCGGAAGAGATATATAAGTGGAAACCACGGCCTATGCAGAAGAAAAGGAATAGAAAAGTACCAATAAGAAGGGATAGAAAAGTGGAAAAATTAGAATTTAAAAATAAGGATATTGAGAAAATTTATAATGAATAGACAGAGCGATTAAAAAAATTGGCAGAAGAGCCAGTATATAACGAAGCGTATTTGTGGGATAAGACCGTGGAGCGGTATGCAACGAATATGGAAAAAGTGCGGCGCATTCTGCAGTCAGAGGACTTGAAGAATTATATTAGTTCCAAATTGCTGAAAAATATGGACACATTCCTGAAACGGTGTTCAAATGCGGAATTTCACATAGCTCTTGTGGGGGCTATTAAAGCGGGAAAGTCTACTCTGATTAATGCATTGCTGGGGTATGAGTATGCCTCAACGAAGGTTACGCCTGAGACAGCTTCCCTGACCAAATTCCGGAAAGGCGACTGCAATTATGTAAAAGTATCCTTCTATACAGCGCAGGAATGGGAAAAACTTTGGAATAGCGTAAAGGAAGCTAAAGCTGAGGTGTTTTTGGAAGAATATGCTCAGTTGAAAGCAGAGGGAGAAAAAGAAAAATGGGTTGACCATCCGGAGCAGGTATTTCAGTGCGGCTCAAAGGAAGAAGTAGTAAAGGAGATTGCACGGTGGACTTCCTCGAAATCAGCGGGACATTATTTCGTAAAAGAGGTTGAGGTGGGACTAAAGGAGGTTCCTTTAACTGACGGAGTGATACTGGTCGATACGCCAGGACTGGATGATGTGGTGCAGTATCGTTCCAATATTACCAGAGACTATATTGACCGTGCCAATGCGGTGATGGTGTGTGTAAAAGCAGACGCTTTAACCGGACAGGAGATGGCAACGATTCACAGTGTATTTGCGAATACACGGTACAATCCTGAGAAGGTTTATATTGTGGCAACGCAGATTGATACATTAAACAGGCCGATTCAGAACTGGCAGGAACAGAGGGAGGAGTGGCTGAAATCTCTGAAAAATACAGGAGCCTTTGGGAGTCTGGAATTGGCTAGAAAAAATTTAATTGCTGTGTCTGCTTATCTGCATATATTATTGGAAAATTATAGAAATAAGAGAGGGGACGAAGAGCAATCCTGGGATTTAGATGGTATTATTCGGAAATTGAGAATACGGGATGTGGAGGAGAATTATCAACGTTTAAAGGATTTCACTAACATCGAATTCTTAAAGGATAAAATCTATCGTGAGATTGTGATTAATGCTCGTCAGTATTTAATTGAGGATATTCAGAATTCTTATACATTCTGCAAAGAAGAACTTCAGGAGGCAATGGCGAAGATTAAAGCTTCCCAGGAAGGAATCATTAAGGACAGCCAAGGCAGCATAGAGGAAATCCAGAAAAAGCAGGAAGAGTATGCCAGGAAATGTCAGGAGGCGGAAGAAGATAAAAAGGCATTGGAGACTCTCTTAAAGAGGCTGAAAATGACGACCGAGAAGCGAGCAGATGATTTGGAGCGGGCGATTAAGGCTTTGGGAGGGAGGTAAATATGGGACTTGAAAATTCGGGCATGGGCTTGCTTTCGATTGTCATGGGAGGCCTCACAGGCTTGTCAAAATTTTTAGGGAATATATGGAAAGCCCTTACGTCACAGTCGGCTAAGAATGTGGGTGTATTGAAATCCCTGAATTCGCAGTCCTCAGTCAGTGATATTAATAGAATAACGGAGATTTTTGAAAGTTATAAGGAGAAGGTGGGAGAAGAGTCCGTTAAAATTGAGCAGGCAGTTTACGAGGAAGTTGAATATTTTATGGAAGAGCTGTATCAGGTAATTCAGGAAAACGATGGGATTTTGGAGAAATACCAGATTCGGACAAAAGGGGTAGAGCGGCGAATAGACAAAATTGTTTCCAAAATAAGGGGAAGCATTGACCGCAGGGTTAGCCGGACCGTATCACTGGATAATCCGGAATGCAAGCGGATTTTGCTGTTGCCTCCTGGAGAACGAAAGGAACTGGCAATGAACGATTTTTTCCAAAAAGCATTAAAGGAGGCGCTGGAACAGGTCTGCAGTGATATTCAGGAAATCATAGAAGACATATTTGAAGAGCTGGAAGAGGAATTGCCGGGAGCAGTTGCGCAGAGCCAAAAGGAAGCGGAGCGCTGGAAAAATGAGCTGGAAAGAATCAATACAGATAATTACCGTAAGGAAACGGAAAAGATGATTGAAGAGGCCGAGGGAGTTTTAGCCGGCTGCCAGCTCGTGATGAAGCTAATGGAGGGATAAACTTATGGGATTTTGGGACTTTTGTCGTAAAATCGGAAAGGGAATCGGAACAGCTATTGAAGGTGTAGGAAATTTCATTGGAAATGAAGCTGTAGCAGGCTTTGGGCGCTCTATACGGAATGCCTGCGCCGAGAAAGTCGCAGTGGAACGCTCTTATGAAAAACAAACGGCAAGTGTCAGGTCAACGGAGCGGCTCTCAGAAATTTTGGTGTCTTTCTCGGTGGGCTGCCTTCAACAGGCGGAGACGATTGAAAACGCAAGTATACGGGCGGTAGAAAATTATTATGACGCATTGCTTAAACTTTTGGAGCAGTCTTCTGATATGACAGGAAATCAGGCCGGGCTTAAACGGCTGAGAGCCTCCAGAACGCAGATTAAACGTAATATTAAGGGGAGTATAAAGAATCCTTTAGCGAAAAGAATGTCCCTTGATGATGAGGAATGCCTGCGAATTTTAAAGATGGAGCCAGGGCCGGAAAAGGGACAAGCAATGAGTTTGTTCAGCCAAAAAATTATTGAATCGGCGCTTTCAAATACGGCCCATCAGGTTAGAGAGGTGCTAGATGAGCAGCTGGAAGATATAAATGACTATTTGTCCGGTATACAGGAAGAGCAGGAACGGGAATATAAAGCTTTAAGGAATCAGTATGATATTCTGGCAGAAAATGGTGTTAAGGAGCAGTCTGACCGTGAAAAAAGCTGTCTGGACCCTGCAGTTACAATAGCTGGTATCAGTATAGCGCAAGAATTGCTTCAAGCATAGGAGAATAAACATGAACAGATGGAGGACACGGGAATTTGCCTATAAACGAGATGTGGAGCGGCTGTTAAAAGAAGTACGGCAGGAAAATGAAAAGCAGACTGAACTGATTAAATACTTGATAGAAAACCTGGGACAGGAAGAAAAACAACGGCTGGAAGGCATGGCGCAGAACTTGACCAGACAGTTGGGAATCATCCGTCAGCAGGAAGAGGAAAGGACAGAAATGCAGCGCAGGGAAAGCACAGTTCAGACAGACCAGTTAAAAGCGATTGAAAAGCTATTAAAAATGCTTTTGCTCAATTCGCTTTCAGATGAGGTGGAGCAGTGAAAAAAATGATACGCCCCAGCTGGGAGGATGAGAATTTCCTGGATGATGAATTTTTTAATCCGGCTGATGGATATTTTAAAAATCAGTTGGAGGAGGTTGAGCCGCAATTAGAGGCATATGCAGTAGATTTGGATAGAAAAATCCAGCGATTAGTCAGGGAACGCGAACATGTATTACGTCAAATTCGCTGGATTAGGGAAATTTTGGGAGAATCTAATGCTCAGTGAAACAGAGTTTACCATTAACGAAGTCGCAAAGGCCTTTCATCGGCCTGCTTTTTGGATTAGACGCTGGATTCGGAAAGGCAGGCTGCAAGGGTATCTCCTGGGCGGAATTCTGGAGGACCGTGTGGAGGCAGAGGCATTGGTGGAATTTCAGGAACGAAATCCCCGATACCAGAGGGCAGTCATGAGCCTGTTAAAAAAGAAAGATGTTCCATATATCCGGATTTTAAGACCTGGTTCAACGGCAACGCTGTCTTTAACCGGAGATTGGAGAGGAACATATGATTTGCGGGAAGAGCTTCGGGAACGATACGGTGTTTTAAAGGAATATGAGAAAATTCTGGAGCGGAAACACTACCCCCATCCGGATTTAAAACAGATTCGGGCAGAGATGGAAGAACTAAAGAGTGTTTTAAAAGTCCTTGATTTGCAATGAATTTACTTTTAAACAGGGCAGAAAAGGGGATGGGAAAGGGCATTTAATCTTGGTTGTGAATAAGGTGATTTTTCATCAGCGGAAAGACGAGGACTTGGCAGCTGCGGGGCCTCGTCTTTTTTGTGCATGTTATAGCTGCTGATACAGCAGCTGCAGAAAATCGGCCTTCGGTATCTTCCAGCACCGTCCGATTTTAACCGCACGGATTTTACCAGCACGTATCATTGCATAGACGGTGGATTGACTCATAGCATATTCAGAACACAGTTCTTTGACCGAGTAAAATTCTTTATCTTGATTCATTTTTTAAACCTCCCGGATTTTTATAATAGTGTTGTCTTTACTTAATTGTTTATTACTGTTAACTGAGGCTAATAAATATTAAAAACGGTATAACATAATTGAAAGAAACCTGTAATCAAAAAGCTGCGGGCTATATTACGATTGAATAATACTGGCCTTGGGAGAAATGGACTTATTGAACAGAAATGTCGTTGGCTGACGATGTAAATAAGTTTTTAGGGAACAGCTATACATAGTGATAACTGATACCTATTGTGAGTAAATCACTTAATCCATGGTCATGGATATAGGGGATTACCAATATGGAGGATTATCAGGAAAGTATCGAGAAAGGAAGTGAACCATAAGAGTTTGGAAACCGGCTTTAGAGTCAGGAGGATAGGTGATTCGATGGGACCCAATAGGGTGGGACGCCTATATAATAACAAGATTCGGATTTTGTAATACATTCGACAATAGCAGGAGGTTAAAATCAATGAGTAAACAGAAAGTGTTATCCATTCGGATAGAGGAAAAACTGTGTGGAAAACTTGCAGAGCAGGCCAAAAGGAGCGGCTATAAAACCGTTTCGGAATATTCCCGTTACCTGCTCCAAGAAAACGGGAATCCATTGATTCAGCAAAGGAAGCGGGAACAGCTGGCAAGACTAATATGTAAACTGCAAACGCGAATGGAGCGCAATGGGATAGATGACCCGGAGTTGAGGGAAGAGTTGAAGAAAATCAAGGAGGTGATTCGCTAATGGCGACAGTAAAAGTTTTTGGGAGAAAAACCAGGACGCCTGATGAGAAGAAGAATTATAAAAATGCAGACGCCTTGGAAAAAGTAGTCCACTACATATTCCGTGAAAATATGAAAGATGAGGAAGATTTGATTCCGGAGCTATCTGGGGGCTATGGCGTGGACCTGAGTTCCACCAGAGCGATTATAGACGATATGCAGATGATAAAAGCTATTTACGGAAAGACGGATGGGAGGCAGCTGCGGCATTTTTCTGTCAATCTGTCCGTAGATGAAACAGCGCAAATCAGCGACTTGAAGGAGTTCGCATACGAAGTCTGCGGATATTATGGAAAAGAGTATCAGACTGTTTTTGCGGGCCACAGAAAGATTGAGGATGGGAGGGAACGGATTCATTTTCATGTTTGCTGCAATTCGGTCAGCTACGAAACGGGAGAAAAGATGTCGATGAGAAAGGGGAGCTTACAGGAGTTTAAAAATTTCGTAAACGCGAAGGTTCAGGAGTATGGAGTTATGGAAGAGGCTGAGAACAGGCAAGACGAGGCTAATCAGGAAGGAGAGTAAGGAAAATGAAAAAGACTAAAGCTTATTATGTGATAATCAATGGGGTTCAGCGAGGTATTACGGACAGCTGGGCGGAGTGCAGGGAATCAGTAAATCGATATCGGGGAAACCATTACAAAGGCTTTCTGAGACTGGGGGAGGCGGCAGATTATCTGAAACAGCATTTACCAGAGAATAAGGGGCCATACGGCTTTCAGCTGAAAGGAGAACACAGGGAATTTCAAACTGCAGGAGAACTCATTGAGTTCGTAAAGAAGATTGCAGAAGAAACACAAGGGGCCATGTCGGAAAAGACGGCATAGAAAAAAGCCTCTCTGTCTAACGGGATGAAAGGCAGGGAGGCTTCGTTCATATAATCCGGATAATTTTCAGAATCTTCTCTTTTTTCTCAGGAGAGCAGGCAGCCAGTTCTTTCAGGATTTCACGGTCAATGGAATCAGAAATGGCATATTCGTTTTTAAGAATATAGTCAACGGTCAGATTCAGCACGTTGCAGATGGCAACCAATGTAGTGAGAGATACCTTTACCCTGTTATTTTCTATGTTGCTGATGTGAGAAACATTGACACCGACTTGTTCGGCAACGTACTCCTGAGTATAGTGCTGCTCAATACGGCTGGCGCGTATGGCTTGGCCGATTTCCTCAAAATTTAGTTCCTGCATGAATTCTCCCTATTCTAATTCCCTGATTTTACTATTGTAATATGCGTTTTTTTACTTTATAATTATCTATAACTATAAAATATATAGTATTAAAAAATACGAAAGAAGAATAGGAACGATGGATGGTTTTTTATTAGTGGTCTGCACACTGATTGTATGGTTTTTATACCATAAGCTTTTCAATGTGATGTACTTCGATTTGGGACGAGGCTGTTTGATGGAAATCATGGGCTGCGTGGTCGGAGGATTTATTTTGATGATGGTCATACGCGAATTTTGGTATGTAGTAGTCATCATTGCTGTATTAGTGGTTTTATACTTATTTAGCAAAGGCAGTGGGAAATAGAGGTGAGACAGGATTGGGATTTTGCGGATTGTAATTGCTAGGTTGTATGAAATGATGATGAAGAGCAGAGAGGGAAAGAGGAGGAGAAGTCATGAAGAAACTCATGATTTTGGCAGCGGTATTTCTTGAGGCGACAGTGATGCTTACTGCCTGCGGAGGTAGCACAGCGGAATATTCGGAGCAGACGATAGGAGAAGAGAGCGAAACCGAAATGGAGGAAACAGAAGCGAAGCCGGAAGAAACTATGGAGGCTTACAAAACTGAGTGCCAGGATTTTGACTACCAGGAATATTTCCGTTATGAGCAGGAACACCTGGGAGAAAAAATAAAGCTGGAAATGCAGGTAGACCAGGTGATTGACGGCGATTTCAGAGGGTATGATGTCCAAGGGAATGAATACTATATTTTTGATGAGCGTGAGGAAGAATCTCCTTTTCGAGTGATGGAGGGAGATATGCTGACGGTTTACGGGGAATATTCCGGAGTCGTGGAACTGACGCGGGCAATCGGTGATTATGAGTCGGAAGTATTTAGTATTACGGCGAGATACGCGGATTTGATGGAGGAAGAAGCAGCAGAAGAAATACCAACAGAATCGGAAACAATGACAGAGCAGATAGAGGCGGATAATCCATATCAGGATTCCATCCTTCTCTGGAAGAGTTATTATGTGGCCCTTACTGACGCAGACTGTATGGGTTTATCTAAAGAAGAATTGCGGATCGCCCGGAATGAAATTTATGCTGCATATGGAAGAATGTTTACCTCACAGGACCTGATTGATTATTTTAACAGCAAGCCATGGTATCAGGGGACAATCCCATCTGACCAATTCGATGATTCTGTTTTAACAGAGATTCAAAAAGCGAATATAAGGACAATCCAATCTTACGAAGAACTGGCAGACGAGGGAAGTGATTATAGTGTAAGAGGATTGACAATCAACGATGAATATGCAATTCCACAGATACCGGGGGAGTATACATATGTGAATAACAGCGACGAAAGCCAGTACGTTACGTTAACGATAGGAAGCGATGTGTCACTGACATTTTATGGAGCAACGGGTTATGCGCAGGAACTGTCTGGATTTAGTAATATAAATGACCAGGAATATTCTAACAATGAAGCGGGGGTAAGCCTCATATTTAACAATTATGGCCAAGAAATGGTGTATATAATGAGCGATGGTACTCAGATTACCTATACATTTTCTTATTGAGAAATCGTGGGAATGAAAAGGTGATTCCTGAAACATTGCCTTCTCTTAATGAGGACGCAGTAATTGGATAGATGAGAGAAAAGGAAAGGAGAATTATCATGGGATTAGGTAAAGCATTATTAGGAGGACTTGGAGTAGTGGGAGCGATTGTGGCGGCGCCGGTTGTTCTTCCGGCGGCAGGAATAGCGGCTCTTGGAGCGGCCTCGACTGCAGCTGGAGCAGCGGCAACTGTGGTGGGAGCCGGTGCGGCAGCCACAGGTATAGGCGGAGCTGTAGTGGGAGCTGCGACAACTGCAGCCGGGGCAGTAGCTTCGGGAGCCGCTGCAGCAGCTGGGACAGCCGGTGTGGGGGCCCTTGCGGCCGGTGCGGCGGCATCCGGTATTTCAACAACCACGGCGATATCACTGGGGGCAGCTGCGGCGGGGGCCAGCTATCTAAGCGATAAAAAGCGTGAAGAAGCCCGCGACCAAGGGCGCATAGAAGGTTATATCTCAGCTTCAGGAGAATATGAAGAAAAATTCAGAAATCAGGAAGAGAAGATTCAGGAACAGACAAAGGCATTTGAAGCGGATAAAAAGAACTATGAAAAGCTCCTGGATGAGTGTGAGCGTCAGCTCCAAGCCTAAGAAGGGAACGATATATGGATCTGGAAGAACTGCGGCGAAGGCGTTTGGCTATTAGCGCTAGTGCAGACCGGCATTTGAGCAATATGAATGCGATTGCGGCGGAATCGGGAAGGGTGGCGGATGTTGCGGCAAATGCAGAGGCCATCCTTCGGGACATTGATGAGCAATTTGAGTCATGTACCGGTTTGACAAAACTGGATATTTCCTTCCTTTTTGTGGCGGTAGCGCTGCAAGTGATACGGCAGTACGTTTTTACAAAATTTCCGGAACGTCTGGATGACCAGACGGCGGCAAAAAACACTGCCGGACACATAACAGAGCACTCAAACCGTTCTCACCGGTATTATGAGCCTTCTTTGGAAGAGATTATAACAAACCCGGTGCCATTTGACGCCAATATCGGAGCAGGAGGAGCCCTGTCAGGCGGAAAGCAGATGGGGCACAGGGTCACTGCGTTGGGACATGACCCATTGTTGGGGTTATTTTTCGGGACTGCCAATATTGCCACGTCTACGCTGACGAACAAGGATTTGCAGTCTTACCATATCTATACAAATGACAGGGGACGGGACTATTTCCGGAATAAGGCTGATACAGGGCAGGTATTCCTGAGGACAAAAGACAAGCTGTTAAACAGAGGAATTGAGGGAAAGCAGCTGGTGGGAGTATCCTTAATGAAGGAAATCATCCATCTGAAATCAGACTTAAACACGAAAAACAGTATTCCCCTCCCGGCGATTTCGATTTTAGACGCCGGTTTGGCTGCAGACCTGGCAAGACGCGGATTTGATATGTCAAATGTGGTAGCGGTGGGGAAGCAGGCAGGATATTCGGTTTTAATCAATTCGCTGATTGCCATGCTCCATGGGCTGTTTTATGATTCAAGTGTTGATTACAGCAGAAAGCTTTATGAGGTAAGGACCAGAAAGATTTTAAGCTATTCCAATCTGATAGCCAGCACAAGCAATTTGATTTATGTTGGCGCAAATGTAATGATGGGAAATGAGGCCGCAGTAAAAAATCTTGATATAGGCGGGTTGATTGTTACTGTATATCGAATCGTCACTGATGGCAAATGTATCCGTCAAATTAAACGGGAGTTTATTGAGCAGGAGTTTTTTAGCCAGATTCGTGGTACGGAGTATGATTTTCTTACATAGGACCGAGGCAGTGATTGTGAGAATAGTGTTCGCATAAGAGTATGAAAGGCGGGAGTTCTGGAAAAGCAGGATTTCCGCTTTTGTTGTTACGAACGCTTAAGTAGCGGACTGGACGGTAGTTGGACGATTTTCTGGATTTCCTATTGGGAGAGCAGATAATCAGTTTTTCAGAATTTCACGGTCAATGGAATCGGAAACGGCGTATTCATTTTCAAGAATATAGTCAACGGTCAGTACGATTGGTATGGAAGGCTTGTTTGATTTCCTCAAGGTTTAGTTCCTGCGTAATATTTATCAGTGCGAAGTAGCTGTAACTATTGTAATATGACTGAAATTTCAATATAAGAAATAAATTTCATTTAAAACGCAAAAACTTTATTTACTACGTCAGAATGTGACGTTGCCTGATGATACTGTAAGCGTATAAATGAAAGGAATCACCGGCATGGATAAGGTTGGGAGAGTACTGCTCTTATTTTGGCAGCTATATTGTGGGAATAGAATCAGCAAGGAAACATTCTGCTTTGAGATGGATATCGACAGGAGAACCTTTGACCGGGATATTGCGGCTGTGAGGGATTTTCTGGCAGAAAGTTATTCGGGGAGAGAAGTTATATTTGAGCCCAAAGGAAAGTTTTACTACATGACGGGCGCTGGAAAACGGATGATGACGGAAGTAGAGCTGACAGCAATCGCGAATATTCTTCTGGGAAGCAGAGCGCTCAGAAAGGATGAAATGAGCGGTTTGATAGAAACTCTCAAACAGGTAACCGAATATATACATTCTGACACTGAAAGGGAATTAACGCGTTGGACGGGAGAATATGACGGAAGCTACCATTATTCGGCAGTCCTGAAAATGCAATGGGATTTGCTGCAGTGTATTGAGCGAAGATTACTAATACGAATGCAGTATATGGTCCAGGACGGGAAAGGAGAAGAACTGGAAGTGATACCCTTGCGGATATATTTTGAGGAATATCATTTCCAGCTGAGGGCAATCCAGGTAGGAAAGAATGCGGAGGAGAAGGTCTTTGAAGTGGACCGGATAGAGTCGTTTCAGATTGTGCGTGGGTTAAACCATGCAGAGCAGAAGTTGTATTTTAAAATTGATTCTTGAAAGGAAAATTAGAAAATATGAGGAACTAAGTGTCTATAAGAGACTAAAGTAAAAAGGAGAGTATAGCGATGGCAAAGAAAATCAAATTCGCATTAAAAATGAAAGACGGCGTAGAGGTAAGAAACCTTCAGGAACTGCGGGATAATTTTGACTTGAACCAGGTGACAGCGTACTTTATGGATGGAAAGCTGGTGACCTGGCTGAGTGACAGGTATTATGATGAGGAAGCAGAGCAAATTGAGAGTTTGCAAAAAGACGATTCGGAACTGCAGAAAAAATTATGCCAGATTTTCGGGGTAGAGTATGAAGAGGATACTATGACGCCGGAAGAAATTGAGGCAAGGAACCGAAAGCTTGCCAAACTAAAAGAGATTACCGATGATGAGGAGATTCTTGCCAATGTGGACCATGTGGCTTTTTCTCAGGAGAAATTATCGGATTTGCTGGATGAGGGAGTGGATACGATTTATCTTTGCGGAGATGATTTTGTGATACCAGAGCGGGTAAAGGACAAAACTTATATTGGGATTAACACAAAATTGAATTTAGACGTCAAAAAGATGGGGCGGTATGAGAAAAATAATATTCGGTTAATCAATTTGCAGGAGAAACCGGAGGAGGCTGACCATACGGAGACTGCAGCTCAGAGACAATCAGAATTAGATGTAGAGGCAGTTGTTTTTTGCGAAGGCAGTGGCAGCAGTGAACATGAGAACTTCTTGATGTATGTAGGAAAAGAGTTGGAGCCATATGAGACAGAATCAGATGAAGAAGACGAGGAGGATTACGATGAAGATGAGGAAGAGATTGATTTAGAGATTCAATATCAAACTCTTTTAAAAGCGGTTCCAACGCCAGATATTTTGAAATATCGGGATGCTAGATACTGGGATAAAAAAATCATATACATGGCCGAGGATGGACAAGGAGAATTTTTGGCTTGCATGAACGTTGACGGCAGCCAGAATAGAGAACTCAGACGCTGGTATATGAACGAGGAAGAACTTCACTGGTATTGTATTGGAACAGAATATACACTGGTAGAGTATAACAAAAGTGACGAGGAAGATTACGAGGATTATTACCAGAGAATCCATATAAGCGGAAGAGTGGAAAATATAGAAAAACCCGAACATAATATATTTTCTTATGTAGCAATGCCACAGGGATTTTATCATATTAATGTATTCCAGGATGAGTTACAGATATGCGAATTATTAAATGGAGAAACGAAAGAGAGAGAGTATAAAATCCGCGTGAAGCTGGGAGAAGGGATTGCAGATTATGAAAATGAGCTGAAAGCTATTTATCCGGAATATGAGACAGGAAAGATATATTTATTTATGGGAGCGCGAGGAGGGTATTTCTATGTATTTGACACGGCAACCCGAAAAGCCAAATTAGCTGTAAAGAATTATATAGACTATTTGGGAACATTCTGTGTTAAAGGAAATCAGATTGTATATTTCGGCGACGAATGGTCAGACCAAAAGTTAATGTCTTTAAACATGAAATCAGGAAAAGTAACAAACTTATGGGAAGCTGTCGGTAAATATGGTGGGATTGAGATAGATACTTTAAATATAGTAGGGGATTATGTGTACTTGTATAAGAAGAATGATTCTCATGGGCTGTATAAAACAAAGTTAGATGGTTCACAGCATACATTCGTTCAGGGGAGCCAGTATAAAAAGACAGATATATTTCTCATGTCCACCCAGCTTTCCATGAGGTTACTAGAATCTCTAGCTGGACTTACAAAGTCGGCTTTGCCGGATGCGGAATTAAATTCCAATAAAGATTCGGAAAAAGAAGGGAATGATTTGGATAATAATTACCGGAAAAACTTTCGGAAATTACTTTATATTTGCTAGGAGATAGCCATGAAAAAAACGAGATTAAAAGATAAATTAAACCAATACATCGACGCCGGATTCCCAATCCTCTACATCAACAGCTTTGAGGACGACAAAGTAGACGATATCATCAGGGAGATTGGAGACCGGAAAGAAATCATTGAATGGAACGGAGCACGGGGGATGGTGAATTTTACGACTAAGGCTCCGCAGCTGATTTCTGCAGGCGGACTGTCGGAGACGTTGAATCTCTTTCTGGAAAAGGATGAACTGGACAGGAAGATACTGGTCTTAAAGGACATGCATACCCAGTTGGAGAATCCGGAGGTTGTAGCAAAGCTGAAGATTATAGCAAATCTCATCAATCAGGGCATAGACGGAACGGTTATCATTGTCTCGCCGGTGATTACCATTCCGCCGGAACTGGAAAAATACATCACGATTCTGGAAATGGATTACCTTTCCGTAGAAGAGATACGGGAGTTGATTGTAAACTTTATCCAGGAGAATGAGCTTGATGAGATTCGGCCGAGCCTGCTGGACGAGTTTGCGGTGGCATTTAAGGGCCTGACGGAATTTGAAATCTCCAATCTCCTGGCCTTGGCTTACGCGGATGACGGCGAGCTTACACGCCGGGATTTGGAACTGATTTTTGAACAAAAGCAGCAGACGATAAAGAAGGCCGGCATTCTGGAAATGATTCCGTTAAAGGAGTCCATGGATGACATTGGAGGGCTTGATAATCTGAAGAGATGGCTGAAAAAGAAGGCGAAAGTATTCCAAAACATGGCAGCAGCGGAGAAATTCGGTGTGGATATGCCGAAGGGAGTGCTGGTAGCCGGTGTACCGGGCTGCGGGAAATCATTAAGCGCCAAAGCAACGGCCCATCTGTTTGGGGTTCCCCTCCTCCGTCTGGATATGGGACGCTTAATGGGGAAATATGTAGGGGAATCCGAGGCCAATATGCGAAAGGCGATTTCCCTGGCGGAGGCGATTTCTCCCTGTGTCCTTTGGATTGATGAACTGGAGAAGGCCTTCGCCGGACTTGGCGGCGAGGGAGGCGGTGAGGTAACAACCAGGTTATTCGGATATTTTTTGACCTGGCTGCAGGAGAAAAACAGCCCTGTTTTTGTGGTGGCAACAGCCAACGATATTACGAAACTGCCGCCCGAATTAATGCGGAAGGGCCGATTCGATGAGATTTTCTACATCGGTCTGCCAAAGGCGGAGGAGCGCCGCAAGATTTTTGAGATTCACATTAAAAAGAGGCGGCCGGATGATTATAATGCCATTGAACTGGAAGGACTGGTAAAGAAAACGGACGGTTTCAGCGGAGCGGATATCGAAGGCGTTGTAAAGGACGGGGTTGAAGCTGCTTTTGCAGAGGACAGGGACCGGTTGGAGACTGGAGACATTGAGAAGGCGATACGGGAGACCAATTCCTTGATGGAGTTAATGGGAGACAGTTTAAAGACGCTGACTCAGGAATATGAAAAACGCAAATACAAGAATGCTTCTATCAGATAGTAAGGACGAAAAGAGGGTGAATCATGGCACAGAAGGAATATTTAACAGAAAAAGAATGCGGTGAGCTTCAGAAGGAATTTCAGGAAAACTGGTCCAGCTATCAAAATAAGGCAGAGCTTACGGATCAGGAATGGCTGAAACAGCTGGTTTTAAGGAATTGTCCCAAGATGGATGAGGCTCAGGCGGAGAAAGAGGCAATCCAGATATTGGATTCCCTGCATGAGAGCGAACAGAATCTGGATTCCCTGGAGAAGGCAGCCCAGCAGGGAACGTCCAAGGAAAGCTGGCTGTCCAATAAGCTGCAGGAATCCGCAATCGGCATGAGTGCGGAGCAATACAGCGCTTCCCTGAGACAGGCGGATGAAATCCTTTATCAAAACAATCAGGAGCTGTCAGAGGCTTTGAGCCGTGCTTCTGACGGGCATATTATGATGAGCCCCAATCTGGATGGAAATATAGCGGAGCATATGGTTGCCCGGACAACGGAGCTGCAGGGCTATATCCAGAATAAGAATATCAAGGTTGAGGTAAGAGGCGTCAATACGGCAAACTCCGTAGATGTGCGGGCCACCAATCTGGATACGGGAAAGTATCAGAACTATCAGCTGAAATTCGGGAAGGACGCCAAGTCCACGATTGAACTAATCGAAAGGGGAAATTACAGCAATCAGCAGATTGTCGTTCCGGCCGAACAGCTGGAGGAAGTGCAGCGCCATTTCGCGGAGAAGGGTTCCCAAAAGACAATTTCCGACCACATTGAGATTGATGGTGTAAAAGGCGGTTCCTTTACGAAGGACGAGATGAAAAACCTCCAGAGGCAGGCCCAGGAGAACGGGATTACGCCAACGCTGGATGACTATTATTATTCCTCAAAAGAGTATGCGCTTTCGGTCGGGAGAAATGCCGGGGTCATGGCGCTGCAGATGGCGGCTGTGACGACCGGACTGGATATCGTTTCCAAAGTGGCCCAGGGAAAGGAAATCAAAACGGATGAAGTCCTGGAGACAGCATTGTCAGCCGGAGCAGATACCGGTGTGAAAGTGGTGGCGGCAGGAACCCTCCATGGCGCAGTGAGAAAGGGTACGATTTCATTTTTACCAAAAGCTTTGGGGGCCAGTACGATTGCCGGCATTGCCTTTGTAGGGGTAGAGAACGCAAAGGTGATGTTAAAGATGGCGGCCGGAAAACTTTCCATGGTCAGCGGATTGGACCGGATGGGGCAGATTACCACTTCCATGATAGGCGGGATGGGAATCGCCAGTCTTGTCCAGGGAGCGGTAGCCGGAATAGTCGGCGGTCCAATCGGAGTCGGAGTAGGGCTGGTTTCCGGTATGGTGGGCTATGCGGCTGGCAGCAGTGTTGGGGAGAAGATTTATTCAACTGCAAAGAAAGTGGCCCAGACAGCGAGGGACCTTGGGAAGAAAGCACTGGAGACCGTAAGGGCGGTAAAGGAAAAGGCGAAGGAGAAAGTGAAGAAATTTTTCTCTATATTTAATTAAAGGTTGAATGACCGGGGATAAATCTTATTTGAAGGAGGAGGGAGATTGTGTCAGAAGGAGTAATGCAGGTTATAGGATATGTCGGCATAGTGGTTTTTGCGCTATTGGCAGCAGCAGTAATCGCACGGTTTCGGCTGGAATTCTACGAGATAGGCAAAGAGAGGCTTTTAAAGCGGAAAATCCGGGAAAAAACCCTGATTCCTGCTGCGAATCAATCGCTGGAAGACGTTGCTGAAAAATTAAGGGAAGCTCTGGATTTTCAGGCAAAAAAAGTAGAAGTTGGGAAGAATGAAATCGATGTTAATCTGTTTGCAGACGGGGTGAAATCGGAAATCACTATCCGCATTAAGCCACAGGACGGATACTTTGTCGTAAGACCATTGATATCGGACGCATTGCATTGGAATATAGCTGGACAGGTAGAGGAAACGCTGGCCTATGTGTGCGGAGAAAAGTCATCAATTTCCAATGATGACGCCAGATACGAATTCGCTAAGCTTTTACGGATTCGGAAGTTTGAGAAAAAATATAAATGGCTTTGCATTGGGGTGACAATCGTCTGGCTGGCGGTTTTCATTTTCCTCTATTACAACACCACGGACTACATAGAGGCGGTAAAAGGGGCGGTTTTAACGGATACGGATGCGCCGATTGGGGAAGTGTTTGACGACTTTTTCGGAGAGCAGGAATGGAGCAATGCGGATGCCAATGTAGATGGATACGCTTTTGTCATCATGAACGGCGCTTGCTATTATGAAGTATCCGTTGACAGCAGCCGGGAGAAAGTGAATGTGGAAATTGAATTCCTGATTCAGGAAGAAAGCGGCGAACTGACGATTCAGAATATTTCGGTAGACGGCGAACTGCTTGATACAACTGCGCAGGCAGCTCTGATTGAAGATGTATATGAAACCCATATGGCCCGTACTTCGTTCCAATCCGTTGAAGATTTGCTGACGGATTTCGGAAACTTTATAGGCAACGAGATGATGGAAGGCCTGATGGGGCACTATGTAAGCTACTATTCGGAGGAGGAAGAGGAATCAGCCGAAGGGTCAGGTGAAGCGGAGGAAGAGGAGGCAATCGCAGAAGAAACTGTAATGGAAGAAAACGAAGAAGATATTGTTGCGGAGGTCTCAGAACCGGAGAGCTTGGAAGAAAATCTAACGGAACCGGAGGGAACTGTCGATACGGATAATCCATATCAGGATTCCATCTTGCTTTGGAAGAGTTTCGATACACCCCTTACGAATGAGGACTTTATGGGATTATCCCAGGAAGAACTGAGGATTGCCCGAAATGAAATTTATGCTGCATATGGAAGAATCTTCACTTCCCAGGACTTGATTGACTATTTTAACAGCAAGCCGTGGTATCAGGGAACCACTCCGGCAGACCAGTTTGATGATTCCGTACTGACTCAGGTGCAGAAGGATAATATCGAGATGATTCAATTGTATGAAGATTTAGCCGGACAGGAGGAGTACTCACAGCTATACAGCGGAAATGACTTGACGAGTGAGGAACAGGGGATTCCGCAGACACCGGGGGAGTATACATATGTGAATAACAGCGATGACAGCCAGTACGTTACCTTGACGGTTGGGAGTGATGTGTCGCTGACCTTTTGGGGAGCAACCGGCTATTCCCAGGAACTGTCTGGATTCAGCAATATGAATGACCAGGAATATTATAATGCTGGAGCGGAGGTAAGTCTCATATTTAACAATTATGGCCGGGAGATGGTGTATATTATGAGTGATGGAACTCAGATTACCTATACGTTTTCTTATTGAGGAATCGAGGGAGCATTGTAAAATAAGATATCAATTGTGCAGAAAGAGGTGGTGTGGTTCCATCTCTTTCTGCTCATTTACAGGATATAAAATACCGAAATTTCCACGAAATGAGGGTGTCCAGATTTGTCCTACTCCTCCCTACGAATATATATTATTCTCTTGAACCAATCATCAATATTTCAAAGGAGGTAGTTGATATGTCAGCAAATGTGGAGACAATGTTTTACACAAGGGTGACCCCATGGCACGGCCTGGGGACCAGGGTGGAGGAAGCTCCGGATTCAAGGGAAGCGCTGATTCTTGCCGGCCTGGACTGGCAGGTGATTCAGAAGCCGATTATGACCGGGGACGGGCAGCCAATCGATGGATTTAAAGCCAATATCCGGGACCAGGACGGCCAGGTGTTGGGAGTAGTGACAGACCGCTATAAGGTAGTGCAGAACGAGGACGCCTTCGCCTTTACAGATGAACTGTTGGGCGAGGGCGTTGTTTATGAGACGGCGGGCTCCCTGCAGAAGGGCCGCCGCACCTGGATTCTGGCAAAGCTCCCCCAGCGCTATATCATCAGCGGGGATGAGATTACCCCGTACCTGGTCTTTATGAACTCCCACGATGGCACAGGAGCCATCAAAGCGGCCATGACTCCTGTCCGGGTGGTGTGCCAGAATACCCTGAACCTGGCCCTTTCCACCGCAAAGCGCAGCTGGTCTACGGTCCATACGGGCAATATCCAGGGAAAGTTGGAGGACGCCAGGAACACGCTGCTGTATGCGGACCGCTACATGGCGGAGCTGGGAAAGGCGGTGGATGAGCTGCAGCAGATTCGCCTGTCGGACAAGAAGGTCTATGAATACATCAATGCCCTGTTTCCATTGGTGGATGGGGCAACGGAACAGCAGGAGAAAAATCTCCTGAAGCTGAAAGAGGATGTAAAGCTGCGGTATTTTGAAGCGCCGGATTTGAAACAGGTGGGAAAGAACGGCTACCGGTTTATCAATGCGGTATCGGATTTTGCCACCCACGCAAAGCCTTTGAGGGCCCGGAATAATTACAGGGAAAGCCTGTTCGCCAGAACGGTGGATGGGAATGCGCTGATTGACCGGGCTTATCAAATGCTCCGGGCGGCTTGAAATGGAAGTTCTATTATGTTAATATGAAGTTACATAAAACGAACGAAACAGAGGATGAATAAATCGCCTAAAGGAGGAGATTACAAAGCGGTCATGATAAGTGAAAATAGAAATTGGAAACAGAATCCGGAAGAGCTGGAACGCTCATGGGAAACAATCGGAATTTCCAATGACTTTCTGTTCGGAAAACTGATGAGGGAACATCCGGGCTTGTGCCAGAAGCTACTGCAGAGAATCCTGCCGGAACTCCAGATTGACCATATCGAGGTAGTGGAAACGCAGAAGAGTATCGATGAGGATATGGACGCACGGAGCGTCCGCCTTGACGCTTATGTAAGGGACGATTCGGAACGGGTCTATTCGATTGAAATGCAGATGGCGGACACAAAAGAGCTGCCAAAGAGGAGCAGGTACTATTCCGCGATGATTGACCTGCAGCTGCTGGATAAAGGAATGCGATACCGGTATTTGAATGATTCTTACATTATCTTCATCTGCCCCTTTGACCTATACGGAAAAGGACGGCATATGTATACCTTTGATAAAAGATGTAAGGAGGACCCGGAACTCACGATGGGGGATGGCGCTACCCATATTTTCCTGAATACGAAAGGGACCATGGAAGATGTGAGCGCAAGCCTGAGAGCATTTCTGGACTATGTGGACGGAAGGCTGAGCGATGACTCTTTTGTACAGGAGCTGAAAGAAGCAGTAGATGAGGCAAAGAAAAATCGAGAATGGAGGCATGAATATATGACCTTGATGTTAAGGGACCAGGAAAATATCGAGAAGGGAATCGAACTGGGGCGTGCGGAAGGCCGAGCAGAAGGCCGAGAGGAAGGCCGTACAGAGGGGCGTGCGGAAGAACGCCAGGAAGGAATCCGGCTGATGGTGTCTGCTCTTTGGGATTTTGGGATTCCGAAAGAGGAAATCCGCAAGAAGATACAGGAGAAGTACCGGCTTACAGGTCAGGAACTGGAAGAGTATTTAAAATGGTAGGTTGAATACCAGAAAAGATTGTAACGATATGGAGCAGGAGCACGAAACCGAACGGTGTTCTTGCTCTGTTTTTGTTTGGAGAAAGGGGAACTATCATGAGAGCATATACGCAGGATGAGCAAATCCGGGGGATGATGGAAAGGCCTATCCCGAAAAAGAAGATAGGGATTGTCCATCTGGAAATGGTGAAGGAGGGGCGCTGTCTGTATGGGCTGAAACGGATTGGAGATTCCAGCACAGCTGCAGAAATAGTCCGGCCCCTGTTGGAACGGGCGGACCGGGAAATGTTACTGGTACTGTCTTTAGACAGCAAGCTGGAGCCCATGGCGATGGAGATTGCGGCGGTGGGAGGAGTGAGCAGCTGCCTGGTGGATATGAAGAGCATTTTCCGCCACGCAATCCTGAATAATGCGTCCTATGTCATCTGCTTCCATAATCATCCATCAGGGGAGTGTGAACCCAGCAATGAGGACTTAAAGACTGCACAAAGGATGGAGGAGGCCGGAAAGCTGCTGGGCCTGCCATTGGTGGACCATATCATCATAGGAGCGGAAGGGAGGTTTCTAAGCTTGGCGGAGATGGGGGCTTTGAATAACCGGTTTGACGTGGCGTGAGTCCTTACATTTAAGAAAATAATCGGAAGGAGGAAGAACAGATTGCCTTGGATTATTATTGAAATTATCATCAAGCTTTAAAAAAAATAACATTCTTATAGGAACTGAAATCATGCTGTGTTGTGCTGAACAGCCAAAAAGGTTATAATGAGTACAACAAGCAAAAAGGAGATGAAGAGAATGCCAGAAGGAAGTAAAAACTTAGCAAAAGAAAAAACGCTGGAGAGACTTCATGACCTTTTGACGCTGCAGAAAGAATTAATTTGTCGTTTTGGGGAGGAGCAGTATAACATATTCGTATTTGGAAGTTATATTACCACCAGCTATGTCGAAGGAAAGAGCGATGTAGACATAGCGGTTTATACGGAGAATTTTGAGTTGTATAAACAGTTGTCATTATATCTGGAAGAATATTTTTCCAGGAAGAATATTCCGAGTGATATATTCTTCATTGATATCTCAATGGCAGCGCCCATTTACTGTGCTCCTTTAAAATCCCAGGTACGCTTTACGAATTATTTTCCAGAGAAGCTATCAGAATTCGCAGAGAAATGTCAGGAAAAGCTGGATGAAATCAAATGGAAAGCAGCTGTATGAAATTCAGCGAAAATCTTTATCCATACTGTCAGAAGAATAAATTGATGGAGAAGTACATTGAAAAGACAAAGTAAGAGTAATTGAATCCCATAGGCGATAGGATTGCTTATGGTTTTAATATCCCCGTGCCGTCCGGTTCTGGACACCAAGGCACGGGGATTTTCTTTGTATTTCAGAAAATAGGAGGTAAGAACCAGATGATTAAAATCCCAATCAAGGAAATAACCAGAGAGGAATGGCTGAAACTGCGCAAAGAGGGAATCGGAGGCTCAGACGCAGGGGCCATCTGCGGGCTGAACCCTTATGCCAGCCCTATGAGTGTCTACCAGGATAAGACCAGCCCGGAGATTTCGGAGCAGGATAACGAAGCTATGCGCCAGGGGCGGGATTTGGAGGATTACGTGGCCCGGAGATTTACGGAGGCTACTGGCTTAAAGGTACGGCGCTCCAACGTGATGTATAAGAGCGAGGAGTTCCCCTTCATGCTGGCAGATGTGGACCGGCTGATTGTAGGGGAGGATGCGGGGCTGGAGTGTAAAACCGCCAACGCTTTTCAGACAGATAAATGGAAGGATGGGGAGGTCCCGGTCCATTACCTCATCCAGTGCCTCCATTACATGGCCGTGACTGGAAAAAGCACATGGTATCTGGCGGTGGTCATCCTGGGGCGGGAGTTCCGCTATGTGAAGCTGGAACGGGATGAGGCGATGGTCCAAAACCTGATTGCCGTGGAGAAGGATTTCTGGATGAACCATGTCATTCCCGGTATCATGCCGGACCCGGACGGGAGCCAGAGCTGCGAAGAGGTGATTCTCCGGTATTTCCCCAGAGCGAAACAGGAGTCGATTCCCCTTCCGGATTCCTTCAATGAGGAATTAAAGCGGCGGGAAGAGATATTGGAGCTGATGGAACGGCTGGAGAAGGAGCAGCGGCAGATTGAGCAGAAGATCAAACTCTTTTTAGGGGACAGCCAGGGAGCGGAAAACCTCAGATACCGGGTATCCTGGAGCAACGTGGACACGCAGCGGGTGGACAGCAGGAGGTTAAAGGAGGAGCAGCCGGATGTATACAGCAGGTTTTCAAAGGTCAGCCATTCCAGGAAGTTTACGGTAAAGGCGGCATAGGAAAGAGAAATATATTAAAAGGGAAGAGGACTGTTCGGATAAAGCCGGGCGGTCCTCTTTCTCATTTAAGAAGGAGGAACAGAGATTGGACGTTAAGCAGACATTGGAACAGAAAGCGGCTGCCGGGAAGAACCCACCGGTAAGATTGACCAAAAGCATGACCATCGTGGACATGGTGCGGGCCCTGGAGCCGGAGATTAAGCGGGCCCTCCCATCGGTGCTGACCCCGGAGCGGTTCACCCGGATGGCCCTTTCGGCTATCAACAACACCCCGGAACTGGCAAACTGTACCCCCATGAGTTTTATTGCAGCCCTGATGAACGCCGCCCAACTGGGGCTGGAGCCTAATACGCCTCTGGGGCAGGCCTACCTGATTCCCTATAAGAATAAAGGGGTACTGGAGTGCCAGTTCCAGCTGGGCTATAAGGGCCTCATTGACCTGGCCTACCGGACCGGGCAGGTCCAGATGATTCAGGCCCAGGTGGTACGGGAGTTTGATGAGTTTGAGTACCAGTACGGGCTGGACTCCAGGCTGAACCACCGTCCGGGAACCGGTGAACGGGGAGACATTACTTTTATCTACGGCCTGTTCAAGCTGAACAACGGAGGTTATGGTTTTGAAGTCAGCAATAAGGAGGATATGGACGCCTTCGCGTCCCGGTACTCCAAGTCATTTGGCGGCAGATACAGCCCATGGGCGGAGAACTATGAGGACATGGCGAAGAAAACGGTCATCAAGCGGGCTCTGAAATATGCTCCAATCTCAGCCGATTTCCAGAAGGCCCTGTCAGCGGATGAGACCATCAAAACGGAACTGTCGGTGGATATGAGCGAGATACAGGACCAGTGCCTTCCCGGACCGGAGGAGACGAAAGGAGAGGAGGAAAAAGATGCAGTATGAACCCTTTGGAGCTTATATCTATGGAATGGGCGTGGAGGAGGACCAGATTGAGCGGGCCTGTGCCAGCCGCGGATGGATTTTCTGGGACGCGGATTCCTTTGAACGGGAGAATCTGATTTGCTATGTGGCGGACTGTTCCGACCGGGGATATGGCAGGAAGGACTTCTTAGAGCTGGCGGGGGGAGATGAGGAGCTGGCCTGGGAGATATTCTTCCGGTGCATGGGCCAGACGCCCCAGGAATGCTTAAGGGAAATCGAACAGGAGAGGAGGATGAAACAATGGGAAGAGAACATAAGACGCCCCCTGAGACCAGCGGCGAGTTCCGGGAACGGGCCATCCAGGAGCGGATTGATGTAATCCTGGGGGAACATCTGCAGGAGACAGAAAGATATTACCAGGCCGGGGACCGGATAATGGAAGGGCTGGACCAGGAAACGGCCCAGAAGTTTGAGGAATTTGTGTCGGAGTATGTTACGATATCAGGGAAAGAGTACCGGATGATTTACCTGGGAGGCTTGGCGGACGGCCTGCGGCTCGGGGCTATGGCCTTTGGAGGCTGGGGGCTGGAGGACGAGTAGAAAAGAGCGGAAACCGGGAAGAAGAGTGCCGGGAAGAAGGCGCTGGAAATAAGAAGCCGGGAAAAGAACGCTGGAAAGAAAGCACCGGAAGTAAGGGTACGAAAGAGAAAAAGCACTAAGAGAGTTAAGAGCAAAGACAGGAAGGAGAAAAAACAATGAGGATACAGGAAATGGATATGAGAGAAATGGGAATGAGCGGGAAAGAGCAGGAAAGGACGGGAAAACCCAGCGAAGCGTTTTACAGGGTAGAAAAGCAGCTGACCATCCAGTTGATTCCCCAAAAGGGAAATGAAAGGCTGTTGGCGGAGGTCCCCCATATCCGGTGGCTGGACCTGGCGATGGTGTTCCGGATTTACCGGGAAGAGGAAGGCTGCAGCCTCAGTCTATTAATCGGTCGGGAACAACTGTCGGACTGGAACGTGACGGTGGAGGAAGTGGCCCGGAAGGCGATGGAACATATGCCCCGCCTGCTCCCGGTCAAACTCTGTGGGGTAACGGAGGAACTGGAACGGACAGCGAAGGGGATGGGGCTCACACCGCCGAAATCCCCGGAACCGGAGGAAGTCCTGAAGTTGTATCTCCTGACAAACCAGAGAGGGTACAATGGGGCGGCTACGATTCTGTATGAAGGAGTCCTGGAAAAATTTGCGGAGGAGGTGGGGAAGGACCTGATTCTGCTGCCTTCCTCTGTCCATGAAGTATTGCTGCTGCCGGATGGCGGTTATAGTGATTACGAAGCCTTATCCGCACTGGTGCAGGCAGTGAACGAGACACAGGTTCGGAGGGAGGAGTGGCTTTCCGACCATGTTTATCGGTATCTGAAGGAGGAGGATCGAATCATCGCGGCCGGAAATGGAACGGAAGGAAATGGAGTGAAAGGGGGAGTATGGGGATGACCTTTGAGGAATTCAGCCGAATCATCCGGGAGGGCCTGCAGGAGCAGCTGGAGGACGGGATTTCAATCAGCCTGGACCAGATAAAGGAAAATAACGGGACGGTGCGGACCGTCCTGACCCTGAGCCGGGGCAAAGGAGGACTCTGCCCCAGATTTGACATGAGGAGTCTTTACGAGCAGTACCAGGAGATGGGAGAGGACTGGGAGGCGATGGACCAGGTTTTGAGATCGCTGAGAGAGGCAGGAAGCGGGATAGGGCGGGAACGGGCCAAACGGGAGGAGATTGGGGATATCCTGGATTACGAGCAATGGAAGGAATCCATTGTGTTCCGCTTGGTCAATACGGAGAAAAACCGGGAGCTTTTAAAGGAGCGCCCCGGTATCCCGTTCCTGGATTTGAGCCTGATGTTCTGGGTTTATCGGAGGACTGGAACGGGAGCGATTGTGGAGTTCCCGATTAATGACCGCTGTATGGAAATATGGCAGGTGACGGTTTCTCAGCTGGAGGAACAGGCGAGGCGGAATACGCCCCGTCTGCTGCCCGCAAAAATCACCGGGATGAGGAGGCTGATGGAACTGCTGCAGTTCCGGACGGGGGAGGTGGAGCGGGACGCCTTCTGCCTTCTGAGCAATGCACCCGGACGATATGGGGCTGCGGCCATTGCCTATGAGGGGATATTGAATGAACTGTGGGACCGGTTGTGCGGGGATTTTACCCTGATTCCCTTATCGGTCCATGAAATGCTGGCGGTATCCGATTCGATTCAGTCATTGGCCGTAAAGCTACGGGAAATCCTCCGGGAAGGATTTGGGATTACGCAGGAGGAATGGCTTTCCGACCATATGTACCATTACTGCAGAGAAAAGGGAAAACTGGAGATAGAGGAATAGACAGGGAGCAATCAAGGAGAAAGGCAGCTGTCCGGAACGAACCGGATGGCTGCCACAAGAGGAGGATAAGATGAAGAAACTGGATGATGAACTGGAACTTTTGATGGGAGAGCGGATTGGAAAGGTGCTGGATGAGTGCGGGAGCAGGAGAAGGAGGAGTGAGCGGATGGAGGAGGAGATTCTTTCACGGTTTGAGGAATCCGACCGGGAGAAGGTGGATCGGCTGCTGGAGGAATCCATATCATCCAACTATGAGGACTGCCGGCTGTCCTACTGCGCGGGCCTGGAGGATGGAATCCGGTTAGCGCGGAAGATACTGAGCGTTTGAAGGCGATGGATTGAGGTCCGTTGTTTTGTGGCGGCAGTTCTTTTTTAGAGGGAGTAGGAAGATGTCAGAATCAAGAATCATGGGCTATGCCAGGGTGAGCAGCGCGGAACAGAACCTGGCAAGACAACTGGTGGAGCTGAAAAAGTATGTTCCGGAGGAGAATATCATATCGGATAAACAGAGCGGGAAGGATTTCAACCGCCCGGGCTACCAGGCGCTGAAAGGCCCTCTGGGCTTAAGAAGAGGGGACGTGCTGGTCATCAAGTCCCTGGACCGTTTAAGCCGGAACAAGGAGGAGATGAAACGGGAGCTGCAGTGGTTCAAGGAGAATGGAATCCAGCTAAAGGTTTTGGACCTTCCCACCACGATGATTCAGCTGGAGCCGGGGCAGGAATGGATTCGGGAGATGGTGAACAATATCCTGATTGAGGTCCTTTCCAGTATCGCCCAGGAAGAGCGGCACACCATCCGGAAACGTCAGCGGGAAGGGATTGAGGCGGCGAAACATGCGGGAGTCCGGTTCGGGCCGCCGGAAAAAGGGTTCCCGGAGGAATGGGAATTTTACTATTTTCAATACCGGAAAGGGGAACTGACCAGAAAATATGTGCTGGAAAAATTGGGAATCAGCGTGGACCGGTTTAAATATCTAAAAAAGAAGTACGAGAGGACGCAGAAGGGGAAATAAGCTGTCAGCGGCTTATTCCCCCAAAAGGGGAACGAAAACCACGTTTTTACCCTATTGATAACCGGCGGACACAAAAGGGGCAATAAAGTAGAGGTTATTGCTCCGCAAATCCGGGTAAAAATCTATGGGGAGGAATTTGGATTGTCTCTATAACGGGTCTATGCTAAAATAGGAATATGAGAGATTCCGTTGGTGATTGAAGTATATAAAAGATAGAGGTAACTGCTATGGAGTTTAAGAGAGATATATATCAAAAGCTTGTACAGTGGAAAAATGACCATACGGGACGGGTTCTGGAGGTCTCCGGAGCACGGCAGGTAGGAAAAACGTATATATTGAAGAAATTCGCACGGGAAAATTTTCCATATGTTATTTATATTAATATGGCAGAATTGACGGGAGAGCGATTCCTGAAATGTCTGGAGCAGGCAGAATACTGGGAACCGGGTATGCCGGTTGACGAGAATTCACTTCATAAAGCGGTGACGCTGTTTGCTCCGGAGTTTCAGGATACAGAGGAAACCGTGATTCTGATTGATGAGATACAGGAATCGGCGAAAGTGTATAATTTAATCCGGACGTTTGCAAGGGAGTTTTCTTCCTATGTGATTGTAACGGGCAGTTATTTGGGGAGAATCTTGTCAAAGGAGTTTTTCCTTCCCGCTGGCGACCTGGATACATTGAAAATGGAAACTTTGACATTTGCGGAGTTTACGGACATTTTCGGAGAAAGGGAAAGATATGAGACAATCGGATTAGATGGCACTTCTGCGCCGGAGGAGTATCAATCTCTGAGGAAACGTTACGACTTGTACCAGAGGATTGGCGGCTATCCTTCCGTAGTCCTTCTGTACCTGGCTTCCGGTGACCTGGAGCGCTGCGATGCAGAACTGGAACGGCTTATGCAGACGTTCATCAATGAATCGAAACGATATTTTGAGGACGCAATGGAAGCCAGTGCTTTTGAGGAACTGTTTCATGGCATAGCGGTGACGCTGATTAAAGAAAAGCAGGGAGCAGGAGATTTAGTTGAAGAGCTGAGTAAAATTGTATATAAGGAAGAAAGCGGACGTTTCACGAAACGAATGGTACATCGGGCGATTGGCTGGCTCCATGCTTCCCATATTATTGGCTATGCTGGCAAAAGCATTAATTGTGATTACTTAAATATTAAAGAGAACGCCAGGTTTTATTTTATGGATATCGGCCTTGCGCGTTATTTTCTGACCAGAGCTGGTGCGGCCGAAGGTGTGGTAAAAGGGATTGTAGCGGAAAATTTCGTGTACCTGGCATTAGCCCGCAGGATTCCAAGGGAAATTGCCGGTACATCACCCTGGTTTGGCTCCTATGAAAAAAATAACGGAGAATTGGATTTTTATGTGAGGAGCCTGCTAGACTTTAAGAATTATGGTATTGAAGTCAAAAGTGAGGGAGGGGAAGGGATTACTGCGAAAGCGCTGCTTCATGCAGGGAGCTTAGATTACCTTTATAATCTGAGAGGAAAAAGCTTTGGAGGAGTGACGGAAGATGGGAAGGTGCGGAGTGTCCCATTATATTTGGCAGACAGGATTAGATTTGATTTGGGAAAATAACCGAGACGTGTGCAAGGATAGGACTTCCGGGGAAGGAATAAAGGGAGAATGAAGAAAAAGTTTCCCATTGGAATTGACGGGTTTAAAAAAATCAGAACAAATGATTTTTATTATGCAGATAAGACGATGTTTATTGCCGAGCTGCTTCACAATTGGGGAGAGGTGAATCTGTTCACCCGACCAAGACGGTTTGGAAAAACCCTTAATATGAGTATGCTGAAATGCTTTTTTGAGATTGGCGGGAAAAAAGAACTGTTTGAGGGGCTGAAGATTGCACAGGAGAAAGAACTGTGTGAGAAATACATGGGGCAATTCCCGGTTATTTCCATCAGCCTGAAAAGTGTGGACGGACCAAGCTATGAGATTGCGTTGGCAGCACTGCGAAGTATTATAGGGCAAGAAGCCATGCGGTTCCTGTTTTTGCGGGAAAGTGAAAAACTGTCAAAAAATGAGAGAGACCGGTATGAAGCATTAATCCGTGTGGACAGTGGGCTATTCTCTATAGAAGAAGAATTGCTGATAGACAGCTTGATAACACTGTCAGACCTTCTTGCAAAACACTATGACCGTAAGGTAATTGTCTTGATTGATGAATATGATGTACCCTTGGACAAGGCGTTCCAGTCAGGGTACTATGATAAGATGATAGGCTTGATTCGCAACATGCTGGGCAATGTACTGAAAACTAACGATTCACTCTATTTTGCCGTTCTCACAGGCTGTCTGCGGATTTCAAAGGAAAGCATTTTTACAGGATTGAACAACTTGAAAATCCACACGGTTTCAGATACCAGGTATGATGAGTATTTTGGGTTTACGGATGAAGATGTGGATGAACTTCTGGATTTCTATGGGCTGACGGCATATAAAGATGTGGTCCGCAAATGGTACGATGGATATATTTTCGGGAAAATAAATGTATACTGCCCCTGGGATGTGATTAACTATTGTGATGAATTGCTGGCAGACCCGACAATTTCCCCCAAAAACTACTGGGCCAATACCAGCGGAAACTCTCTTATTCTGCGCCTGCTCCAGAAGGCAGACCAGACAACAAAAGACCAGATTGAAGAGCTGATAAACGGCGGGACAATTATGAAGTCTATCCGTCAGGAGCTTACCTACAGAGATATTGACGATTCCGTTGATAATATCTGGAGTGTCCTGTATGCAACGGGGTATCTGACGGGAAAGCATGTGGAGAACGAAGACGCAGATATATTTGCCCTGCGAATCCCCAATGGTGAAATCACAAAGTTGTTCGCGGTTCTTGTGCAGGACTGGTTTAAGGAAACGACCCTTGCGGATTCCGCACGAATCAATCGATTCTGTCAGGCCTTCTCGTCTGGCGATACAGCCATGATTCAGGATATGTTGTATGATTACTTATGGGATTCCATCAGTATTCGGGATTCTGTGGTGCGAAAAGGAATGAAGGAGAACTTCTATCATGGCTTGTTGCTGGGACTTCTGCAGAGCCAGAGAACCTGGAGTGTACAGTCCAATGCGAAAACCGGTGAAGGTTACAGCGACATTTCCATCCGCACTCCGGAACGTGTCAACATTGTGATAGAGATAAAGTATGCTCACGATGGAAATCTGGAGAAAGCCTGTGGGGAGGCCCTGAGGCAGATTGAGGAAAAACAGTACGCTGCCGGCCTGCAGCGCAGAGGCATGAAAAAGGTATTGAAATATGGAATCGCGTTCTGTGAGAAAGAATGCATGGTGGCGATGGCGTAATGCGGCCTGCTGGCACTAAAGAGGCAACAGAATGTATCTAAAACGCAGGGTATATGAAAAACTTTTGGAATGGAAGAGGGAAAGCAGTCTCACTCTGGAAGTTTCCGAAGTCAGACAGGTTGGCAAGACCTATATTATCAATAAGTTTGCTGACAATGAGTTCCAAAAGAAAATATATTAATATGTCAGCGGAAAGCGGAACAGTTTTTCTGGCATGTTTAGAAAACGCAAGGCAATGGGAACCTGGTCAGGACAGGCCGGAAAAGCCGCTGCAAGCGACCCTCCAGCTATATGATAAGTCGTTTGCTGATGATGAAAATGCAGTGGTAATCATTGATGAGATTCAGGAATCCGCCGAAGTATATAATCTAATCCGTGAGTTTACAAGGGACTTTAAAAGCCGTTTTATCGTAATTGGCAGTTATCTTGGACGTGTTCTTTCGCCGGATTTTAAAATGTCTGCCGGAGATTTGACGGCTGTGAGGATTGAAACATTAACGTTTGAAGAGTTTATGGAAGCAATGGGGATGGGGGGACTGCTTGCAGAAACCAGACTGTACGGTTTGTCAGAGCAGGAAGATTACGACCAGCTCCGTCAATGTTATGATATTTATACTCAGATAGGTGGATATCCGGCAGTCGTGACAGAATATTTAGAAACTAAATCAATACAAAAGAGCAGGGAAAAGCTGGAAGATGTAATCCATTTATTCTGTGCAGAATCAGTACGATATTTTGAAGATATTTTAGATACCACAGTATATGACAATCTGTTTTGCAGTGTGGCTCGTCTCCTTTTAAGAGAGAAGAAAGGCTTGGCAGAGGATAGCTTTAGTGAAAGCCTTCAAAAGCTTGTAGTTCATGAGTATGACAGCAATATATCGAAAGCGGTGTGTAATCGGGCGATAAACTGGCTGTTCAGCGCAGGAATTTTGGATTTTGCGGGGAAGATAACGGAGTGCCGGACGTTAGATTTTAAAGCGAGAAGCCGCTGCTTCTTTATAGATTTAGGCCTTACCTGTTATTTTCTGTTAAAGATAGGAGCAGAGAGGCCCGCGATTGACGGATTGCTTCAAGAAAACTTTGTTTTCTTAGAACTTTGCCGCAGAATGGAGCGACTTCACGAGATGGCATTTGAAACTCCTGCATTTGCCACATATAAAGGCGGGGAGATTGATTTCTTTGTAAAAAGCTTGATTGGCGGAGAAAAAAGATATGGCATTGAAGTGAAAAGCGGAAAGAATCAGGCGCTGACCGGACAGAGAGCCTTGGAGGAGCAGAAAATTGATATATTGCTTCTTTTGAAACGAAATACAATGGGAGGCATAGTGGGGAATATCTATACCGTACCGGTTTATTTGTTCCACAGGTTTCGGTTTGACCTATAAAAGGATGGCCCAGGGAGCCTGCTGGGGAAAAATGTGTCAGATACGGATGTTTGCGTAATGTTTGCGCAAACATCAATCAGTATGCACAACCCTCCATTCTTCTAGTATTTTGGGACGACAGGCGGTTCAAATCTGGTTGTCGCCTCTATAGGAATCACAGAAATGTGGTTCCTTTTTTGTTGAAAAATAAACAATCTATGCTAGAATAGAAATGACAAAAATTGCACCAAGCGGGGAAGTGGATAAAAATGAGGATATTATTGATTCGGCACGGTGACCCGGATTACGAGAACGATACATTGACGGAAAAGGGACGCAGGGAGGCAGCGCTTCTGGCAAAGGCGGCGTCCGGCCTGAACCTGGGGACCTGCTTTGTCTCTCCTCTGGGAAGAGCTCGGGATACGGCTGCTTACTGTCTGGAACAGAGGGGGCTGACAGCGGAGACCTTTGACTGGCTGGAAGAATTTCCGGCGAAGCTGGACTTAAATCAGCACCCGGAGATGAGGGAAGCGTACCAGAACGCCAGGATGAAGGGCGGAATGTATGTGCCGCGATGCGTCTGGGATATGCTTCCGGCATACTGGACAGCCCATGAGGAATATTTTGACCGGAAAAAGTGGAGAGAGTCGGAAGTGGCACGCTGCTCGGATTTGGTGGAGAGATACGACGAGGTAGTTCACGCTTTCGATGGATTTTTGGAAAAGCACGGGTATGTAAGGGAAAAAGAGCTATACCGTGTAAAGAGCGCCTCCGAGGAGACGGTCACATTTTTCTGCCATTTCGGCATTACCTGTGTGCTTTTGTCTCATCTTTGGAATGTGTCGCCCTTCATTCTATGGCACGGTTTGGCCCTCGCTCCCACCTCTGTGACGGAGGTGGTAACAGAGGAACGGCAGAAGGGGATTGCCTATTTCCGCGGCCTCAGATTGGGGGATATTTCTCACCTGTATGCGGGGCATGAACCGGCCTCCTTTGCGGCCAGGTTCGCAGAGGTTTATGACAATATGGACCAGAGACACTGAGCCTGTAGAGATAAGCACAGAGAAAAGTAAATAGAGCTGATAAAGGTCCCAGCCGGTTCCTGCTTGAGGCAATACCTTTCGGGTATGCATGTATACCGTGAAAAACACGGCAAGAAACAAGGGGAAACGGACAAAAAGGGGCCTTTTTTTTGTATTTAAAAGGATGATAACAGGAAAAAATGAGGTTCAGGAGAGGGAAAGATTCCAGAAAAGACGTAGGTGAGCGAAGGAAAATCGAGAGAGAAATTTCTGTTAAAATACTATTTTTTCAGGCAAATCTGACCGATATTTTTATTCAAAATGGCATATAATCAGATTATGCGTAAAAGAACGAAACGGGAGACAGCAAAGGAGGAGAAACATGCCAATTAATGTAACCAGTGAAATTGGAAAGCTGAAAAAGGTAATGCTTCATAAGCCTGGCGTGGAGCTGGAACATCTGGTCCCGGAAGAGCTGGAGCGGCTTCTGTTTGATGATATTCCATACTTAAAGACGGCCCGCAGCGAGCATGACTTTTTTGCCCGGCTTTTAAGGGACAACGGGACGGAGGTTGTGTACCTGGAGGATTTGATGGCGGAGGTCTTAAAGCTGAAGCCGGAATTAAAAGGAACCTTTGTGCGCCAATTTATCCAGGAGGGCGGAAGCACGGCCAACAAATTTGCCAATCAGCTGTACGAGTTCCTCATGGGGATTGAGGACGAAAAGGAACTGGTCTTAAAGGTCATGTCCGGGGTTGGGATGAGCGAGCTGAAGGCCACAGTAAAAAGTCCGCTGGTGGATCTGGTGAAAAAGGGAGGCCGCTTTATCATGGACCCCATACCGAATCTGTATTTTACCCGGGACCCCTTTGCCACCATTGGAAAAGGCGTGAGCCTGAACCAGATGTATTCCAAGACAAGAAGAAGAGAAACGATTTTCGGACAATACATTCTGGAATATCATCCGGATTTTGCGGGCACGCCCTTCTATTATAAGAGAACCTATCCCTTTGCCATTGAGGGCGGAGATATCCTGAATTTGAGCAGAAGAGTGCTGGCGGTGGGGATTTCCCAGAGGACCACCCCGGAGGCCATTGAGGTGCTGGCTCAGAACATTTTCAATGACCGGAACAGTGAGATTGAGACGATTCTGGCGCTGGATATCCCAAGCGTCAGAGCCTACATGCACCTGGACACGGTGTGTACCCAGGTGGACTACGATAAATTCACCATCCATCCGGGGATTCTGGGAAGCTTAAGCGTCTATGAAATCTGCCGGGGAAACCACAAGGATGAGCTGCAGGTAACGGAGCTGGACAACTCCCTGCCGGCTATCCTGGCCTCCCATCTGGGGCTGGACCGGGTGACTATGATTCACTGCGGAGGAAAGGACCGAATCGCCTCGGAGCGGGAGCAGTGGAACGACGGCTCCAATACCCTGTGCATTGAGCCGGGCAAGGTGGTGGTCTACGACCGGAACTATATTACCAACCGGGTGCTGGAGGAAAATGGAATCCAGGTCCTGGAGATGCCAAGTTCAGAATTGTCCCGGGGACGAGGCGGCCCAAGATGTATGAGCATGCCCCTGGAGCGGGAGGAGATTTAAGGCGGGCCTGCCTTTGGACCGCTCTGAAATATTGTGAAAAATTCGCTAAAAAAGGAGAGAGAACCATGGGAGTAAACATTCGCGGAAGACATTTTTTAAAGCTTTTGGACTACACGCCGGAGGAAATCCGCTATCTGCTGGATTTGTCGAAGGAATTTAAAAATATGAAGAGGAACGGAGTGCCGCACCGGTACCTGGAGGGAAAGAACATTGTGCTTTTATTTGAGAAGACGTCCACCAGGACCCGCTGCTCCTTTGAGGTGGCGGGAAGGGATTTGGGTATGGGCGTGACGTATCTGGACCCGGGCAGCAGCCAGATGGGCAAGAAGGAGAGCATCCCCGACACTGCCAGAGTGCTGGGCAGGATGTACGATGGAATCGAGTACAGAGGCTTTGACCAGGAGATTGTGGAGGAGCTGGCAAAATACGCGGGGGTTCCGGTCTGGAACGGCCTGACGGACCAGTTCCACCCCACTCAGATGCTGGCGGATTTGCTGACCATAGAGGAGAAGCTGGGACGTCTGAAAGGGCTGAATTTCACCTTCATGGGCGACGCCAGAAACAATATGGGAAATTCTCTGATGGTGGCTTGTGCTAAGATGGGCCTGAATTTTACCGCCTGCGCTCCCAGGGAGCTGTTCCCGTCCCAGTGGCTGGTGGACGAGGCGAAAAAGATTGCCGCGGAGAATGGCTGCACGGTGCGTCTGACCGAGGATGTGGAAGAAGGAGCTAAGGATGCGGATGTGATTTACACCGATATCTGGGTATCCATGGGCGAGCCGGACGAGGTGTGGGATTCCAGAATCAAGCTGCTGAAAAAATATCAGGTAAACCGGGATGTGATGAAGCTGGCTAAGCCGGAAGCCCTTTTCATGCACTGCCTGCCTTCCTTCCATGACACCAAGACTACCATCGGCGCCCAGATTGCGGAGAAGTTTGGGATTACCGAAATGGAAGTGACGGACGAGGTATTTGAGTCCAGGCAGTCGGTGGTATTTGACGAGGCGGAGAACCGGATGCATACCATTAAAGCGGTTATCTACGCAACCCTCTGCTAAAGACCGGAAGGGGGAGGAATCAGGGTGAACAGAAGGAGAAAACGGATTGTAGTTGCCCTGGGAGGAAACGCCCTGGGCAACACGCCGGATGAACAAATCCGGCAGGTGCGGTTTGCCGCTGAGATTATTGCGGATTTGGCGGCAGAAGGCCATGAGCTGATTATCGGCCATGGGAACGGCCCCCAGGTGGGAATCATTAATTCTGCCATGAACTACGCGGCCACAAGCGGTCCGCGCACGCCTTACATGCCGTTCCCGGAGTGCGGCGCCATGTCCCAGGGGTTCATTGGCTACCATCTCCAGCAGGCCCTGCAGCAGAGCCTCTTAAAGCGGAACCTAGGGAAAACGGTAGTCAGCGTGGTAACGCAGGTGCTGGTGGACCGGCAGGATGCGGCCTTCCGGAATCCTACCAAGCCCATTGGAAATTTTTATACTAGGGAAGAGGCCGATAGGCTGGAGAAGGAAAAGGGATATATCTTTATGGAGGATGCCGGACGGGGCTACCGCCGGGTGGTGCCTTCGCCGGCTCCCAAAGCCATTATTGAGTTAAGCGCTATTCGGAAAATGGTCCAGAGCGGGCTGATTGTGATTGCCGTAGGAGGCGGCGGAATCCCGGTAGTGGAGGAGGCGGACGGCCTTCATGGAATCGATGCGGTAATCGACAAGGATATGTCCAGCAGCAAGCTGGCTCAGGAGCTGAAAGCGGACATGCTTCTGATTTTAACGGCGGTGGATCAGGTGTACATTCATTTTAATCAGCCGGACCAGAGGGCTCTGGACCAGATTACGGCGGCGGAAGCCCAGGCGTATATCCGTCAGGGACAGTTTGCCAAGGGAAGCATGCTCCCAAAGGTGGAGGCCTGCCTGGAATTTGTAAATGCCCTTCCGGGAAGGACGGCCATCATCACCTCTCTGGAAAAAGCCCCGGAGGCCCTTCACGGGAAAGCGGGGACCAGAATCTGCTCCGAGGAAGCGGAATTTGACTACGCCCCCCTGGAGATGGACAGCATGATATATGATGTAAATGCCAGCTAAGCTGAGTTATGGAAACTACGGACCAAAAAAGGAGGAGAACTTATGACATTTGAAATGCCAAAATACTATGCGCCGGATTTTACCCAGGAGAAGTTTGTGAACGCCCCTAACGTATCTTACGCGGTGGCGGAGATGGACGGCGTGGCGCCGGACAATTATCACAGCACATCCATGTATCCGGAGTATTTTAAAATCAATGGAAAATGGGTGCTGGCCGAGGAGAGCCGCATGGATTCCAGTGTGGTAATCTGCGACGACGGCCATCTGGAAGTGGTGGAAAACCGCAACCTGAAAAAGGGAGACAAGGTGATTCTGGGGCGGACCGAGCGGTGTGAGGAGGGAATCTACATGCACTGCGACGGATTCCAGGTTCCCGGACAGCATACGGACGACCAGTTTGTATTCCGCCAGGGCAGGAGCCGGGAGACCTCCTACGCCAGAGATTACGACCGGCTGTTTGAATTGCTGAAATACGAGAAGGAACACGGAAATATCGTGTGGGTCATGGGACCTGCGTTTGCTTTTGATGCGGACGCCAGAGCCGCCATGCAGGCCCTGGTGGAGAACGGCTACGCCCATGGGCTCCTGGCAGGAAATGCCCTGGCTACCCATGACTTGGAGGGAGCCCTTCTGCACACCGCCCTGGGGCAGGACATCTATACCCAGGTATCCCAGCCCAACGGACACTACAACCACCTGGATGTTATCAATAAGGTGAGAAGGAGCGGCTCCATCCCTCAGTTTATCGAGGACTACAAGATTGACAACGGCATCATGTACAGCATTGTAAAGAATCACGTTCCGTTTGTGCTGACAGGCTCCATCCGGGACGACGGTCCCCTGCCGGAGGTCATTGGGAACGCTTACGAGGGACAGAGCGCCATGCGGAACGTGGTGAAGAAGGCCACCACGGTCATTTGCCTTGCAACCATGCTCCACACCATCGCGACAGGAAATATGACGCCCTCCTTCCGGGTGATGAAGGATGGGACCATCCGGCCGGTATTTTTGTATACCGTGGATGCGGATGAGTTTGTGGTCAATAAGCTGCTGGACCGGGGAAGCCTCTCCGCCACTACGGTGGTGACCAATGTGCAGGATTTCATCACCATTGTGGCTAAGGGACTGGGTGTGATGAAATAAAACAGACAGCGGATGATAACTGAAAATAATGAAAGAATCCGGGCAGGATACCAGGCGGGAGCCAGGCGTTCTGTCCGGATTTTTGATGTGGGTATTTTCATTGCTTTCCCATATTTTTACGAAGACTCCTGCAGCTCCACCGTCTGCCGGAACTTACCCGGCGTCATGGAGCGAAAGCGCAGAAAATTCCGGGTGAGGGTCTTTTCCGTATGGTATCCTACCTCCAGGGCGATTTCCAGAATGGTCTTGTCCGTTCGGAGAAGGAGCTCCGAGGCCCGGTTGACCCGGACGTAATTTAAAAAGTCGGAAAATCCCATCTCCACCTGGTAGAGCAGAATCCGGTTCAGTTCCCGGGGAGACATATGAAACTGTGCCCCCACATCCTTGGGGCGCAGGTCCTCGCTGTAATGGCGGTAGATGTAGGAGACGAGGGAGTAAAAATCCCTCCGGTCCCGGATGTGGCAGATGTTTCCCACATTCTGATAGGTATTGCGGAATTCGTTGGCGTTCATCCCAATCCGGGTCAGGAAGACCTTGCTGATGTGGGCGCTGTCCACAAAGCCCAGG
>ENA-OWOC01000091-OWOC01000091.1-gut-metagenome-genome-assembly--contig:-NODE-91-length-43950-cov-5.469469_pt1 | contig 43950 bp, 38 predicted proteins | sample MGYA00248245_ERZ651791 | MGnify/ENA primary metagenome ERZ651791 (study PRJEB26908, sample SAMEA4031703) | gut metagenome | biome: gut; feature: normal infant; material: stool | place: China | collected 2015 ...
TCCGATCTCCCAGCCGTCTCCGCCGAACATCCAGATGGATTTTCTGGACAGCTGATCCTGGTTCTCCAGAATCTCTTTTGCCGCCTTGGCAGCTTCGCCTTCCTGTCCATTCCAGTTCTTCAGAGCCTCCACCAGCTTTCCTGCTGCCGCCTGAGAAGCCTGGTAGTCATCAAAGCCTTCCAGCCACTCATTTGCAGCTGCTTTCACAGCTTCGTCCGGACACTGCTCTGTCAGGATCTGAGCAGCCCCTTTCAGACGGTCTCTGTGCTGGGTAACAGACAGCCACATACCCATTCCGTACTCTGCGTTGTTCTCAAAGAGGGAGCCGCCTACGGCAGGACCTCTTCCCTGACGGTTGGAGGTGTAGGGGAAGGAGGGGAAGCTGGTAGCCCATACCTGGGAACAGCCGGTAGCGGTAGCCACATACATGTGGTCGCCGAACAGCTGGGTAATCAGCTTGGCGTAAGGCGTCTCGCCGCAGCCGGGGCATGCGCCCGGGAATTCCAGCAGGGGCTGCTCAAACTGGCTGCCTTTTACGGTATTCACGCCCAGAGGATTCTTCTTTTCCGAAAGCGCGATGGCGTACTCCCAGTTCTTCTCCTCATCTTTGTGCTCATCCAGAGGCAGCATGGTGATGGCTTTCTCAGGAGCCGGGCACACATTGGCGCAGCTTCCGCAGCCGGTGCAGTCTAAAACAGCGGTCTGGATGCGGTAGCGGTAGCTCTCCATGCCCTTACCCTTAGCAGGAACCGTAACAAATCCTTCCGGCGCTTTTTCCGTTTCTTCCCCGGAAACCAAGAAGGGACGGATGGCGGCATGAGGGCAGACGTAGGAACACTGGTTGCACTGAATACATTTCTCGCTGTTCCAAACCGGAACATTGACGGCGATTCCTCTCTTCTCGTACTTGGAAGTGCCGTTCGGCATGGTTCCGTCGGGAAGGTCGGCAAAGTCGCTGACCGGGATGTCGTCGCCCTTCATCTTGTTCACCGGAATCTGAATCTTGCGAATCCACTCCGGCAGGTTCTCATCCACTGTTTCTTCCGGAACCTCGATGTCGGCCCAGCTTGCGGGAACCTCCACCTCCGTTACCTTCTCCACGCCCTGGTCCACAGCGGCGTAGTTCATGTTGACAACCTTTTCTCCCTTTCTTCCGTAGGACTTCAGGATCGCGGCCTTCATGTATTCCACTGCCTGGTCGATGGGGATGATTCCCGTAATCTTAAAGAAAGCGGCCTGGAGGATGGTATTGGTTCTGCTTCCAAGCCCCAGTTCCTGGGCAATGGCTACGGTATCAATGGTGTAAAGATGAATTTTCTTTGCCGCCGCCGCTTTCTTGAACGCGGGAGTCAGGTTCTTCTCCAGCTCCTCCCCCTGCCAGTCGCAGGCAATGAGCACGTTGGCCCCTTCCCTGGCGTCGCCCAAAATATCGTACTTATCCAGATAGGATTTATTGTGGCAGGCCACGAAATCCGCATGGTTGACCAAGTAGGTGGAACGGATGGGCTGGGTTCCGAACCGCAGATGGGAACGGGTCACGCCGCCGGACTTCTTTCCATCGTATTCAAAGTAAGCCTGCACATACAGATCGGTGTGGTCTCCGATGATTTTGATGGTGTTCTTGTTGGCGCCTACGGTGCCGTCAGAGCCAAGGCCCCAGAACTTGCAGCTGACCGTTCCCTCCGGTACGGTGTTCACCTCATGGCCTACGGGCAGGGACAGATGGGTCACATCATCGTTGATTCCTACGGTAAAATGGTTCTTCGGCTGCTCATTCTTCATATTGTCATAAACTGCGATAACCTGAGCTGGAGTAAAGTCTTTGGTGGCCAGCCCGAACCGTCCGGCGTATACCTGGATTCCTCTTCCGGATTCCAGAATCACGGAACATACATCCTCGTACAGAGGCTCGCCCGCAGCTCCCGGCTCCTTGGTGCGGTCCAAAACGGTGATGCGCGTTACGGTCTCAGGAAGCGCGCCCAGGAAGTATTTGGTTGAGAAGGGACGGTACAGATGCACTTCCAGAAGTCCCACTTTCTCTCCCCTGGCGGTCAGGTAATCGATGGTTTCCTGAATGCAGCCGGCAGCGGAGCCCATTACCACGATCACATGCTCCGCGTCATCCGCTCCGTAGTAGTTGAAGGGCTTGTAGTTTCTTCCGGTGAGGGCGTTCATCTTCTCCATATATTCATTTACAATGTCAGGGAGGGCATCGTAATAGGGATTGCAGGCCTCACGGCTCTGGAAATATGTATCGGAATACTGGCCGGTGGTCCGAAGGACCGGGTGCTCGGGATTCAAGGCGTTCTCCCTGAATTTCTTCAGCTCGCCGTAATCCACCAGCTTCGCCAGGTCGTCGTAATCCAGGCAGTCCACTTTCTGAATCTCGTGAGAGGTCCGGAAACCGTCAAAGAAATGGAGGAAAGGAACATGTCCCTTGATCGCGGCCAGATGAGCAACGGCTCCCAGGTCCATGGCCTCCTGCACGTTTCCGGAGGCCAGAAGGGCGAATCCGGTCTGGCGGCAGGCCATGACATCGGACTGTTCCGCGTTAATGGTGATGGCGTGGGTAGCTACGTTTCTGGAAGCTACATGAATCACGCCGGGTTTCAGCTGTCCCGCAATCCGGTACATGGTGGGAATCATCAGCATTAGTCCCTGGGAGGCGGTGTAGGAAGTTGCCAGGCTTCCGGCATCCAGAGCTCCGTGTACCGCGGATACGGCGCCGCACTCAGACTGCATTTCCACCAGCTTCACCGGCTGTCCGAAAATGTTCTTCTTTCCATTGGCCGCCCACTTATCCGTCAGCTCCGCCATGGGAGACGAGGGGGTGATGGGGTAAATGGCCGCCACCTCCGTAAAGGCGTATGCCGCGTATGCCGCGGCTTCGTTGCCGTCCATTGTCTTTTTCATCATTGCCATCGTAATCAATTCCTTTCCCGATATTCTGTTTCAATGGTTCTTTACATTAGTTTAACGAATTAGTTTATCGTATTAGTTTAACGTTTGTCCTACGGTAGTCATTATAGTTTATCGTAAAACCGAAATCAAGGGAATTTTATAATTTTGGCACATTTCACATTTTTTCGTGCAAATTTTTGTCAATTATTTTCTATTGACTTTTAATGGCCCCCATTTGTACCGCTTTCCTGGTATTCCGCTTGACAAAAAGCGCGATTCTTTATTATGATGGTACTAAACAGGGAGCAGACGGCTTTTGAACCCTGTATTATTATGAAAGTACGAAAAATCGGGAATTTAAAGAAGGACTAATCATATGGTTACGATAAAAGATGTTGCCCGCAGGGCCGGCGTATCCGGCACTACGGTTTCGATTATTTTAAATGGAAAAGCAGATGAACGGCGCATTTCGGAAACAACCAGAGAGCGCGTTCTGTCTGCCATGGCGGAACTGGGCTATCAGCCCAATTTAAGCGCCAGAAGGCTGCGGGTTCAGGAAAAAATCGTACCCACCCTGGCCTTTTACTGGCCCATTGACTTCCGTTCCAACATTCTGGCCTCTTTTTTGAACAGCTTTCAGGCTTCTATTAAAAGAAGGAATCTGGAATGTGAACTTCTGATGCGGGTGTACGAGAATGATCACATTGAGAAGAGCATTGTACCTTTAATGAAGAACAGCTACACCGGCGCCTTTATCGGCGCTACCTCCCAGAAGGATTTGGAGGATCTGGAAAAGCTGAATCTGCAGATTCCCATTGTCCTCATCAACCGGCAGTCGGAAAAATATTCTACCGTTTATACCGACTACAAGGCGATCGGATTCCAGGCTGCCACTCTTTTCCGGCAGAAAGGCTACACGGAGGCGGCCGTTTTTACCGCCCGCCGTCCCTACATGGCAACCGGTCTGAGAACTCAGGCTTTTCTCAATGCCTGTACTCAGATCGGCATCACCGTAGACCCGGAGGAAATCTTTGCAACTGCCAATTCGATTTCCGGAGGCGTGGAGGCCGCCCGGGCCTACTGTGCCGCCTCCCAGCCCTCCAAAGTAATCTTCTGCGAGTCGGACCTGATGGCTCTGGGGGCAATCTGGGAGCTGAACCACCAGGGAATCCGCATGCCCCAGGATGTAGAACTGCTCTGCATCGGAATGATGGACCCGGAAATGACGGAATATTCCTCTCCCTCTCTGAGTACAATCCAGATGAATAATAAAGAAGTAACAGAAAAAGCCCTGGACCTTCTGCTGGATGCCATTGCCGACGGCAGCCGGGATCCCAGGCAAATCGAAGTCCCCTTTCAGGTTTACCTGCGTTCTACCTTTCAGAGCCGAAGCTGAATTTTCTTCAAAATTCACAAAAACAGCATCCGGTTTTCAGGACACAACACGGAAAACTGGAAGCTTTTAATCAGCCGGGTGTTATTAAACCTGGTATTTTTATATTTTCCTCTTGACAAACAGAAATGCCGCTCCTATAATAAGATTAACGATTTAGTTTAACGTTTTACTTAGAGTGTGTCCTTCTAATCTGTCCTATCAAATGTGTATAAAAAGGATGTGAGGATTTGTTCTGGAAACGAAAGGAAACTTCTGCACCAGCTTCACCAGTGCCTGAAGCAGCACCTGCCGTTCTCACCGGTCCCCCGCTAAAATTCAACAGCGTAGAATTCCGTGATGGACAGCAGTCCCTGTTTGCCACCCGGATGACTACCGAGGATATGCTTCCCATCCTTCCTCTGATGGATGAAATCGGGTATGACAGCATGGAAATGTGGGGCGGCGCTACTTTTGATGTGGCGGTCCGTTTTTTAAAGGAAGACCCCTGGGAACGTGTGCGGGCTTTTAAGCGGCACATGAAAAGGACGCCTCTGAAAATGGTATTACGAGGCCAGAACCTGGTAGGCTACAAGGCTTATCCTGACGATATCGTAGAAAAATTCGTGGAGAAAGCGGCCGAAGCGGGCATTGATATCTTTTTGATCTTTGATGCTCTTCAGGACCTGCGCAACTGCGAATCCGCCTTCCGCGCTGTGAAAAAAGCCGGAAAGAAGATCGAGGGCTCGATCCAGTACAACATCAGCCCCTTCCACACCACAGAGCAGTTTGTTCAGAATGCTCTGGAACAGGAAAAAATGGGCGTTTCACTGATGCATGTGGAGGATATGGCGGGTCTTATGACTCCTCAGGCTGCCTATGAATTGATTTCCGCTTTGAAAAAAGCCCTTCATATTCCCGTTCATCTCCACTGCCACTGTACAGGCGGTATGGCGGAGATGGCTTACTGGGAAGCGATCCGGGCCGGAGTGGACGGTGTGGACGTCTGTGTTTCTTCTATGTCCATGGGACCTGCCCAGCCCCCGGTGGAAAGCATCCTGGCCGCGGTCCGGGGTACCTCAAGAGACTCTGGCATCGACTTGGGAGCTTTTAAAGAAATCAGCGACTATTTTCTGAAGATCCGCCAGAAGTACGCGGAATTTGAGACAAAGCTGGTGGGAGTTGACGTCGGCTGCCTGAAACATCAGATTCCCGGAGGCATGCTCTCCAACCTGGAAAGCCAGTTAAAGGCCATGAATGTCTCTCATCTGCTGCCCCAGGTCCTGGAGGAGGTATCTAGGATCCGGTCCGACATGGGGTATCCTCCCCTTGCCACCCCCTCCAGCCAGATGTGCGGAGCTCAGGCCACTACCAACGTGCTTACAGGGAACCGCTACTCCATGGTGAGCAAGGAATTAAAAGGCTACTGCCGGGGCATGTATGGAAAACCGCCGGGCCCCATTTCACAGGAGCTGCTGGAAAAAGCTCTGGGCGATGAGAAACCTGATTTTACAAGACCCGGCGACCTGCTGGAGCCTGGCTGGGAGAAGGCCAAGGAAGAAGCCGGCAGTCTGGCCCGCACCGAGGAAGATGTACTCACCTATGCCCTCTTCCCCAATTACGCCGTTGACTTTTTAAGATCAAAATATCAGTTATCCTGACAAAATATTGAATGTATATGGGAGGTTAAATTATATGAAACAGACAAATCCGGAGAAACTGGAGCGTTCTCAGAAGATTTTGGAAGAATTGAAAGAAGCCAGAGGCGGCTCTCTGCTGGAGTCCCACAAGGTAATGGGCAATGACCCCAACCTGGTCAACATGTTCCTTCAGCAGTACGTCAACTGCAATAAGAAGGATATTTCCATTCCTAAAAAGTACAGAGAATTAATCGTCATGGCCATTGGAATGGCCACGGGCACTCCCACCACCATGAAGGTTCATTCAAAAATCGCCATGGAAAACGGAGCCACTTTGGACGAAATTTTTGAGGTAATCCGCATCATTTTCTTTACCTGCGGCGTTACCAAACTGCTGCCGGTACTGGAACAGCTTGACATGTTCGAGCCGGTAGATACGGAATAATTCCCATTTTATTCGCTTTCTCCGTAAGCGCTTTATAACCAACCGGATAGTCAAACTCCAACTTTTGTGAGATACTTCAGATACTTGGAGTAATTCACTTCCTATCCGGTTCTCGGAGTTGCAAAAGCTACGCTTTAATCTCACATCTTGAGTCGCTTTTGTTGTACCTGATTACTCCAAAATCTCACGTTGGAGGAGATGAATCAAGTGAGTACAACTTTAAATGATGAACATTGGTTAAATCTGATCACCCAGTGCAGATCCAGCGGGCTTACCGACCGCCAATGGTGCATAAAAAACGGGATCCCTGTCAGCACATTTTACTATCATGTCCGGACTTTGCGAAAAAAGGCCTGTGAGGTTCCGGAAGCAGTGGATGCTGTTGCGCAGAAACAGGAAGTCGTGCAGATCCCACTCTGGGAAATGGAACAGCATCCTTCAGATACCACAGCTTTACATACACCCTCGATCTGTCTGGAAATGCAGGGCATCCGTATTGAAATCCATGAACAGGCCGGGGCGGATGTGATCCGGAATACTCTTCTTGCCCTGCGGCAGCTTTGTTAGGTGAATTGTCCGGTGTGGCCAAATTTTTCCTTGTGACAGGCTACACTGACATGCGAAAAAGTATCGATGGCCTGATGGCAATCGTTCAGGATACCTATCAATTAGATCCTTACAGCAATTCCCTGTTCCTTTTCTGTGGCAGACGCTGTGACCGGATCAAAGCGCTTCATTTTGAAAAAGATGGATTCTGTCTCTATTATAAACGCTTAGATAATGGGCGGTTCCAATGGCCCCGGGATTCTTCCGAAGTAAGGAATCTTACCCGGCAGGAATACCGCTGGCTTTTAGAAGGGCTTTCCATTGATCAGCCCAAAGCAATCCGGCCTGCCGGGAGAAAGGATTTCTGACCTTTGTGCAAAAGGGAGAAATTTTTTCTTCCCCTTATGGGGCAGAAAAAACGCTGCGGATGAGTTATCCACATAACGATGGAACCGCCGGGAGATCGGGAGGATAACGGTTCCCATTTTTCCAGGGGTACCGTTTGCGTGTGGAAAACCCAACGTTCTTCATAGGGAATATCTCGCCAAAGCTATGTGTTTTCCACATTTTCCTTTCGTCAAAATGACGGCGGCAGTACGGCGGAGAATTCGCTTTTCTGCCGGATTTCCGGTATAATAGGAACCAGCAAAAAGAAAGGTGGTCCCTTAATGCCGCAGTCAGAAATGGAAGCGCTCATACAGCTTCAAAAAGAGACAATTGAATCCCTTCGTCAGCTGGTGGACAGCCAGCGCCGTACGATCGAGCAGATGGCCAGAAGCCATGAGGAGCAGACCGCACAGCTGAACCAGACGATCGCAAATCTCAATGAAACGGTCGAATATCTGAAGAAAAAGCTATTCGCATCTTCCAGTGAAAAAACAAAAAAGGATACCTTTCCCGGACAGATGGATCTGTTCAATGAGGCAGAAGCCGCTGCGGATCCTTCTGTCCCGGAACCGACTCTGGAAGAAGCTGTTGGTGGTTATCATCGTAAGGCAAAGAAACCAAAGGCCACCAGGGAAGAGATCCTTGCAGGGCTGCCTGTGATCGAAGTTCCCTGCACGGTAGCGGATGAGGACAGAAACTGTCCCTACTGCAATACCCCGATGGAAGTCATCGGAAAAAAGGTTGTCCGTGAAGAACTGCGGATCATCCCTGCAAAAGTGGAACGGGTCCAGTATGTCCAGGAAGTTCTTGGCTGTCCGGAATGTAAAAAAGACGGCGCTTCCGTTATCGTTGGGGCTGAAACACCAAGCCCCCTGCTCAAGCACAGCCTGGCATCTCCCTCCACGGTTGCTTACGTGATGTACCAGAAATATGTGAACAGCGTCCCTCTTTACCGCCAGGAGGCGGACTGGAAACAGCTTGGAGTGAAGCTTTCCAGGGCGACACTGGCGAACTGGGTCATCAAATGCGGCATAGATTATATGGAGCCGGTATATGAACAGCTTCACCGGCATCTGCTGAAGAGGGACATCATCCATGCAGATGAAACACCCTGCCAGGTACTGAAGGAGGAAGGGAAAACGGCACAGTCCAAGTCCTATATGTGGCTGTATGGCTCCGGAAATGACGGGCTGCCGCCGATCCGTCTGTATGATTATCAGCCCAGCCGGGGCGGATACCATGCGGAAGAATTCCTGAAAGGATTCTCCGGGTACCTTACCTGTGATGGCTTCAGCGGTTACAATAAGCTGAAGGATGTCATCCGCTGCGGCTGCCTTGCCCATATGAGACGGTACTGGCATGATGCACTTCCCGGGAAATCGAAGAAATCCCCGGATAAGACTCCGGCAGAGATCGGTTTCGATTACTGCAACCAGTTATTCGAACTGGAAAAGGAGTATGCGGATCTGGATGCCGATACACGGAAAGCCAAGCGTCTTGAGACGGAGCCTGCCATATGGGAGGCTTACTGGTCATGGCTTGAAACAGTGAATCCAGCTGGCGGAAGCCGTTTGGCCAAAGCGGTGACCTATGCGAAAAACCAGAAGCCATATATGGAGAACTACCTGTTGGATGGGCGGTGCTCCATATCGAACAACATCGCAGAAAATATTGCCCGCCCCTATGCGGTAGGACGGAAAAACTTCCTGTTCCATGATACTGTAAAAGGTGCCCGGGCCAGTTCCATCATTTACAGTTTAGTAGAAACTGCAAAACTCAACAATCTGAACATCTACGCATATCTGGAGACTGTACTGCTCTATATGCCGGACTACAAAAATGAGCCCGAAGGTATAGAAGAGCTGATGCCATGGTCTGACATGATACGTAAACGGTAGATAACGCATACCTCGACTTCCGGAACCGTGTATGAGAAAATAGGCTTAATTCTAAAGAATGAGTATCAAAAGTATAGGACTCAACTTTTAATACCACTATGAGGAGGTTAGCCTATGAGTTCAGAAACAACTGTAGTCGCAGCCCGGTATCGGCTTCAGGAGTGGGCCGCGCAGATCAGGGACTGTCAGAACCGTCCGGAAGGGATGAGCGTTTCCGACTGGTGCTCCTCACATGGGATTACAAAACCCAACTACTATTACCGGCTCAGGCAGGTAAGGAAAGCCTGTCTTGCTGCTCTCCCGGAGAAAGCCGTTCCGCAGCCAGTCGTTCCTGTGAAGGCAGAACTTTTAAAACCAGTTGGACCGGAGGCGGTACCGGAAGTAACAATCACCCTCAATGGATGCTTGATCCATGTGACAGAAGCCACTCCCATGGCCCTCCTTTCAAACGTAATCGGGGTGATACGGAATGCTCAATGATGCCACCTGCTTTCAGACGGTCTACATCGTCTGCGGCTACACCGATCTGCGCTCCGGTATGGACCGTCTGGCTGCATTGATTGAAGCCCAAACGGGGAACAAGCCTTATGTGCCGGATACCCTATATCTCTTTTGTGGAAGACGATCCGACCGCATAAAGGGATTGGTATGGGAAGGCGATGGCTGGCTGCTCCTGTATAAAAGATTATCCGGAAGTCAGTTCCAATGGCCCCGAAACCCGGATGAAGTGCGTGCGCTGACCCAGCAGCAGTTCCGCTGGCTGATGGAGGGCCTGACGGTTACCCCCAAAAAGGCGGTCCGGCCGGTAAAGCCACCGGAATACATGGGTTAAGTTTGTGCAAAACAGAGAAATTTCCAAGCGGTCTCACCCCCGCCGGAACCTTCCGTTTCCCTTGGCATATCGCTGCTTTCAGGAAGTTACAATGCGCGGATTGAACGTGATTGATGACCTTCCCTCACATTTTTAGTCCGGTAAAGAATCCTGATATAACGGAGGATTTCCGCATTTAAAAGCACCGTCATTCTGCCGAATCATTGAAAAAACATGGTTCGCCAAAACTGCGGAAAAATGATAAAATAAGCTTAAGAAACGAACAGAAAGGGGAAGGAAAATGGGATTAAAATATACGGAAGAAAAATTGAACAGCCTGGATAAAGAAACCATCATCCAGTTATTCCTTTCCCAGCAGGAGCAGTTAGAAAGCATCAACCAAAACCTCCGGCTTGTGTTGGAACAAATGGCGGATTTAAAAAGGCACCGTTTTGGCAGATCGACAGAGCGTCATGAGACAGAGGGTCAGATTTCCTTTATGGAGGTGGATGGGACAGTCGTGTTCTTTAATGAAGCGGAGGCAGTCATGGCGGAAACAGAAGACACGGAAGATACCCCAACCCGGAAAAGGCCCCGAAAGAGAATCGGGAAGCGTGAGGAAGATTTAAGCGGCCTTCCGGTAGTGGTAATCGAGCATAGTCTGGAAGAAGCTAAGCTGGAGCAATGTTTTGGAGAAAAGGGGTGGAAAGAGCTTCCGGATGAAGTATACCGCAGATATGCGTTTACACCTGCAAAAGTCGAGGTGGAAGAACATCATGTAAAGGTATACGCAGGAAAGGAAACGGACCGGATCATAAAAGCGCCCCATCCGAAAAGCCTGCTGCGAGGAAGCTTAGTATCTCCATCGCTGGAGGCTGCCATCATGAACGCAAAATATGTCAATGCCGTTCCCCTTTACCGCCAGGAACAGGAGTTTGAACGGTACGGCCTGCCGATTTCCCGCCAGAACATGGCCAACTGGACCATCCAATGTGCGGACCGATATTTGGCAGTGCTTTATGATTATCTGCATCGAAAACTGTACGATTACCATGTCCTGCAGGCGGATGAGACGCCCGTGCTGGTAAATAAAGACGGGAGAAATGCCGGGAGCAAGAGTTACATGTGGGTATACCGTACCAGCCAGATGTACCCGGACCGGCAGATTGTCCTGTACGAATACCAGAGAACCCGGAATGCCAGCCATCCCCGGGAATTCCTGAAGGGGTTCAACGGGATCTGTGTCACGGATGGGTATCAGGTCTATCATACGCTCGAAAAAGAGCGGGAGGATTTAAAGATTGCCGGGTGCTGGAGTCATGGGAGAAGGAGGTTTGACGAGGCGGTAAAAGCCATGCCTAAAGCGAAACAGAAAGATAGCCTTGCATACCTTGCCCTCACGATGATCCAGGCAATCTACCGTGAAGAAAAACCCTTAAAGGACCTGCCGGCAGAAGAGAGGAAAAGACGCCGTGATTTAAGCGTCCGCCCATTGGTGGAGGCCTATTTCGTGTGGCTGAAAGAAAATATCCATAAGGTACCCCAAAAAGGGAAGACCTGGGAAGGGTTTAATTACTGCCTGAACCAGGAAAAATACCTCAAGGTGTTCCTGGAGGATGGCGAAGTACCGATGCATAACAATGCGGCGGAACAGTCCATCCGAGGATTCTGTATTGGAAAAAAGAATTGGGTCATGATCGATACAATAGCCGGAGCAAAATCCAGCGCGATCATCTACAGCATTGCAGAAACTGCCAAAGCCAACCATTTGAAGCCCTATGAGTATTTTGAGTATCTGCTGACGGAAATCCCGAGACACATGGAGGAAAAGGACCTGAGTTTTTGCGAAGACCTGCTTCCATGGTCCCCCACTTTGCCGGAGAGATGCCGCAAGCATAAAGGAAGCGGCCAGCCCTCTTAGGAACAATATTTAATTTTCAAAGAATGTTTTTCAAACTAAGAGCATTGTCGCATAAACGGTAGAAAACTGCAAGGTACGCACTATCTACCGTTTACGTTTATTGCTATATTAAAGCAGCAAATGGAAAAGATTATTACTGGGTAGATGATGATGGGGTTTGGATCAAAGGAGAAACTACGAGCACACCGGATAGAAGCAAATACAGAGTAGTAGAAAACTATGCAACAGAAAATGCATACACGGGAACTGCTCCATCAGCTGATAAGATTTACGCACGTAATGAGTACCTTACTCAGAGTCAGATGGAAGTCAATGCTCGATATATTTTTAACTACCTTAAAGCAAAAGGATGGACTAAAAATGCTATTTGTGGTATTTTGGGAAATATGCAGAGAGAAAGCACAATTAGTCCGGCACGGTGGCAGAATGGGGCCGAAGGCAATATGGCTAATGGATTTGGTTTAACTCAGTGGACACCAGCTACAAAATATTTTAATTGGGCAGAAAAAAATAGCCTGTATCCAATTGATATGGATAGTCAGTTAACTCGAATTTTATTTGAGGTAACTACGAATGATTCCGAGGAAAAACAGTATTATCCTACCTCTAATTATAATTTTTCATTTTCGGAATTTACAAAATCCACAAAATCCGCATATGATCTTGGCTGTGCATTTGCGTATAATTATGAGAGACCAGCAGATCTTGCAAATGAGGCAAAACTAAGAGGAAATTATGCAACTAATTGGTATAATTTCTTTTCCTAAAAGAGAAACATTTTCTATGGGATATTTTATAGAAAAACAGGAATGGTGTGACAAAATGTCACACCATCTTTGTTATGATGTTTCCTGTAATATAATTTATTATCTATATTTTGAGAACATATTATTCCCAATAGATTTGTTCTGGCAAATAAAATTCTTGTATATCAGAATATAGAAGTTCTGCCTCAAAATGATCATATCCATTAGCATGGACGGACGGTAGGCTAAATACAATTCCCTCTGGTTTCAAGAAAAATTTCAGATCTTCCGAAAATTTGAAAGGACTTATTGATTGATATTCGGAAGTTTGGTACTTTAGCATTTCCGAAAATTGCTCTTCACTCGAAGAGGTAATAGGATTTTTTGGGAAAAAAGCTTTCTCAAAAAATACTTTTTCAAATTTTTCGTTTGTTGTATATAAATCTGGTAGTTGAATCTCTTTTAAATTTTCTAAATCAATATTAAGAGCATATAAATTGGTAGTTGGGAATTGACTGACTTCTATATCAATATCTCCCCAGAAAACGATACTTACTATTTTGGAATTTAGCAAGGTGACAGATGATTGAAAATTGGCAATGACTTTGGGATTCTCCGGAAAATTGCCGGGATCTATTTCTGCGATTTCTCTCATCTTATTTAAGATAAGTCTATTGATTTCCACTGCTTTATTTTTTCTATCCCATATAAAAAATGGATACTGAATTTTAAATGAGCTGTTTTGATTTTGAGCTTCTGTATAAAGACTCATTACATAAGTCATATTTGATGTAAGTCCCAAATCAGTCATATCATTATTTGGGGGAATAGAACCCTCTATTGTATATTCTATGGAATTATTACTAGTTGTTTTTTGAACATCAGACCTATTTTCAGTAATACTGGATGGGGTGGTAGTTGCCTGTAAAGCATTACTTATTTGTATATGGTTAAAAGATGTTTGTTTTATAGATGAAAAACAAAAAATTGTGATAAATATACATAAAATAGAACCAATAATAGCAAGAATTCTTTTCATTAATAACCTCCGGAGTGTAAAAGATTATAAAGAATAGATATTATATCAACTAAAAGTTGATAATAATACTAATACTAATAGTTATAGTAGCATAGAGTATAATTTTTGGCAATGATTATTTCAGTTACCAATATATCTACAGTTTGGTGATATAAACTCTTTCCAAATTCGAATTGTTCTTGTCTGATATGCATTATAATGTTCAATTGGGGAAGCAAGAACTCCCTAGTAGCGGTGGTTGTTAGGCATAGAAAACTATCATCTGCTACTTATATAAAGAATTTTTGTGGCATAACTGTTAATGTACAAGGCTATGCCGTGGTTTTCTGATGAACATGGTCTTATGGTTTGCAGAAAGTGGACATTTGTAATGTAGAACTGAATATTACAGTGAGTGTATATTACGGTAAAAATGTACCCCTGTTCCGGAGGAACGGATACCGGAAGCCCGGAGCTATGATACCGTGAGTCCGGAACAGGGATACCGCACTTAATTAATTGTTACCTGCGAGTTTACTCGCTTAATGCTGGATCCAACCCGTACACTTCCCGCATGGATCTGTAATTCGCAGGATCTGTCGGGATGATGTTGATCTTATATGCATCATGCTTGATGCGATCCAGGATCGCCTCCGCAAGGGGACTGTCATCTCCGCCAAGCTGATCATACCAGCCATTGGAATCATACTGGGAGCAGAAGATGGTAGAGGATCTCCTGCGTCTCCGATGGAGAAGCTCCAGAATGTCATGCTGTTCGGATTCAGTTGGTTTCAGCAGGAGCCATTCATCAATGATCAGCAGGACCGGGTTGGCATATTTACCCTGGACTTTCTTGTATGTGCCATCGTTACGTGCCATCTCCAGTTCCAGGAGCAGATCCGGAAGCCGTACATACTTCGTTTTGTAACGCTGCCTGCATGCTTCCATCCCGAACGCACATGCCAGATAGGTCTTGCCGCTCCCGGTTGCGCCTGTGATAAAGAGATTCCTGTGCTCTGTGATGTATTCGCATGTTGCGAGCCGCTCGATTAATGAACGGTTCAGCTTGCGGCCAGAAGTATAGTTGATATCACCAATGTATGCGTCCGGCTGGTCGAATCCGGCGTTGCGGATCAGGCGTTTCAAGCTGTTGCTCTTTCGGTTGCTATATTCGATATCTACCAGCATCCCGAAGCGATCCTCGAAAGATATTTCTTTCATTTTGGGATCAGATATCTGAGTACGGAATGCATCCGACATAGCTGTCAGGCGCATTTCAATGAGTTTATCCATGGTGCTTTGTGTAGTCATAGTTCCTTACCTCCTGTAGTAATCAGCGCCTCTTGTAAGCGCATGGCTGCTCTTTCCTGATTCTGTATGGCTGCCAGTTGTCTGACCTTTGTCGGATACTTCCGCCTGGTCGTTCCCAGTATCAAGGATATTTTTAATACTCTTATAGCTGGGAGTGGCCGTAAAGGAGAGCGCTTTCCGGCAGGCGGCTTCCAGCCGGTCGGCCGAATATTTGTCAGCCAGCTTCAAAAGCCCCATACAGCTGCGGTAGGACTGTTGTTCTACACGCTTGGAGGTAAGGATTGCATCAACTACCTGATGGGTACTGGAGCCGATCCGTTCCGCCCATTTACGGAAGCGGTCGCCGTTCCATTCCAGGTACTGCTGGTGGGAAGTCGGCATGTGCTCTGTAACCGTGCTGTACTGTCCCTTGCGGCCGTACAGACGGCGGTGGGACGCAATCCGGTTGTGGTTGTAAAAAATTTCAATGGTTTTATCTGTAACCCTCACATCAACTTTGCGCTTTATGTATTCATGCGGAACTGAGTATAGCATTCCGGCAAAGGATATGTGAAATGAAAAGTCAGGTAAAATGTAAAGCTTTTTACCAAAGCTCCATATTTCTACGAGTTTTATCGATTTTACAACTATGCGCTTTACATTTTCTCCTCTAAAATTAAGGAAAAACAGGAGGAGGAAAACCATGAAGGAACAAATGTCTGTAACCGAATTAATTCAAACTGTTTCGCAATCAATGAAAGGGGATGGTATCAAACAAGATTATATTACTCAGCTTTCGTATACGTGGAAAGCGTTGGAACAGTATCTTATAGCACATGATCTTGTTTTCAGCAAAGAAAACGCTTTTGCCTTTTTAAAAGATAAGTATGATATTCATGCGGATCAAAACTTCGCCAAGCTCCGCCCCATTGATAAACGAAGGAAACGAGCAGTCTGTGCTTTGCTCTATTGTGCTGATGGAAAAAGTGTATATCGTGAAAAAACATATTGGCCGTGTTCTTTCCACGATGCTTATGCGCTTCCCTTCTATGAATTCCTGAATGAACGTAAATCTCAGGATTTAGCTCTTTCAACCATAAATAGAGATATCTACACACTGAATCATTTTTCCAAGTACCTGCAGGAATCCAGGATATCAAAAATTTCTGATATATCTCCGGCAATAGTACAGGGATTTATGAAATGGCTTGCTGAGCAGAAAAACCTGCCAACCTTAAAAAGTGTTTCTGCGTCAATGCGAGTATTGCTTCGTTATCTTTACCAGAATGGACACACATCTGAGGATTACTCCCCAGTCGTCCTTTCAGTCAGATGCAGGAAGGTTGTCCCGTCTGTTTACCAAACTGATGAAATCGAAAAGATGCTGGTTTCTTTTAATCAATCCAGCGCAATTGGGATACGGAATTATGCTATGGTACTTATGGCGGCCCGGCTTGGTATAAGGGCATCTGATATCTGTGCCCTCGAATTCAAAAACATCCATTGGGAAAGAAATACCATTGAATTCGTAACTGTAAAAACTGGAAAGCCAGCTGTGCTGCCACTTCCTGCCGATGTTGGCAATGCAATTATCCGATACATAAAAGATGTCAGGCCAAACTCAGAGGATTATCATATATTTCTACGGATGCAGGCTCCTTTCAAAAAGCTCAATCCGGCGTCACTCCATATGATTGTAACAAACGCATTCCGGGATGCCGGCATAACAGCAAGACCAGGGCGTTGCCATGGCCCCCATGCACTACGCTCAAGTCTGGCAACCTCTATGTTGGAAAAAGAAATTCCATTACCAGTTATATCAGAGGTGCTTTCTCATTCAGACACAGATACTACAAAAATGTATCTGAAAGTCGATATGCATCACCTGAGAAAGATTGCCTTGGAAGTACCAGGTCTCACCGGTGTATGGATGGGAGGTGTCCGTATATGATACAGGTCTATCACAGTATCTTTGCAGAGCTCATACGGGATTTTATTGCTTATAAAAGGGCTGTGTTAGCGTCGGGTGAATTCAACCACTCCGAGTCGCTTTAATTTAACCAATCTCAGCCGAAATAAAATAGCCATTTTATTAAAAAAGTCATTAGCCTTTCTTTGTTATGTTAAACTGATGTACGCCAATGCAACAGTCAAATCATAACGATGAGTGAAAAAACTAATGACTTAACTGAAATAATAACACAAGCAATCAACGAAATAAAGCTTGAATTGGGCGAAAAATTCAATCCTGACAAAATCAACCTTGCTGAGCTGGAGCGGCGTACCGGATTGTCAAGGGCAAAGCTCCGCAGACTCAAGGAAAACGGGTTTGTTGATATGCCACATGGCCGCACTGGGTTGAAGGCTGATAAAACGGTGCTTACAGGATTTACCGGCGTCATTGATGCGCTGCTCGCCAAAGGCATCACCAATTCATCCGTCTGTTTTGAGAGGTTAAAGGATGCAGGATACAAAGGCGGTCTGACGACAGTCAAAACATATATTCATGATCACAAAGACCTTGTTCCTGCAAAAAGGCAAATCGTTTCCTCCCAGGGAAACCGCGGAAGACGCTACCAAACAGATCCCGGTGAGTCCTACCAGATGGACTGGGGTTTTGTAACTGTAGATACCGGAAATGGTGCCACCTACAAAGTTGCCTGTTTTGCAATGATCTGTCACTGCTGCGGGAAGAGATACATCGAATTCTTTCCGAATGCCCGCCAGGAAAATCTGTTTATCGGAATGCTTCATGCCTTTCTTTACATGGGAATTCCCCAGTATGTGTTGACGGATAACATGAAGAGTGTCACGATTGGCAGAGACAGTGAAGGGCATCCGATCTGGCAGAAAGATTATGAGCTTTTTATGGGCAACATAGGCTTTGAGACCAAGCTGTGCAAACCTCGGCATCCCTTTACAAAGGGTGCCGTAGAAAGGCTTATTCGCTTTGTTAAGGATAACTTTTTGCCGGGACGTATCTTTCATGAGCTTACCGACTTAAACTATGAAGCGATTGCCTGGTGTGAACAGCAAAACCGGGCATATCACAAGGCTGTGGACTGTATCCCAAATGATAAGCACAAAGCCCTCTGTACGCAGCATACCTGTAAACTTGAGGATACGATAGAGCTTGCTTATTACCTCTGTCCGGAACGGCGGATCTCCTTTGATGGCTTTGTCAACTATGAGGGCCGCCGCTTTGGAGTGCCTTTCTGGTATACCGGGAAGACCTGCCGTGTAAAGCGTGATGGCTACGTACTTTACATCTATGATATTAACATGACGAGGCTGCTTACGACACATGACGTCACATGGAGCCACAGGGATAGCTACTGTAAAGATCAGTATGCAGATAATCGTCCTGAAGAGCATCCGACCGCACCTGTGAAGATTCATATCCAGCAGATGGAACCCCATAAATATGAAGAGGGTTTTGAAAAGTTTAACTTTGAGGAGGGGCTGTTCAATGAGTAATTCCGTATTTGAACAGATCCATACTTACGCAAAGTATCTGGGTCTGGATCTTGATGCGTCTGAAATCGCACAGGTGTCTGCCAGCCAAAACTTTTCAGATGCGCAGCTTCATGCAATAGAATCCATCTTTTCTTATCTCAGAGATAAGAAAGAGGAAAATATCGTGGCAACGCTTCTTCGGATGAGTCGCCTTCCAACAAAGGAGCCGAAGACATTTGAAAACTTCGATTTCTCGCAGTTACACGGCAAACAGACAGAGGCGATCAAAAATTTGCCGACGTTATCTGCCCTGTACTCACACACAAATCTGGCCTTTATCGGGCCTCAGGGAGTCGGTAAGACACATTTGGCTATGGCTTATGGCAGAGCCTGCTGCGAAAAAGGAATGAAAGCATACTTCCTTAAGGCAACAGAATTAAATCAAAAGCTGACGGAAGCGCGTAAACGTGGCAGTGAAAGTTCTTGTATCAATGGCCTTGTTAAGCCTTCCTGCCTGATCATTGATGAGATAGGGCGCTGTGTGTTTGACAAAGAGAATACGCGAATGTTCTTTGATGTCATTGACAGAAGGTATAACAAAGAAGGTCCAAACACCCTGATCATCACCAGCAACAAAAGCCCGGATAAATGGGGTGAATATTTCAATGAAGACTCCACTCTGCTCTGCTCACTGGACAGGATCTTCGATGCAGCAATTGTGTTTATGATCAAAGGAAACAGTTACCGGGGAAAGCACTGTGAAACCATAGCGCTGTCTGCCGGTGTACCGTTACCGACACCTTCAGCCAAGATTTAAGGAAAGGAGAAACTGTTGCATTGGCGATTTTTCTCTGACTCGATTTGGCGATTTTTCTCCGACTCTTGGTGGCTAATTTAACCCGACTCTAACAGCTGCTGGTTATAAGTATGAAACAGAGGCTGTCTACCTTAAAACTTTCGATGATCTTTGCTTTTCTCTGAATATAGATTCTCCAAAGTTTACAAAAGAACTCATGGACAAATGGTGTGAGAAGAAACCTTATGAGTCAGCAAGATCCTGTCACCAGCAACGTATCAGCTGTATCCGGCAGTTCGCCCTTTTCCTGATATCTTCAGGCTATGAAGCTTATATTCCAGTTAACCTTGAATATATCCGACAAAGGAAATCGAAATATTCTGCGTATATCTTTACCCACGAGGAGATGAAGCGAATCTTCGAAGCCAGTAATAAAATCTACCCAAACCGTCGGTCCACGATGCATCTTGTGATGCCTGTCCTCATCCGATTACTGTATTGTACGGGATTGCGTGTGATGGAAGCACTTAATGTACAGCTGAAACATATGGATCTGATCGAAGGAACGATCCTGATTGTTAGTGCAAAGTTCAATAAAGACAGGCTTATTCCGGTATCTGAAAGTATGCTCTCGATTCTAAAGGAATACTGCAATATCATGCATCCGTTTTACAAACCGGAAGATTACCTTTTTATCGGGATAACGCGCGAGCCGTGTTCCCATCATAATGTATATCTCCGCTTTCGGGAAATATTGGTTACCGCTGGAATCAAACACGCCGGACGGGGGTATGGGCCACGCATCCACGATATCAGGCATACTCATTGCTGCCATGTACTGCAAAAGGCATCCCAAAATGGCGATGATCTTTCAAACATGCTCCCAGCCCTTTCGGTATATATGGGACATGAATCTCTCATTGCTACAAGCCAGTACCTGAAAATGACTGCTGAGATTTACCCGGAAATCTTAAAGGCAGTAGAAGAAACCTGCTCTTATGCAATCCCAAAGGTGCAGTAATGAATCCAACCTGTTTTGCCAGATATATGAGCAAGTACCTTACCGAATATCTTCCGGGGATTCAAGGGGTAAGTTACAATACAATCGCTTCCAAACGCGATGCATATATCCTTCTGTTGAAATATCTGGATGATACTCAAAACATAAAAGCGGAAGATGTTGATATCCCGTTATTGACCAGAGAAACAATTATAAAATATCTGGAATGGCTCGAAAAATCCAGAGGATCAAGTGTTTCAACCAGAAACATTCGGCTGGCTGCAATTAAATCACTGTTTTCCTATATACAAACACAAACGCCAGACTATATTTATCAATGTCAGCAGATCCTTTCTATTCCAAGAAAGAAAGAACCTGGACATACACTGGAATATCTGACTATAGAAGGAATAAAGTCGGTTCTCGATGCCGTTGAGACTTCAAGCAGGACAGGATTTAGGGATCTCACGCTCTTGAGCCTTATGTATGACAGTGCCGCCCGTGTTCAGGAAATCGCAGATTTATCGGTAAATGATTTCCGAGCGGAAAAGCCATCAACTCTAAGACTCACCGGAAAAGGCAGCAAAACCCGTATCGTTCCGTTAATGAGTACGACATCAGATCTGGTGTCAAAGTACATAAGCATATATCATCCGTCCTACAGAGGTGAATATAACGTCCCTCTCTTTTCAAATCGGAAAAAAGAGAAACTTACGCGGGCCGGTATTGCCTATATCCTAAAAAAATACATTAAGATTGCACGAGAAAAACAGCCTGATCTCATTCCTGAAACAGTATCACCGCATGGTCTTCGCCACAGTAAAAGTATGCATATGCTGCAAGCAGGCGTACCACTGATATATATCAGAGATTTCCTTGGGCATTCGGAAATTTCAACTACTGAAATATATGCCCGCTGTGATAGTGAACAGAAACGCAAGGCGATTGAAAACACATGTCCAAGCATCACAAAATCTGAAACGCCGATGTGGCAAAAAGATACATCACTGCTAGGGTGGCTTCAGTCGTTGTAAAGATGGGATAAAATGTAAAGCTACAGTAGTCAGAAAAAAATCTATACCTTATAAAATCGCTGTAGCTTTACATTTTACCTGACTTTCCATTTCACATCTAATGTTAAGCTTAACATTAGATGTGATAATTGAACTGAACGGTGGCTTGTTTCCATTCCGCCAGTTCGTAAGGGGTGGCAGGTAACGGTGCCAAAAGTGGCAGTTCTTCGTCGCGGAAGATCTCATACCGGCTGCCCTCCTTCTTTTGGAAGGGGCGTCGGCTGAAAACTTCCAGCTTCTGACGGATCGCCCGGTTTAACTCACTGAGGGAAAAGAACTGCTCATTGCGCAGGGCTGCTGTGATCCAGGTGGAGATATTGCCTACACTGCCCTCGGCATTTGCTTTGTCGCGAGGGGCTCGGACGCGGGCTGGTATGACTGCAGTGCCATAGTGTTCAGCCATTTCCTGATAAACAGCATTGATCCGCTGATCCTTCCAACTCTTGTTGTGATCCACGGCAGTGCGGCAGTTATCCGGCACAAGGATTTTAGCAACACCCCCAAAGTACTCATACATGTGGACATGTGCTGCAATCCACGAGTGCTGCTTCTCATCCATAAATGCTTCCACATATGGATACTGGCTGTAGGTCATTACTCCTACGAAAATATGGGCATCCAGAATCTCGCCGGTATCCGGGTCAATGATATGTGCCGGATCTCCGGCCCAGTCAACCTCAACCTGCTCTCCGGGCTTGCGGTTGATGTGCATAGTGGCGCGGCGCTTCTGCTCGTCCTGCTGGATATAATAGCAGAATTGGGAATACATGAGCGGCTCATCACCAGCGAGGCGACATTCCTCAAGGTATTCTGTCCAAAGGAGCTTCTTGTTTACTCCGTTGCGGAGAAGTTCCTTGCGGATGTGGGCATAATCTGGCATCCGCTTGGATGTAGTGACTTTGGCTTTCTGGTTCGGGAAAAGCAATCCACAAAGGACTGGATCTGTTAGTTTTGGATCCAATGGCCATGTGAGGTTCTGTTCTCTCGCTGCCTTTAGCACTTTGTTGACAGTTGTCTTTGATGCATTGCAACTGAGGGCAATGTTGGTTTGACTGAGACCTAATTCGGCTAACCGGATGATCTCACGGTACTTGGTCATAAACGATGACCTCCTTCATAATGTATTTACGCATTAAAGCGCATAGATACATTATAAAGGAAAACGGTACTCATTAACCGGATTCACGGTATCTATGAACCAGAACGGCGGTATCCACAAAGGCGGATTTGCGGTACTGTGTCACCGGAATGGCGGTTCAGAATCGCCCGGAATACTCAGTGAGAGTGTATGAATATCTCCGTACAAATACAACCACGTCTGCTCCTGGATATTGAGTTGTGGAAAATTACGCACCTGAAAATACTTATCAGGGACAAGGTAAAAAGATGAGGAGTTGCTGCAAAACAGGTAAGTCATTAACCTGGGAAACAGCAACTCCTCTATATTCAATAAGGACAGTAGGAAATGCCAATTTTCCTTATTGAAAAAATTTAATAAGAACCGTAGGCGGATATATCAAATTTTTCTGAACCGCCAGTGGTCGAATAAGCAGTTCCTTTAAATGTGAGTTTATACTCACCTGCCCCATAGGAATTGAAAGAAAAACCCTTAGTGACACGATGGCCTGAGAAAGAATGAGATCTGGATGTTTTCTTTTCATAGACCCCGGAGCTGTTTCGCTTGTATAATGTGGCTGTTCCGGTGACAGATTTAAGAATGTCAATACCGTAAATGTCAATGTTATAGGTAATTTCGGAAGGGCCAGGCTCTACCATTACATCTAAGGTCTGTATGTAGAGATAGTAGGGTGTTACGCAGGGATCATCATCCTGGGTATTGTGGATCTGTGGGGGAAGCGGGTTAGCAAAAGCAGTTATGCCAGATACCATACTGGTGGATAAAACGACTGCCATGCATAAGGGAAGAATAGTTGCTTTTTTCATAGTAAAACTCCTTTCTAAATGTTTTCATATAGTATTAACACCACTTCCCACATATTTTCTACAAACTATTTAATATTTTTTGCGATTTCAAGAAGTATTTCTTTATCCAAATCTGCCATGAGTGTGTAATATCGTTTTTTGTCATTCCACACTAAAATGTTTTGGAATGCAGCATCGGTGGAGTTAAAATATGTTCCTTCTAGATCATTTATCAATATATGCTCCACTTCATAATGTTCATTATCAATATGTTGTGTATGATTGTAAGCAAAGCAGGTCAAAGATATCTCGTCTCCATCGGAATTCGATAAAATACAATATTGAGTACTATTAATAGAATATTGTTCTTTTATATAAAATCCTGGGGGAATAAATCCCAACTCAAACATAGAATTTTCAGAATGGTCTGACGGACTGTAAAAGAATTCTATGTACCGCTCATAAACATTAGTAATAATATTGTGGCAGGCAGCTCTAACTTCATCGAATTGTAATAATATGGTAAAACTTATTCCCATGAGGATTAGGACTATAGAGGCCACTTTTCTGGTTGTTCTCATAATAATCTTTATATGAGAACGGCGCCGGTATCGGCGCATAAATTTTTTCATGGCCGAGACGTAGTGTAATGGCAAAGATAATTGTTGTATTTCATTTGTGCTATATTCTTCCAATTCTTCCAGACTATTCTCAATGACTGCATTTTTTAAAAAGGCTTCCCAAACTTCGTTTTCAAAGTCATTTATCATTTTTTTATCCCTTAAATATGTTATAAATGAAAATTAGTGTTATAAAATTAAATGTCTAAAGATTTTTCTCAATATTAAAATATAAATTAATAAATATGATTTAGTTTAAAAATTTTGCTCAAATTCAGTTTTCATAGTACCAATCCCTTAACCTTTCTCGTAAAATATTATTCGCCCGGTAAAGTCGCATTTCTACCGTTTTTTTCTCAATATGTAAAAAATCAGCAATCTCTTGGTTGCTGAATTGTGCTATATATTTTAGTTCTAGGACTTCTTTATAGATATCATTTAGTTTTCTGATTTCTTCAATTAGCTTCTTTTTCGTATCTTTTTTCAACATTATTTTTAGTATATCTATATCTGCAGCATCCTGATTTTTATCATGCAGATCATCTAAAGAATCTACGTCTAATTTCTTACTATCACGTAAATAATTTTTACAGCGATTACGAGCAATTGTAATAATGTAATTTCGGGTTTGTGTCGGATTTGATAAATCACATTTATCCAAATGTTTGGATAATGCAAGAAAAACATCTTGAGATAAATCTTCTATTGTGTAAGGTTCAGATACAAAACGCGTCACTGTATAATATACTGTATTTAAATAGTGCGAGTACAAATATATAAATTTGTCACATTCCTCTTTGGTATCGAATGTTAAAAAGATAATCATTCCGTTATCCCTTCTGTTTGTTGTGATGTAATAATTCGATTGAAATAATAGAGTCAATCATATCGAGGATTTTCAGCTGTTCCTGTTCAGGGAGTTTTTTCACTGTTGCTCAATGTCTTTCAATCGTTCTGTGTTATAGCTTGCCAAATCTTTTCCCAGCAATATGTCTACGGAGACATCCAATGCATTTGCGATTTTCATCAGCTTATCTAATCCTGGAGATTTAACGCCACGTTCAATGTAGGAAATAAAAATAGTGCTACATTCTATTATTTCAGCTAATTTTTCCTGGCTGTAGCCGGCCCTCTCTCTATACTTTTGTATTTGTTTCCCTAAAGATTTTCTATTCATTTAATCTCCCTATTTGGTTAGTGACATAATACTAATAGTTTGCAAGTGGTAAAAAAATTATACAAAAGTCAATTTGGAATCACCAATGAGCAATAGTTGTATTACTAATACTATTGATTATGTTATGGAAATTTTTATGCAAAATGTTTTCTGAACTGTAAAAATGTGACTTATTAACTAAATAGCAGAAAGGAGGATAGTTGTAATGGAAGAACTTGTAACACAATTAATTCAATCGCAAGGTATTTGGGCAGTACTATTTGTTTTTTTGCTTTTGTATACAATTAAGAAAAATGACAAATTGGATGAAATGCAGGATGCCAGAGAAAAAGAATATCAGAAATTACTGCTAGAGTTGACTGATAAATTGTCCATAGTAAATTCGGTAAATGACAAATTGGATAAATTGTGCGCTAATTTTGAAAAGCAAACATAAAAAAAGAACCCATGGTTGGTATTCTGATACTTTGTAGAATATCCATGGGTTTTTTTGTGTTAAGGATTAGTTTTTTAATATTTTCTTTTTTAACCGATTTATGTATTGGCGAGTATATCCTAAAAATCGTCCAATTTCTTCATCAGTGTATCCTTGAGAAATCATGTAAATAATTTTCTGCTCTAAAACAGTTCTCTTTTTTAAAAGGCTTTCTAAATCAGTCTTAAAAATGCAGTCATCAGTTTTCTGATAACTGGATTCTAAGTCTTTGTTTTCATCGATAGCTAAATTGATGGATTGTAATTTTTGCACTTCTTTACTCTTATGATAAAGTTTTGTGAAACGGTTTATAATTGATTTTTGAATATAAGAGATACAAGCATATTCATTACTGGAATCTTTTATAGTAAAGATTGCTTCGTATAAGGCAATCGACAACTCCTGAACGCTATCTTCATATTCTAAGTAATATAGTTTCCGAGCGTATGAAGTAATTAATGGTTTAAATTTATCAAGAAGTTCTTCAAAATAGATATTCTCTTTTGTGAGAAGGTAGTTTTTCACGAGCGAAGATATAGTATTTTCCATTATTAACTCCTTTTTTTGTATAAAAAGGAATCAATAGCGGAATTAGAAACTGAAAAAAATAATTTCTTCGCTTATGCAGGTGGTTTTACTATATCTCCGGTTGTTGTTTCATGTAAGTGACAAATTCATGACATTTTAGTGCCATTTATAAAATTTTGTAGAAAACGGAGTGATATGGGGGTTAATAGAAGTATCTACAAAAGAAAGGGATATAATGGCGGAGTGTTATGACAAAGGAAGAATTGAAGATTCTATTACGTGATTTTCGCAATATGCAGGCACAACTAAACTATTTGAAAGAATTGTCAAATGACCAGACTATTTCACAGACAACTTTTCATGAGAAGGAAAGAATGCTCAGGTTAATCGAGAGTGCTTTGACGGTATTAGATAAAAGGGAGCGCTTCGTTATAGAAACTCATTTGATGAATCAAGAGACTTGGACTGAAACATCTCGAAAATTGCAGGACTGTTTTGGTATGGAATGTCTTAGAAGTGACCGTACTTTAAAAAGGATACAGAATAGGGCATTAGAAAAGATCATTACCTTTATGGAAGAAGTTTCTATATAGCTAAACAGAACAGTAAAAGTTGATAAGTTAAAACGGCAGGGAAGATTATAGATACCTGCCGTTTTTCTTTTATCCAAATTACAGTTGAAGGATTTTAAGATTTACCGGAGTCGTCCACCACCTTTGTTTCGTTCTGATTGCAACGCAAAAAGGATTGAAACGGAGGAATCAATGGGATTTAATTACGGACGTGAGAAACGAAAATTTGATAAAGAGTGGGAAAGACTGGAGGCAGAGTATACTGCTGCTGGTATGCCTCGTAACGCAATAGAATGCATAAAAGCCTACGATTGGGCTTGGTTTTGTAGCCAAAGAGTGTATCATAATCGTATCCAAAATCTCCCAGCAGAGAGTTTTGATGAAACGATAGGGCAATCCACTCTTTTTCAGAAATTCTCTTCTTTATCTAAAGAACCGCTGCATGAAGAATTATTTTATGGGCGGTTGGCATGGGTAAACAGTATAGAAGATCCTCAGTTGTATCGAGGACTAAAACGGCTTAGTACCTATGATTTGGAATTATTGACTTTAATTGTTTTTGAAGGCTATAAAAAATCAGAGGTGGCAGAAAAGTTAGGCTGTAGCAGAAGTGCAATAACACAGAGGATGAAAAAAATCAAAAAAAATTTAGAAAATGCTTAACAAATAGACTTTCCCAACGCCTACACATTGAAGGACGCAGATTCCTAACTGTCTCTTTCAGGCACCATGACAACTGAATACACAATATCAAAGGTACATAACCCGTGTATGAGCGAGTAAGGGACGGCGCCAGGAAGAAACAGCCAGGGAGGTGATGGACAAGCTGTTTTGGAGCGATCAACGAATCCTTAATCCCGGAAGTGGCGTTTCGGGCGCGACGACTGCGCGGGGGCTTAAAGATACTTCCTCACGGCCTCCTAAAGACTAGGGGGGAACCCTGCGGCGCACGATCCGAACGGCGCTGCGGAGTTATGACAGCCGCGCCAGCGGAGACCTTTGATATTCCCGGCTGTTCGGGGCGCGTGGCAAATAGAACAGCAAGCAAAGCGTATAAAAGGGGCAGCCGGACTGATTTTAATCATATATGTAAGGATGATTCTGACTGAAACAGTCCGGCTGCTTTTATAAATGTGATATAAGAGGCTATTTCAAAAGCCTTAGTTTTTGAGGTATCCTGTTGTATTACAACGTGTCCATGGAACAGAGAACAACAAATCAGAAAATGTCAAGGATGCCGTTTGGAAATCGGCATCGTGGACGGAGGCAGGGCTTATGGTTATGATATAACCATAAGGCCGCTCCGAGAAGGAGGTGGCTAAAATAGAGGCTCTAGGAACTGACAAAAAAGTATATGATGTGGAAGATATTCAGAGGCTGTTGGGAATCGGCAGAAGCAAGGCATACTCCTATCTGGACGAGGTGTATCGAAAGCAGGAGCCGTTCCGTGTAATCAAGATTGGAAAGCTTTTCAGGGTACCCAAACAATCTTTTGACAACTGGCTGAATGGAATCACTTAAGGAAGGTGGAACAGTTGAAAAAAGAAAATCCGCAGAAAAGCAAGTCATTTTTTGAAAATAATTCGTGGTATCACCGCACGAAGGTCCTTCAGGAGGATGGAAACGTCAAGTACAGTAAAAAGGGCGGTTTCGCTACCAGCAAAGAAGCGGATAAAAGCTACGAGCAGTGTGAGGCAGAGTTTAAGAAGGCGTATCGTGCCTATCAGATGGCCCACCAGGTCAATACGGAAATTATGCTGAAAGACTACCTGGTGTATTGGTTTGAGGAGATTTTCTCGGAACGGGTAGAAAGTACAACCCGGATGGTGGGCGCGTATGCACTCTACAACATCATACTGCCGCAGCTGGACTACGATATTAAGGTTCGCTATGTAAATTCCGATTATCTGGATACGGTACTGGAAAAAGCGGCGAAGGTCACTTCTTCTGCAGGCAATAAAGCCAGGGAACTTCTGAATCTGGCGTTTAAAGAAGCTGTGATTGGCGGATATATTAAAACCAATCCGGTAACCGGCACAAAGCCTTACAAACGGCAGAAACCGAAAATTATCGTACTGGGAAGAGAGAAAGTGAAGCTGCTGCTGAAAGCAGCTTCAAAGACCAACTGGTATTTGGAAATCCTGCTGGGACTGTTCTGCGGGCTTAGAAAAGGCGAGATTATGGGGCTGAAATTCAGCGATTTTGACTTTGAGAAGAATACCGTCTATATCAATCGTCAGGTTGCTTCCGACCCAAAGATAAAAAAGAGGAGCGGCAGCAAGATTGAAGAATATGCTCTGGTAGAACGGGAACCAAAGACGCCAAACAGTTACCGGACGCTGCGGGTACCGGAAGCGGTCATGGCGGAGGTAAGGAAGCGGAAAGAGCTGGTGGAGAGGAATCGTCTCCGGGAAGGGCAGAATTATTCTGACCGGGATTACATCAGCTGTCAGGAAAACGGCAAGCTCCATAGTATAACAGCTTTGAACAATGCCCTGACGAAGCTGTGCAGTCGGAATAGCCTGCCCCACATTACGGTTCACGGCCTTCGCCATATGTATGCTACAATCCTGATTGAAATGAATGTGCCGCTGGTCAAGATATCCGCGCTTCTGGGGCACAGCTCCGTACATACGACATTTGAGTATTACTGCGAGGTTATGGATGAGAACGAAAATATTCTGGCATTTATGAACAATGCCTTTGTACCGGTGGAAACAGAGGAGGTGGCGTGAGATGAAGTTTGATCTTTCCTTACAGCAGTATGTGGAATGGGAAGTAAAGAATGTCATGCCGATTAAGGGAAAGTACGGATACCGTGTGATTCTCAAGTATATGGACGGCTCGGAACGCCCTCAGCAGAAATCCGGGTTTGCAACGGAAAAAGAGGCCAACGCCGCCAGGGATAAAACGATTGGAGAACTGTATGCGGGAACTTACGTGGTATATTCCAATGTGAGTGTGAAGGATTTCCTGGAGTTCTGGATAGAAGAAGATATCCGAAACCGTGTGGGAAGTGCGGAAACCTACGATACTTACCGCGGCATTGTGAAGAACCATATAATTCCCCATTGGGGAAAGCGGAAAATGACGGACATTAACAGGGGCGATGTGGTGAAGCTCTATAAAGAAAAGACGGAGTATTCCCCGTCCACCGCCAGGCTCTTAAAAACTGTGATGAATGTTTCCATGAAATATGCGGTGGATAAAAAGGTCCGGTCAGAGAACCCGGCAGCCGGAATTGACCTGCCGAAGCAGGTGGCGAAGAAGCCGTACCATACCAGGAATATTGATACACAGAAAACCTTGAATATGGAGCAGATTTTGATTTTACTGGAGGTCAGCAGGCACACGCCGATCCATATGCAGGTGTTGTTCAATGTGCTGATGGGGCTCAGACGCCGGGAAATCAACGGGGTGAAATATTCCGATGTGGATTATATCAATCGGACACTGAGGGTACAGCGGCAGCTGGGAAAGAAAATCAATACGAAGAAAGAGGATTTCGCTCCAAAGACATATACAAAACAGGAAGTGCGGCTGAAAACGCCCTCCAGCTACCGTGATATCCCCATACCGGATTATGTGTTCGAAGCGATTTTGGAGCAAAGGAAGATATATGAGAGGAACCGGAGCCGCCGGAAAAGTCAATTTCAGGATGATGATTATATCTGCTGCTCCAGCTATGGACGTTCACGCAGTAAAGATTTTCATTTTAAATACTATAAACAGCTTCTAGTGGAAAATGATTTGCCAGAAATACGGTGGCATGATTTGCGGAGTACATTCTGCACCCTTCTTTTGAAAAATGACTTCAATCCGAAAGCTGTTTCCAAATTGATGGGTCATGCGAAAGAGATTATTACAATGGATGTGTATGGAGATAATCGGGGGATTATCGCTGACTGTGTAGATGAAATCCAGCCGTTTATTGATGAGGTTTTACCGACCGAGGACCTGACTCTGAGTTGCAGACTGAGAACATAGAAGTAGTTGTTCCGGCAGATGAGTACCTTATATAAAAGTGAATATACTAGAAAAAGAAGTATAGCTGTAAAAGAACGGATGTTCTAATCTGCAGCTATACTTTTTTATCTATCCATGATATAATTTTTGGTGACCTTTAGAAATGCCAATTCCACTAGGTTTTATCTAGTGTTATGCAGTCCTGAAAAATACGTTTTAGTGACCTGCATTCGTAAAATGCAAAAAGTTTGCCTATTAGGCAGGGCCAAAACGCTCTATTTTACGAATTTCTGCCTTATAGGCAAACTTTTTACTACGGTCACCCAGGAGGAAAAATAAAAAATGGAGTTCAAATTACACTCAGAATATCAGCCCACCGGCGACCAGCCCCAGGCTATCGAGGCCCTGGTCAAAGGCTTCTAAGAAGGCAATCAATACGTGACTTTACTAGGGGTTACGGGCTCTGGCAAGACTTTCACCATGGCCAATGTCATCCAGCAGTTACAGAAGCCCACCCTCATTATTGCCCACAATAAAACCCTTGCAGCACAGCTCTACAGTGAGTTTAAGGAGTTCTTCCCGGAGAACGCGGTGGAGTATTTTGTCTCCTACTACGATTACTACCAACCCGAGGCTTATGTCCCCTCCACGGACACCTACATTGAGAAGGACTCGTCCATCAACGACGAGATCGATAAGCTGCGCCACTCCGCTACGGCGGCTCTGTCCGAGCGAAGCGATGTGATTATTGTGGCCTCTGTGTCCTGTATCTACGGCCTGGGCAGCCCCATCGATTACAAGAACATGGTCATTTCCCTGCGCCCCGGCATGGAGAAGGACCGGGATGAGGTGATTCACAAGCTCATTGATATTCAGTACGACCGCAACGACATGGATTTTAAGCGTGGGACCTTCCGGGTAAGGGGAGACGTGCTGGAAATTTACCCTGCCTATTCCGACGGGGAAGCCTACCGGATTGAGTTTTTCGGAGACGAGGTGGACCGGATTACCTCCATTGACACGGTAACCGGTGAGATCAAAGCCCAGCTGAATCATGTGGCTATTTTCCCCGCGTCTCATTATGTGGTGCCCAAGGAAAAGATGATGGAAGCCACGGAACATATTCTGGAAGAAATGAAGGAGCAGGTGGCCTTTTTTAAGAGCGAGGATAAGCTTTTGGAGGCACAGCGGATTGCGGAACGAACCAACTTCGATGTGGAAATGATGCGGGAAACAGGCTTTTGTTCCGGTATTGAGAACTATTCCCGCCATTTGACGGGAACCGCTCCAGGAGAGCCGCCCTGCACACTGATTGACTATTTCCCCGACGATTTTTTGATCATCATTGATGAGTCCCATATTACACTGCCCCAGATTCGGGGGATGTACGCGGGAGACCGTTCCCGAAAGAAAACCCTGGTGGAGTACGGCTTCCGCCTTCCTTCCGCTTTGGACAACCGGCCTTTGAATTTCGGGGAATTTGAGAGCAAGATTGACCAGATGCTCTTTGTTTCCGCCACGCCCTCCGACTATGAGAAGGACCATGAGCTGATGCGGGTGGAACAGATTATCCGGCCCACCGGCCTTTTGGATCCTGAGATTTCCGTCCGTCCGGTGGAGGGACAGATCGACGATCTGATTTCGGAAGTAAACAAGGAAACAGCCGCTCATCATAAAGTGCTGATCACTACGCTGACCAAGCGGATGGCCGAGGACTTAACGGACTACATGCGGGAGGTGGGAATCCGGGTGAAATACCTCCATTCCGATATCGACACCCTGGAGCGGGCCGAAATCATTCGGGATATGCGCCTGGACGTATTCGATGTGCTGGTAGGAATCAACCTGCTGCGGGAGGGACTGGATATACCGGAAATCACCCTGGTGGCGATTCTGGATGCGGATAAGGAAGGCTTCCTACGCTCGGAAACCTCCCTGATCCAGACCATCGGCCGGGCGGCCCGAAATTCCGAGGGTCATGTGATTATGTATGCGGACACCATTACCGATTCCATGCGGATGGCCATTGACGAGACAAATCGGAGGCGGCAGATTCAGCAGGCCTACAACGAGGCCCACGGAATTACTCCCACCACCATCAAAAAGGCGGTCCGGGACCTGATTGCCATTTCAAAGGCTGTGACGGACAGTGATGAGGACTTTAAGAAGGATCCGGAATCCATGGACGAGAAGGAACTGAAGAAGCTGGCCAAGGAGCTGGAAAAGAAGATGCGTCAGGCGGCGGCGGAACTGAACTTCGAAGAAGCCGCGAAGCTGCGTGACCGGATGATTGAGATTAAGCAGATGCTTTTGGAGCTGGAGAGTTAAAGGTTCCGGACGGGCTACAAAATTGTTTCCCCGGATTCCGACAGAATGGAAAATTCCCCGGTGCCCCGGCGGTACAGATACACCTGGTTGGACAGACGCTCCTCCCGGGGAACCTGGGCCTGGTTGATTTCCCGGACCATACTGCTTAGATGAGTGCCCTGAGAGGGATCGGAAACAGGCAGGAGGAGAACCTCATGAACGCTGGAAGGGAAAATAATCAGGTCTTTTTCTTCCTGATTTGAAAAATCCTTCAGGACAGAGGGATAGAGCATGGCGGCGGCCCCATCCAGGCCCTGGCGGTTGGTTAAAAGATAGAGAAATTCCGGTTCCTCCCGGCAGCTATGGGGAAATGCCTGTATGTTTGCGGACTTCGGCAGAGAAGCAAGCATCTCTTCAACCGCCTCCTTTACCGAACAGAGACGGAAGGGAAACAGACGAGGCGTGTTTAGGAGTGCAATACGGAACAGGTCTTCCTGGTTTAGATCCCACAGGTTCAGATGGGCGTAGGAAACCAGGACCGTCATTTGACGGCCTTCCCTGACTCCCAGGTACAGAAAACAAACGATGGCCAGGTCCAGGAAAGGACGGAAGGGAACCTGCTCCAGAAGAACGTTATTGGACTGGCGGTGAATCAATTTGACGGCCAGACGGGGCAGAACAAAATCTGTCCGGGATAAAAGTTCAGGATTAATAGGAGAAAGGGAGGCGTTTTCCTGGTAGAGGGCAATGATTTCTGTTAAAAGCTCTTCCAGGGGGACGCCTTTTTGATAGCGGGCATAGAGGGGGTTGAGATAAATGGTGGGCGCGATGGAGCAGTCCCGTCGGGAGATGGACAGTCCGTCAAACAGGAGTCCGTTGTTTTTGGGAACCTGATGAACGGAAATGGAATAATCACTTCCAAAATGCTGTTTTAAGAGAGACATTACCTGGGATACAAAGACATCATACGACATAAAGAATCCTCCTTAGAAATGATAGCAGAATGTATTTAGATTATAGATGTAACGATTCAAGACAACGGGAAAACAAGGGGAAGAAAAGGCGGCTTCCTGGATCGTTACGAAATAAAAGAAAAATGTAGAAGTGACTTCAGCTTAATACAGAAATCCCCCCTTGTCAAGAGCAAGGAAAGAAAATATGGTCGAAGGAATGGAAAACCTTTGGATAAAATGGCATTTTCTACGGAATTGTTCCGGAAAATGTAAGAAAAACTATGATAAATGTAATTGAGCTGCGTGCGGTTTCTGTGATATAAATATCTGAGGGATATAACCTCATTTGAAATGGAAAATCAGATGTTTTTGGAAAGGTGCAGACCATATGAGAGATAGAAAGAAAATCGCTGCCGCCCTTCTGGGAGCCGCAGTGATTGCATTAACAATTTCCTTCAGCGCTTTTGCAGAGGAAAACACCCGCTTTGTATCCGGGACATCCTTCAATGGAGTGAAGGTAAGCGGACTGACGGTGGAGGAGGCGAAGGCTCAGATTGAGGGGTATTTTTCAGGAGAGTATCAGCTGGTGATTCAGAGGAAGGATGGTAAAGAGGAGACCATCCTGGGTACGGATATTGGCTATCAGGCATTGGTGCCAGGCGGACTGGAAGAAATTTTAGCCGCTCAGAATGAAGGGGGAAGGGTAAGCGGACCTGCAGCGAACAATTCTCATACTCTTTCATTGCAGATCAGCTATGATTCAGCCGCCTTGGAGGCCAAGCTTCAGGCGCTGGACTGCGTTTCCGGGGAAGGAATTGTTCAGACAGAGAATGCCCGGATTTCCGCTTATCAGGAAGGTCAGGAATTTACCATTGTCCCTGAGGTAAGGGGGAACAGCCTGGATCCGGAGAAAACCAAAGCGGCCATTGAGGAAGCGTTGAAGCAGGGAGCAGGAGAATTAAACCTGCTGGATGCAGGCTGCTATGAGTCGGTGCAGGTAAGCGAATCCGATCCGGCTTTGATTCAGCTGTGTGATACTATGAACCGCTACCGCGCTATGACGGTTACTTATCAGATGGGAGAGAATACAGAAGTGCTGGGCAGTGAACGGATTTGTTCATGGCTGTCCACAGACGGAAATGGACAGCTTCAGGTTTCGGCGGAAGGCATAGCAGCATTCGTCCAGGAATTGGCAGCTAAGTATGACACGGCCGGGACGTCCAGGACTTTCCACACGGTTTCTGGCCGTGATGTGGCTCTTACAGGTCCATATGGATGGAAGATCGATCAGGCCGGGGAAGCGGCAGCTTTGTCACAGCTGATTGCGTCTACAACAGAAAGTCAGATAAAGGAGCCTCTCTACTCCCAGTCCGCAGTCCAGAGAAGCGGTTCTGACTGGGGGAATACTTATGTGGAGATTGACCTGACCGGTCAGCATGTGTACATGATTCAGGAGGGAGCGGTTGTCTGGGATGCACCCTGTGTAACGGGAAATGTGGCGAAAAATTATACAACTCCGGAGGGAATCTACAGCCTGACTTACAAGGAAAAGGACCGGATTCTCCGGGGAGCCAAGCAGGCGGACGGAAGTTACGAGTATGAGAGCCATGTGGACTACTGGATGCCCTTTAACGGCGGAATTGGACTTCACGATGCCAATTGGAGAGGAAGCTTTGGCGGAACGATTTACCAGACTTCAGGAAGCCATGGCTGTGTCAATCTCCCTCCGGCTAAGGCGGCGGCTCTTTATGATTTGGTTTATAAAGGGATTCCGGTTATCTGCTATAATTAAACTTCCATTTTGGGCTGCGGCAGTCCTGTAAAAAAATGAAATTACTACTTGATTTTTTTGGAAAAATGTTGTAATATACAAAAGATGCGTCTGTAGCTCAGTGGATAGAGCAGTGGCCTCCGGAGCCGCGTGCGTAGGTTCGATTCCTATCAGACGCATTTTTTGATGAAAAAATTCCCCGCTCCTGTCTACATAAACAGTCAGCGGGGAATTTTGTTTTGTTACGAGCGTTTACTTTCTTCCAGTATATCCCAGTATTCTTTATAATTTTCTTCCAAAAGCTTCGGCGTGTTCAGACCGTAAGGGCATTTGGAACTGCACTGGTTGCAGTGGAGACAGTTCTCAATCTTGTGCATCTCATTCTGCCACTTGTCACTGAGCCATCCGGCAGAGGGAGCCCGGCGAAGCATCAGAGTCATGCGGGCGCAGCTGTTGATTTCGATGCCTACGGGACAAGGCATGCAGTAGCCGCAGCCCCGGCAGAAATCTCCGGCCAGATCCTTACGGTCTTTTTCAATGGCCGCTTTGCGCTCCGGCGTCATAGCGGGCGCTTCATTTAAGCAGGATAAAAACTGGGCTAACTCCCAGTCATGCTGCACCCCCCAGATGGGAACCACGGTGGGACATTCTTCCATGAAGGCGGCGGCGGTAAAACCATCCCGAATCAGTCCCCCTGCCATGGCCTTCATGGCGATAAAGCCCATATCTGCCTGTTTGCATTTTTCTACCAGTTCCATCTCCTTAGGGCCGGAAAGATAGCTGAATGGAAATTGCAAAGTATCATAAAGACCGGAATCGATCGCCTCGTGTGCCACAGCCAGACGGTGGTTGGTAATGGAAATATGGCGGATTTTTCCCTGTTCCCTGGCCTTTAAGGCTGCCTCGTACAAGCCGTCGGCTCCGCCTGGTTTGGGACAGAAGGAGGGGTTGTGAAACTGATAAATATCGATATAGTCAGTCTGAAGGTTTTTCAGGCTGGTTTCCAGATCTTTCCACATTTCCTCCGCCGTCTGAGCCCCTGTTTTCGTCGCGATAATCAGCTTGTGGCGGATTCCTTTAAAGGCTTCGCCCACCTTTTCCTCACTGTCGGTGTAGGCTCTTGCGGTGTCAAAGAAATTCATGCCGCCTTCTGCCGCCTGCCGCAAAAGTTTCACCGCCTCCGCCTTGGAGAGACGCTGAATTGGCAGACATCCGAAGCTCTGCTTCCTCACTTCAATTCCGGTACGTCCCAGAACTACATTGTTCATAACGGGTTCTTCCTCCTTTGTGTTGGATTTTGATACCGGATTTTCGTCTCTTTGCCCCGATACCATTATACTATTATTAAAAAATTAATGAAGCATTTTGTCAAGAGCATAAAGCGTTGTTTCTGGAGCAGGGAGGAAAATACGATCAGCTCTATACAGGAAACGCCATTGCGGCTTAGTGCTGCCGGAGGGGGAGGGAGATCAGGAAGCAGGATCCCTCCCCCGGGGCGCTTTCCACCTGAATGCTTCCTTCGGATAAATCCACAATCCGTTTTACCAGGGCAAGACCAAGGCCGTTTCCTTCTACATGGCGGCTGGGATCGCCCTGGTAAAATTTTTCAAAAATATGCTTCTGTACCTCGGGAGTCATGCCGATTCCCGTATCGCGGATTTCAACGATGACCCGGTCCCCCTCCATCTGCATGCGGGCGAAAATCATGCCTCCCTCGGGGGTGAATTTGATGGCGTTGGAAAAAAGGTTGACCCACACCTGATAGAGAAGGTCCGGGTCGCCGCAGTAGTCGGCGGACGGAAGCTCCATATCGATTTCCAGTTCTTTTTGGGTCCACAGGGGCTCCAGGGAAAGGAGGGCCTGGCGTATTTGCTCGTCCAGGGAGAAGACTTCGCGCCGGGAGAGAATCTCCTGCCTCTCCAGCCGGGAAAGACGCAGAATGTTTCCGGTCAGTGCGGAAAGCTGGCGGGAACTTTCCACGATTTTCTCCGCGTAGCCGTGGAGCTCTTCGGGAAGGTCCGCCCCTTCTAAAAGCAGGGCATAGCCCTCCATGGCAGCTAGTGGAGTCTTGATTTCGTGGGAAACATTGCGTACGAAATCGGAGTGCAGGACCTGGGTTGTATTAAGCTCCCGGACCATTTTGTTGAAATTGCAGTTCATCTGGCGGATTTGGGTATCCTCCCCCTCCTCCGGCAGACGGACGTCAAAATTTCCATCTGCAACTTGGTTCATGGCGCTGCTTAGGATCTCCACAGGATGAAACAGACGTTTGGACACCCAGGCGGTGAGAAAGCAGGAGAGCAGGAAGCCAGGAACCAGTATGGAAAAAAGGGGCACCCACAGGGTAGGCGGAACGGGCCGAGAAATACGGTCGCGAAGCAGGAAAAAGCTGTTCAGGCTGGTAAGCAGAAAAAAACAAAATGAATCAGGATTGCATTGAAAATGGCGGCGCAGCCGGTTGATATGGACGTCCACGGTCTGGGGGATGGAGGTGCTGTCCCGTCCCCAGATTTCATCCATCAGCTGATTGCGGGTAAAAATCTTATTGGGATAGGAGAGGAGCTTATAGAGGAGAAAAAATTCCTTCTGGGGAAGCAGCTGACTCTCCCCCTTCCGCTCAATGGTCATGGCATCGTAGTTCAGGACCGTTTCGCCAATCTGAATCTGCTTTTCTTCCAGAATATAGGCTCTGCGCAGCAGGGCCCGGACTCTTAGCACCATCTCGTTCACATCCACAGGCTTTGTCATATAGTCATCGCTCCCCAGGCCGAATCCCTTGCTCTTGGAATGGAAGTCATCCTTGGCGGTGATAATCAAATCAATGTGTTCTTTCTCCAGAATGTTCCAGGCTGCCTGCCCATTGTCGGCGCAGATGGTTTCATACCCGGCTTTATTCAAAATAATGCTGTAAAGCTGGCAGAGCTTGGGGTCATCCTCTACAATCAATATTTTCAGAATGAGCATTTCCCTTACCTCCCGTAACGGTAATAATTGAGGACGGTCCTGTTTCCCTCCGCCCTGAACTGCTGAAAACATTATACATCATGATCATGAACGGAAGATGAATTAAACAAAATGGAAAATATGAACATTTTGTGATTTTATCTTCCGTTCATCTTGGATTCAGGAACAGTTTATGTAGGGATGGTAATATGGGGCATAAATTTCAGGCGGCATTTTATGGAAACAGCCGTCTGCAGGAAAGGAGAACCATATGCCAACGGAACGATTTGAACGGTTATCCGAACTCAAAAAAAGGCGAATCGCAAAGGCAATAATGGATGAAATGGAACAGAATTCCATTGAAAAGCTGAACATGTGCCGGATTGCCAAAAAAGCTTCCATATCCAGGGGGAGCCTTTATCTTTACTTTGAGAACAAGAGCGATATGATCTGTTTTTCTCTGTGCAGGGAAAGGGAACGGAAGCTGGAGCAGGACAAAATCCGTTTTCAGGAAAACGGCGGAGATTTCTGGGATATGATGGCCCAAAGCCTTCAGGAACAGCTATCCGACTACGGCCGGGAGACCCAAAGCCTGTATCACTTTCTGTATTTGCCGGGAAGACAGAGTTTTTTTATGCTGCAGAAGGCGAGACGCAGACAGAGTGACCAGCTGGCGGAATATAAGGGATGGGTCTACCGCAACTGCATAAATCAGGAAATCCGGCGGCTGACAGAATCCGAGTTTGACGCCCTGGATGATATGTGCAGGGCGTTAATGATGGTTTCCATTCAGGAGTACATTTCCGGAAGCCAGGACCAGGAGAACATCATGAGTTTTTTCAGAGACAGGCTGAAGCTGATTCGCGCCAGCATAAGCCGCCAGTCATGAGGAGGATATTATGAAAAAGAAAGAAATTGTCATAGGCGTAGTGGCCGGCGCGGCCTTTCTTGCTATCGTGCTGTCCAGGGTACTGCACCGAGAACCGTTCGCCCAGGGGGTATCCCTTCCGGTGATGGAAGCCGAGCAGCCTCAGACCGGCGATATCCGTCTGACAGCCAGCGTGATCGGAAGCATCGAGCCATCGGATGTGGTTTACATTTACCCAAAGGCTTCCGGAGATGTAACGGAGGTCAATGTTAAGGCGGGAGATATTGTGACACAAGGACAGGTGATCTGTACCATTGATACCAAACAGGTAGAAACGGCAAAAACTTCTATGGATGAGGCGGCCTTGGCTTTGCGTCAGGCTCAGAATGAGCTTTCCAGGCAGCAGATTCTCTATAACGGAGGAGGAATCTCCATCCAGGAATATCAGCAGTATCAGGACAATGTGGAAAGCGCCCAGCTGCAGTACGACCAGGCGAAGTATACATATGAGACACAGCTGGAATACAGCCAGATTACGGCTCCCATGGACGGCCTGGTGGAAATCTGCGACATGGAAACCTACGACAGTGTTTCTACCAGCGATTTAATCTGCGTGATTTCCGGCAGAGGAAACCGGGTGGTCTCCTTCTCCACAACGGAGCGGATCCGGGGATATCTGGAGGAAGGGGATACCATAGAGGTGGAGAAAGACGGAGAAACCTACGAGGGCACGGTTTACGAGGTCAGCACCATGGCTGACGAGACCACGGGGCTGTACCAGGTGAAGGCCTCCATCAGTGAGGATGTGATGCTGCCGACGGGTTCCCAGGTGAAGCTGTACGTAACCTCCCAGGAAACGGAAAACGCGATGACGATTCCGGTGGACAGCGTTTACTACTCAAACAGCGAGCCCTATGTCTACGTCTATGAGGACGGCAAGGTTTATGAGCGGGATGTGGAGACGGGCATCTATGACGACAGTGTGATTGAGATTTTATCCGGCCTTGAGATGGACGAATGGGTTATTACGACCTGGAGTTCGGAATTGTATGACGGGGCGGAGGTAGAGCTGGTCAGCCAGGACAGCGAGGACAGCGGGGAGACTGAGGACGAAGCAGCGGAGCCATCCGCTTCGGCGCCTGATGAAACAGCGGAGCAATAGGAGGGACGGATTATGATTGCACTTACAAAATATGTCCTTAAGCGTCCCATCACCACCATTATGGCAATCCTGTGTCTGATTTATTTCGGATACTCTTCTGTGACCGGGGCGACACTGGAGCTGAGCCCGGATATGGATATGCCCATGCTGATGATTATGACCACCTATTCCGGCGCCAGCCCTGAGGACGTAAACGAACTGATTACTACGGAGATTGAGGACCAGGCGGCATCCTTAAGCGGTTTAAAATCCATCTCCTCCACTTCCAGTGAAGGCAGCTCCATGGTCATGCTGGAATATGAGTACGGCACGGACATTGACGAGGCTTATGACGATTTAAAAAAGCAGATAGACATTATCTCTGCCCAGCTGCCGGATGACGCCGAAGAACCGGTGATTATGGAGATGAGCATGGACGCTCAGGCAGACATTACCCTTTCCATCAACAACAGCCAGGAAGAAGACCTCTATTCCTATGTCAACAATGAGATAGCACCGGAATTTGAGAAAATCTCCGAGGCGGCGGAGGTCAGCGTACGGGGCGGTTCCGAACAGTATGTGAAAATCGAACTGATTCGGGAAAAGGTGGAGCAGTATCAGCTGTCCATGTCTTCTATTTCAGAGGATATCGGTGATGCCAACTTATCTTATCCGGCAGGGGACATCCAGGTGGGAAGCCAGGAACTATCCGTATCCACCCGAATGGATTACGATACGGTGGAACTGTTAAAAGAGATTACCCTGACCACGCCGGACGGCAGCACCGTCTATCTGGAGGATGTGGCAAACGTTTACACCACTTATGAGGACAGCGACAGTATTGCCCGCTACAATGGGGAGGATACCATTTCCCTGTCCATTACCAAGCAGCAGAGCTCGTCTACGGTAGATTTGTCGGAGTCCGTAAAAGAAACCATCGCCAGCCTGACCGCGGCGGATGAAAACCTGGAGATTGTGATTACCGACGACGGGGCGGATTCCATCATCGAATCCCTGTCCTCCGTGGCGGAAACCATCGTCATGGCTATCGGCATTTCCATGGTGATTATCTGGCTGTTCTTCGGGGACCTGAAGGCTTCTCTGATTGTAGGAAGTTCCATTCCGGTATCTATCCTGTCGGCCCTGATTCTGATGAATCGGATGGGTCTGACTTTAAACGTCATCACTTTGAGCGCCCTGACCCTGGGCGTCGGCATGATGGTAGACAACTCGATTGTAGTATTGGAGAGCTGCTTCCGCTGTACGGCGGACTCGGTGAAGAAAAAGGGGTTTATTGAATATTTTCAGGATGCGCTGAAGGGAACGGACCTGGTAAACGCCTCCATCCTGGGCGGTACGGTAACTACCTGCGTGGTGTTTTTGCCCCTTGCCTTTCTGGAAGGAATGACGGGGCAGATGTTTAAGCCCCTGGGCTTTACCATTGTATTCTGTTTGTCTGCCTCCTATATCTCGGCCCTGACGGTGGTGCCTCTGTGCTACATGATGTATAAGCCGGTGGAACACAAGACAGCTCCCCTGTCCCGTCCGGTGGAACGGCTCCAGGACCGCTATCGGGTCTGGATTCGGAAACTTCTTCCAAAAGGAAAGCTGGTGCTGGGAATCTCCCTGGGACTTCTGGCCTTTTCCATCCTGATTGCCACTCAGCTGGATGTGGAACTGATGGCTGCGGACGACCAAGGAGAGGTCAGCATCACGGTGGAGTTTCGCCCCGGATTGATGACGGAAAATGTGGATTCGGTCTTAAAGGAGATAGAGGCAGTGATTGCAGAGGACTCCAACCTGGAATCCTACATGACCTCCTACGGAGGAGGCAGAGGCTCCTCCACGTCAGCGACCATTTCCGCCCAGCTGAAGGATGACCGGAGCATGGAGACAGCGGAGGTTGCCAAACTCTGGCAGCAGGAGCTGTCCGGAATCCAAAACTGCGATATTACCGTAGAAACCAGCGGTTCCATGAGCATGATGACCTCCTTTGGCCAGAGCTATGAGGTAATCCTGAGAGGAACGGACTATGACGAGGTGAAAGAGGTATCCGACAATATTGTAAATGCCTTAAAGGAGCGGGACGATGTGGCCGAGGTCCACTCGGATGCGGAGAACGCTTCCCCTGTGGTGGAAGTGCGGGTGGACGCCCTGAAGGCGAAGGCCGCCGGCTTTACCGCCAGTGAAATCGGAAGCAGGGTTTACCAGATGATCAGCGGCGCGGAAGCGACGGAAATTAAGGTAGACGGAGAGGATATTACGGTCAGCGTAGAGTACGCGGACGATGAGTACCAAACCCTGGACCAGATTGAGGGAGCGGTGCTGACCACCTCCAGCGGCGGCTCCATTGCCCTGACGGACTTGGCGGATATTCAGTTTGTGGACAGCCCGGCGGACATTTCCCGGGAAGATAAGGAGTATCTGGTCACCATTACCGCGGAATACACGGAAATCGCTACGGAAAATACTGAGCAGGAAATCCGGCAGGAGGTCGTGCAGTCCAATCTTACCAGTACGGTTTCCACAGGAATCAACGCCACGGAGCAGTCCAGGCAGGAGGAGTTTTCCGCCCTGTATGGAGCCATCGGAACAGCAGTCTTCCTGATTTTTGTAGTAATGGCGGCTCAGTTTGAATCACCGAAATTTTCTTTGATGGTTATGACCACCATCCCGTTCAGCCTGATCGGCTCTTTTGGACTTCTGTATCTGGCGGACAGCGCCATCAGCATGATGTCCCTAGTAGGATTTCTGATGCTGATTGGTACGGTGGTAAACTTAGGTATCTTCTATGTGGAAACAGTCAACCAGTACCGGGAGGAAATGGATTTGGATACGGCTCTGGTAGAAGAGGGGGCAACCCGTATGAAGCCTATTTTCATGACAACATCCACTACGATTTTGTCCATGATTCCCATGGCTTTCGCTTGGGGCAACTCCGGTTCCATGACCCAGGGACTGGCTCTGGTCAATATCGGAGGCCTGACGGCTTCCACCATTCTGGCCCTTCTCCTGCTGCCGGTTTACTACAAGCTGATGAGCCTGAAATCCGACGATGAGAAACGTCAGAGAAGGAAGGAAAAGGCGGAGCGGAAGCTGGAAAGGAGCAAAAAGCAATGGAAGGGACTGATGAAAAGATTTCTTCCAAAGAAAGGCAGTGATAATCAAGATGAAACGAGTGATACGCAGTAGAGGCAGGGCAGCGCTGGCCCTGGCGGCGGCGGGGGTACTTTTCCCCCTGACGGCCCGGGCGGCCAGCCCGGAATTTGCCAGAACAGAGGAAGAATGGGCATCTTTGCGGGATGATACCATTGAATACGAGGAACTGGCGGACCTGATTCACGAGTACAATGCCACCGTGCAGAACAACGCCTACGAATACCGGAAATTCCGGGAAGATTACGGA
>ENA-OWOC01000092-OWOC01000092.1-gut-metagenome-genome-assembly--contig:-NODE-92-length-43343-cov-16.866824_pt1 | contig 43343 bp, 39 predicted proteins | sample MGYA00248245_ERZ651791 | MGnify/ENA primary metagenome ERZ651791 (study PRJEB26908, sample SAMEA4031703) | gut metagenome | biome: gut; feature: normal infant; material: stool | place: China | collected 2015...
ATCTTAAGAAAATCGTAAGAAGAAATCTGGTTATCAGAAGGCCTATTTTTTACCACTAGTAGTAGGGGGATATTTTTTTAGAAGGGAATGGTACAGGGATGAGGAACTGGCTCGTCCATGCATATTTGTAAAGAAAAACATAAGTCCACCCCGGGCAACTCATTGAAATTGTCCATTCGTGAGAGGGGAATGTATGAGTACAGGGGAGGTTGCTCCAACGAAGTTATCTGAAGAATTCGCATGATGGAAGAAAACATCTGCCCATCAACAACAGTAAAATATTATGTATTTTCATAGGGATTTTCAGGAGGGCATTGTGTATAATCCTGAAAATTAAATTTGTTGGTTATCAGTAGGCCTATTTTTCGGCTTTTAAATAGTAGAGGGGTATTTTTTGAAAACCCGGAATGGAAGGAGAGAATGGGGTATAACCGGTCCATCTCTTAAGTGGGAGACCGGATATATTATAATCCACAAAAGAAAAAATGATTCATGCAGGCCTGAATAAAAGGACGGGAGTATGCCGTCCGCCGTACATTGACAATTTCATATCCAGCCAATCTGTTACATTGGCTGTCCGGTCGTGAGGAACGAAAGCGACGTGAGGGGTGCGCGAAGACTGCCTGCAGGACATGGTCCTGTCCATGGATGTGCAATACATCTTAAGGCAAGAGCGGTACACACCTGACTCTCAATCAATCATAAGCAGGGTTGAATCGCCATGGCCCCGGACAGCTGACAATGATACTTCCGTCCAGTCACAGCCCCCTTAGTCGGGGACCACGCAATGAGGGCGGCCCCCGGAGAACCCGGAGGAGGTGGAATTCCTATGATGCCTGTAAGCTGCAGGCAGGCGGACTGGCTGCCCTGTCCAGGTATCCTTCTGGACAAGCTTCGGGGAGTAGTGTCAAATAGAAGCACAAATAAGAAACAGAAAGAAGGTGATTTCGATGCCAGATCATGCAGCCATTCTTCCGGGATGGCTGCATGGATGTGGGATGGAACGAGGCCAGGAGGGATGAACGTGTTACAGATGGGTATTCCCATAACGGCTCCAGGAGCGATACACATGAGGAAATCCTTGAGGTGGAAATAGGGTATTCCCGGAGGAACTATGGAAACAATGGAGCTGCTTCAATACCTGCGATTCAGAGCAGCACAGAAGATACTGGATGAGCTGCTGCGCCAAAGGCTGATTGATCCGTCATGTATGATATGCTCCTTCGGAAGTACCAGAGGATATGTTCCCAACATGTTGTATGAAAATGTGAGAATTCGGAGAACTGATACTTGATATGGTGCAGGGAATGCAGTAATGTGCCTTGTTGAAAACGGAGGAAAGGAGGCGCAGCAAGTGGCAGAAGTAATATGCATCCCAAAGAACATACCAGAGCATACAGGATAGCAGATACGGAGCATTCGTGTGTGTGCATATGCCGTGTGAGCACGGATGACGATGGCCAGTATCATTCCTATGACGCACAGATGGGGTATTATAAAGGACTTATCCAGAAAAATCCGGCCTGGGAATTCTGCGGAATTTATGCGGACGAGGGAATAAGCGGAACCAGCCGATGGGGGAGGGAGGACTTCCAACGGATGCTGGAGGAATGCGAAAAAGGAAGGATAGACCTCATACTGACCAAATCAATCCCTCGGTTTGCCAGGAACACGGTGGACTGCATCTCCTGGGTGAGGAAGTTCAAGGATAAGAATGTGGCCGTGTACTTTGAGAAGGTAAACCTTAACTCCCTGGATGACTCAACCGAAATGATACTACCCATCCTGAGCAGCCAGGCACAGGAGGAGAGCCGTGCCATCAGCACCAACGTCAAGTGGGGGTATGCGAGAAAGTTTGAGAAGGGGGAATCTACAAGACAGAGAAGCTATGGATTCAGGAAAGTGCCAACGGGAGAGATGTGCATCGTGGAGGAGGAAGTCGCTGTTATCCGAAACATGGCCCGGGGGTTTTTGAACGGGGACAGCCTGGAACGAATCAAGCACAGACTGGAGGATGCAGGGATAGAGACCACTATCGGTAAGAAAATATGGAGTACAGGTACCAGCTACAACATACTGACCAATGAAAAAGTCATGGGAGATGTTGTAATTGACTGTCTTTGGGATGATTGCCTCATGATGATTCTTCACGTAGTACTGCTTCTGCTGGCCAGAGTTCTTCACCCTCTGTTTGGTCAGATAGTCTGCCGTGAACGTCTTTTGTAACAGGCCAGACGATCCGCGTTAAAAAAAGCCGGAACCAGGAAAGGGAAGACGGACCAGGGCGTATATAGTTCTAAATATGCGCTGACCGGAATCATGGTGTGCAATGAATGCGGAGCCCATTACCGCAGGACAACCTGGGCAAAAATGGGAAGAAGGTAATCGTATAGCGCTGCATCAACCGTCTGGAGCATGGGACGAAACGGTGTCATGAGTCACCTACGTTAAAGGAAGATATCCTTCGGGCTGCCAAGATTGTTGGAGGAGCGTGTACAGAGGAAGAGATTGATAAAACCATAGAGGAACTGCGTGACCTGCTTATGGATTATGTGGGCATGGCAGCCAGGGAACATGGTGGTGAGAACTGGTACAGCGACCGAATGCGAAAGCTGGGATTACAGATAAGCGAATTAAAAAGGAGGAGTGAAAGCATACGAGAGCAGGAAAAGATAAGGGACGAGTATGAATATCTGGACTAGGAAATCAGCCGAATCATAGGTGAGACAGGCGGGGCCTCAGGAGCCGAATTTGATAATATCTTCATACGGCAGATCGTCCGGGAGATACGTGTGATATTGAAAAACAAACTTTAAATCCAGCTAAGGACAGGTATGATGTTGGATGTGAATCTGTAAACAAGAGGGGATTAGAAGCAATACTGTATCAAAGTGGAAATCGTTTTCCAGGCATTGGTGGCTGATATTGCTAAATAAATGGAATTGATAGTATCAGGAAGGGAGGACATAAAGATGTTCAAAGTTAAGTTGAGCTTTGATACGGATAGGCTGGAACAGGATATCCTGGAACAGCTTTATGATAAAGTGGACGAAATATTTGAGTCTGAGGATTTAAACTGCGTGGACAGAGCGCTGGTCCGAGTCTATGAAGATAAAGGGAGGGAGGAGGATTACGGACGTTTTTGGGCGGCAATTTTTGCACTGAAGCAAACACCAGAGCTTGCTGAGAATTTAAAGGAGTGTACATGGTATAATGGTTCAGCAAAAGAAAACCTGCTTGCAGGGTTTCTGAGGAATTAGTATACGTCCCTCAAGTGATGAATCACATAGTATTTGGAAATAATTTGGTGAAGAATTGCAACATGAGTTTAAAACGAAGAACGAAGAAAAACTAGGTGTAGAACGCCAGTGGAGTCGAGGCGATTTATTGATTTCCCAGATCTACGTGGCTTATTGTCTGCTGTGCGGCGTCCTGGCGCTAACCCTGTAGTTTTTGCAGGTACTCATCGGCTATATAAAAGAAACCATCTTTGATTTTGAAATCTTTGGCCTGTTATATGGGCCAGCCCCCTTTCCAACATTTCAGAAACAGGCTCTTGCTTTCTACATTGTTCTATGTTATACATTTTATATCATTTATAATAATAAAATATATGTTACATAGAATGAAATAGAAAGAAAGGTTAGGTCCTAATATGGATAAGGATATAATGGTACGCCTGGAAGAAGAGATAGTGAATTTTACAAAGCTTCAGAAGAAGGTGTCGGATTTTATATTGAGGGATCCCATGCAAGCGGCGTTTTCCACGGTAGACCAGCTGGCCCATGCCATTGGGGTGAGTACCACCACGGTGGTCAGGCTGGCTTCATCGCTGGGGTATTCCGGATATGCTGAGTTTCAAAGGGAACTGCAGGAGTATTTAAAGACCAAGGCGTCACCGTCCAATAAGCTGGAACTGAATGTGTCTGATGACTGTATAAGGGATGATATTGATGAGATGGTGACAGAGATTACCAAAATGCAGGTGAGCAATATTGACAAAACCTACAGTCTGCTTACCAATGAGCAGTTGGATAAAATGGAACGGTTCATTGCAGATGCCGGCCATATTTATATCTGCGGCAGCAGGAGCTGTTATTCCATAGCCTATCACCTTAATTACAATCTTGAAAGGATGTTTGGGAAATCGGACCTGATAGAGCCGGATATGGGAAAATTAGTGGAGGTATTAAGGCGGGTTACCAGGGATGACGTCCTGATTTCCATGAGCATGGCCAGATATAACCGCATTGTTGTGGAGATTACACGCATATTGAAGGAAAAGGGGTGTCCGGTGATTGTCATCACGGACGGATATAATTCGCCCCTTGCACAATACGCGGATGTGCTGTTGCTGACACATTGCGAAAGCGTTGATTTTCACAATTCCATGGTGGCGGCCTCCTATCTGTGTGAAATAATCGTAGGGCTTTGTACGGTAAAGAATCCTCAGCTGGTGAAGAAAAACCTGAAGGAGCTTGAGCGGTATTTAAATCTGATGAATCTGATGATGCAAAAATAAAATAGGGGAATTGTCTGGAAAAAGCACATCGCTGTGGCGGGGTGCTTTTTTGTTATGAATACATAAAAGAAATGATTTTAGTGAATTGATATTGACATATCTGTCTATATATGATATAAATTATATAAAATATTTATAACTAAAAAAAATAAAAAGTAATAAATATTTTATTTCACGGAAAGTAAAGAAATTTACAATTCAAAAATCTAAAACGAGGAGGCTTGCAATGAAAAGGAAGACAATGGGGATTATTTGCGGGGGAATTGTATTGGCGATGACGCTGGCAGGCTGCCAGGCTAAGAATGCTGAGACGCCGGTCAGCAAGGAGAGCCAGGCACAGGCAGGACAGGTGGATTCACAGGATGCGGAGTCAGCCGCAGGATGGGAGTTTGAAAGGAAGATTGAAATCGTATGCCCATGGGGCGCCGGGGGTGCTGCGGATATCACACTGCGTGCTTTCACCGCGGAACTTGAGAAGGAGCTGGATGTACCTATTGTGATTAATAACAAGTCAGGGGCCGGCGGTACGACCGGAGTGGAATTTGCAATGAAGCAGCCGGCGGATGGATATACATTCCTGTTGTGCACCCCGTCCCCCCTTCTGGCACAGATTAACGGCTCCACGGAGCTGGATGTCTACGGTGGCATTGAGCCTGTGACCAGGCTGGTCCATGATATCAATATAATAGTCACGGGTAAGGATTCTCCTTATCAGACCTTTGAAGAACTGATGGCATATATTGACGCAAACCCGGGAAAGGTAAAATGCGGGGTTATGGCAGTCACAGGACTGGACGGGCTGACTGTGGAGCAGATATTCGGTGATAAGGTGGAAACCATTGCCTATAATGAGGGACCGGAGATGAACGCGGCAATCATAGGCGGCCATCTGGATCTGGCAGTGGCAGGGCCTTCCGACTGTATGGCTCTTGTGCAGTCAGGCGACATGAGACCCCTTCTGACAGCGGCGGAACAGAGAATGACGGTGCCGGAATATAAGGATGTACCTTGTACCAAGGAACTGGGGATTGATGCTTATCTGGGCCCCTACCGCGGCATATTCGTAAAGAAAGGGACACCGGAAGAAGCAATTGCGGCATTTGAAGCTGCTGCAAAGAAAGCGGCAGACAGCCAGGAATTCAAACAGTGGATGACCGAGCAGGGACTGGACCAGAGGCCTGGATACCAGAACAGGGCTGAATTTAAGGAGACCTGGGATAAGGACTTCAGTCTGCTTACTGAGCTGGTGGAGAGTGTGAAGGATTAACGGATTTATAGCCAGGGAAAGGAGCGTGTGGGCTTGACGATACAGTTTTTGTTTTCATTGCTGATGCTGTTGTTTTTTACATATTGCTATTTTTATATTGGAGCCACAATGCCGGTCTCACCCAGTACGGAACTGGGCGGGGAGCAGTGGCCGCAGATCATACTGGGCCTGCTTATGGTACTTCTGATGATACATCTGTTCCATTTATGGAAGGAACAGCGGCAGTCTGGGGCAGGGGATAAGATTTCCCTTGCCGTCTTAAGGGATATGGTCCGCGGCAAGCTTCTGGTCAGTTTCCTGCTGGTGGTGGCAATGGCTGTGATGATGGAATATGCGGGATTTCTGCTGACATCCTTTTGTTTTGTCGCGGCATACTGCTTCCTGCTGGGGGAGCGGCGCGCCCATATCATATTCGCGGCATCACTGGCTATCACGGTGATTTTATATTTTGTATTTTCAAAGGGCCTGAGTATCATGCTTCCAAGGGGATATGGGGTGCTGCGCAGCTTTGCATTATGGATTGAAGCTTTTTAGCGGAAAAGGAGGTAACTAATGTCAGGAGTATTAATGAATGGTTTCCAGATCATCCTGAGGCCGGAAACTTTTCTGCTGATTTTCTGCGGAACTGTTCTGGGCGTTGTATTCGGCGCCATGCCGGGAGTGAGCGCGTCCATGGCGGTTGCCCTGGCGCTGCCGTTTTCATATGCGATGGAACCGGTCATCGCCATTGCGTTCCTCACCTCCGTGTACTGTTCATCCATAACGGGTGGGGGAGTGACCGCAATCCTGTTTAAGATTCCCGGTACCCCGGCTAATGCGCCTACCACCTTTGACGGCTATCCCATGGCGCAGCGGGGAGAAGCGGGCAGGGCCCTGGGTATTTCTCTGATATGTTCGGCTTTGGGAGGGTTGTTCTCGGCCTTTGCCATGGGCCTGCTGGCGCCTCAGCTTTCCGCGGTCGCGCTGAAGTTTGGCCCGGGGGAACTGTTTGCCGTATCGTTCCTGGGACTGTCGGTGCTGTCCTGCTTGGACAGCGGCAATATTGTTAAGACCCTGATATCGGGGCTCATCGGCCTGTGGATGGCCTGCATCGGTATGGATCCTTTACTGGGTATACCACGATTTACATGGGGGAATGACACCCTGGTATCCGGTATTGAGATGATTCCTGTCATGATAGGGATGTTTGCGGTCACCGAGGTGGTTAAACAGACAGTGAAACCCAGGGAGATGGACGGGTTGGACAATAACAAGGGGGTAAAGACGAGGATTCCCTCTGTCAGCGAATTTTTCAGGATGAAATGGATTATCCTGCGCTCATCTGTCGCGGGAACCCTGGTGGGGATACTGCCGGGAGCGGGAGCAACGATTGCGTCGTTCCTGTGCTATACCACAGAAAAGAAGATTTCCAAACATCCGGAACAGTTCGGCACAGGATGTGCGGACGGGATTGCGGCTGCTGAGACATCCAATAATGCGGCTACAGGCGGTTCCATGGTGCCGCTGCTGGCCCTGGGCATACCGGGAGGCAATGCGGCGGCAATCATGATGTCCGCCCTGGCGCTCCAGGGGGTACAGATGGGGCCGCTACTGGTGCGGACCCAGCCGGATTTCCTGGCCAGTGTATTCTCATCCATGATTGTCACAAATATACTTATGGTGGTCATTGCCATATGGGTTGCGAAAATATTTGCCAGGATACTGTCTGTCCCATACAGTTTTCTTGGGCCGGCCATCATCATGCTGGCCGCTATAGGCTCCTATGCATTGAAGAACAGTACAGGTGATATCATACTCATGGCTGCTGCCGGTATCTTCGGCTATATGCTTTCCAGACAGGGATTTTCCGCGGCAGCGCTCATCCTTGGCCTGGTCCTGGGGAATATGTGCGAATCCAACTTAAGGCGCGCGGTCAAGATGACCAATGGCAATGTGCTGGAGGCATTCACCTCACCAATCACAACACCCATCCTGTTGGTATGTGTGGTACTATTTATATATCCGCTGGTAAAAGCGGTTCTCATCAGTAAAGAAAAGAGGATAAATTGATTATGAAGTTTACATATACAGGTAAAATCGGATTCTGCATCGGGGAGGACATTGAACGGCCGTCCTCAGATTTGATGGATAAGCTGGCTTCCTATGGGACTCCGGCGCTCAGCGACGGTCTGAACAAATTCAATACAATGGATGCACATATAAAACCCGCGGCAAAGGGCACACGTATTGCAGGACCGGCATTGACGGTAAGGATGCGTCCGGGAGACAACCTCATGCTTCACAAAGCAATCGGCCTGGCAAAAGAGGGGGATGTGATTGTGGTAGATACATGCGGGTGTGAGAACTGCAGCGTCATGGGGGATTTAATGGCGTCCGCAGCATTTAAAAAAGGGATTGGGGGATTTGTGATTGATGGAGGCATCCGGGATATCGCGGAGTTACAGGAGAAACAGTTCCCTGTCTTTGCCCGTTTTGTGACTCCAAGCGTAGGGGATAAGGACGGTCCGGGTGAGATTAACCTTCCCATCAGCTGTGGCGGGGTACCGGTGCTGCCGGGAGACTATATTGTGGCGGATGATAACGGCGTGGTTGTCATACGTCCGGACATTGTTGGGCAGATTGTAGAGGGGACAGAGAAGAAACTGGCATATGAGGCTAAACGGATGGAAGAGATTGAAAATAACTGTCTGATTAAGCCGGATGTGGATGAAAAACTGAAAAAAGCCGGGGTTATAGTATAATTAAGAGGGAGAGGAAGGATTATGGGCTTATTAGGGATTGGAACAATCGCGCTGGTGGTTTATATTGCCAGCATCATGATTATCAATGTGGTGTTTAAACGAAAGATGGCAGAGGCCATGATGATATCTTTTATCCTGCTTCTGGTACTGGGGGGTGTGAACGGAAACAACCCGGCTGAATTGTTTGCAGAAGGGATTGGTTTTGCAGCCAAGCAGCAGGTGGTGTATGCTTCCATGGCTTTTATTTATATGGCGTATGTCATGAGCAAGACAGGCGTGATTGAGCGTATGGTAACTATCCTTAACAGCCTGATTGGAAGGCTGCGGGGCGGCTCCGGCTACGTTTCCGTCATAGCAAGCGCCCTGTTCGGGATGATATCCGGTTCCGGGTCAGGCTCCGCGTCCGCCGTAGGTTCCATTACCATTCCATGGATGAAGCAGACGGGATGGGACACTGGTGCGGCAACGTCCATTGTTGCCGGCAATGCGGGGCTCTGCAATGTGTTTCCTCCATCCTCTTCCATGTTCCTTCTTCTGGGGATGCCGGTCATAGCTACCGAGCTGACAGATGGGCAATTGTACATGGCGCTGCTCAGCACAGGATTTTTTGTCCTGGCTTACCGCCTTCTGATAGTCAGGTTCTATGTTAAGAAGTACGCCATAGAACCCATACCTGCCAATTCAATCCATAGTATGGGCGAAGCGCTTAAACATAACTGGAAGGCCCTTCTTATTTTTATCGGGGTGCTGATTCCCATTGTCCTGACAATGGGACCCGTAGCGGACTTCCTCACCAGCAGTCCAAGCTTTGGCGAGGACGGGGTGGACAGCATTTCCATGATTCTGTGGATTCCCATCCTCATTACCATCATTGCCATACTGGAAGGAAGAAAGTATCTTCCGGGAACCATGAAAGGCTGGTGGGAGTTTAACAGAAAGTCCATTGGAAAGTACAAAGAAGTGGGATGTCTGCTGTTTTTTGCATTTGCATCCAGCCGTGTGTTGATTAAACTGGGGCTTGAACAGGATGTGTCCGCGATTTTTGGCGCCCTGAATGATGTTTCCCCTATCCTGCTGGCAGTGATTGTGGCTATCCTCATTACCATGATGGTCGGCCCTTTTACCGCGACAGCCACCATCAGCGCAGTTGGTTCAGTGGCTTATATGGCATTGCGCAGCATAGACATTGCCCCGGCGGTGGCCTGTGTTGCAATCCTGATTCTGGTAAGCAATGAAGGATGTATGCCTCCTAACTCAGCGCCCCTTTACATAGCCAGCGGCATAGCGGGGCTGGAACGGCCTGTCACCATCTTTAAAAACCTGATTCTGCACTTTGCCATACCGGCTATTTTGATTGCGTTTCTGGTCATGTTCGGGATTATCCCGGTAATATATTAGAGGGAGGTTACGAAAAATGAAGGAAAAAATTTCGTCCTGTATTACGGTCCTCTTCAATGTGTCTCTGGCAGTATTCCTGTTGCTGGGGGGAGCGATTGTAGTCGTACAGCTGATAAGCGTGTTCTTACTTAATGGGGAGTTGGCAGTGGGTATTAACGGTGCACTAAAGCTTTGGTCCATAAGGGCTTCTGTGGTGGCTGCATTCTGTGGGTTCATTGTCCCATATTTAAAAAGTTAAGGATTTTATGTAAGAAAAAGCTGGGGCGGTTTTAAGCCACAGCTTTTTTACTTACTCTCGGCCTTAAGTTTCAACTGAAATTGGCAATCAGGTACCCATGTGCATCTAAAATATTAAAAGTATATTTATGTAAAAAAGCTTGTGCACTATGCACATGAAAACACATGGAAAATCATATAAAATATAGAAAATACCGCAGTATCTTGACAAGCTATATGGAGTAATGTAATCTGAATATGGTTAATTGAACGATGTTAACAAAACGGGGTTAATCTGATTCTGGGTTGAAGTATTCAGGATGGATTTGATTGACTAGGAAAAACCGTCATTTATATAAACATACAGGGCGGAAACAGATATCCTGTATCTGCTTCCGCCCTGGGGCATGTATGAACATTTTGTTCAGCTGGCTGTCCTGGTCAGCCTCATGAAATAAAGCCGGCGGCTGTCTTCCCAGTCATCCAGAGAAAAATGTCCAGCAAAGGGTTCATATTCTTCCAGAGGGGATTTGAGCGGAATGGACACCTCCCCACAGGAACGCTTGTTTTTATGAATCTGATTAATGGAATCCCGTCCCATACTGTGTGCGATGATGAGTGTTCCGCCTGCCGGAAGCGTATATGTTAATTTTTCCGCCAGAGCCGTTTTATCCATAAAGTGGGGATAGGCGTTAAAAATGACCGCAGCATCAATGGCGGGAAGTTTTGCAGTTAAAACATCATCGCATATAAAAGTAATCCTGGATTCCCCGGCCCAGCGGTCCCTGTTAAGACGCATCATTTCGTCCGACAGGTCCAGCTCAATAATCTGTCTGGGGTTTGCATACATGAGATGGGGAACCATGACGCCTTTCCCGCATCCGATATCGGCGATGGCGCAGCCTGCAGGAAACGCGGCCCGTGTGGTGATTTCATCACGGACAGGGGCAAAGCCCGCATCATCCTTCCAGGAAGGGGCAAGGCGGTTAAAAAAATTTCTTATTGTATTGGAACTGCTCATCATATCACCTCTTGAATGTTCTGGATAAAAATGTATGCCTGTGGGGGGCACCTGTGTGTTCAAGACAATGATTGGCTTAAGTATAAGAGTAGCTGGACAGATTTGTCAATGACAAATATCATAAATATTTTCGTGCATATGTTACAGTAGGATTTTGGAATCAGATACATACCTGACGCAGATATCCGGCACTGACGCCACCGTTATTTACGCAATGTTGTATCAGTGTCAAAATTGATACTGATAGTGGCGGTTTTGATACCAGGTGGGAAAAATATGACACAGGAATGGGAAAAAACCTTATAAATGGGACGGATTATGATTGGCATATAATTTGCTGTTTAATTTAACGTAACCATGGAAGGAGGTATCCTATGTGTGAAGATTATCTGAATTGTGTATCCGTGACGGAGAGGGAAGAGCCTGATGCCGGCAAATGGCTGGAGGTACAGGTGGCGTTGAATCCTGACGGAAGTGTGACAGTCCGCAATACCTTTGACAATGAACCTGTGGGGGGCCATCCTAAGGTGTTGGAGACTGTGCATAAAACCCTGGAGCCACTGCACATACCTGTGAAGAAAATCTATATGCGTCTCTATGATGCCTCCGACACGGAAGATGCCCGGCTGCAGGCCCTGTGCGGCGCCGTGGAAAAGGCCTGCCGGCGGCTTCTGGAGACAATGCGCCGGATTGACGGTAGCTACCGCAGCTATGCGGAAATGGTGCAGGCCAACCTGGAAGCTTCGGCCAGTTTCAGAGTAAATGAGGAGGAATCATATGGAGCGAAAGAATTTTAATGTGAATGGAAAAAAATACGAGCTGATTACGGACCCGGAGGAAAAACTGGTTCATGTCCTGAGAAAACAGCTGGGCCTTATGGGAACGAAAATGGCCTGCGGGAATGGGCAGTGCGGTGCATGTACCGTAATCCTGAATGGCGGCCTGAAACGTTCCTGCGTCGTTAAGATGAAGAATGTGCCGGATGGCTCGGTTATAACCACGGTAGAAGGAATCGGACAGCCGGATTCCTTAAGCCGGCTTCAGAGGGCATTTGTAAAGCACGGATGTACACAGTGCGGATTCTGCATACCAGGATTCATTGTTTCCGGGACCAAGCTGCTGGAGGAGAATGAGTCACCCAGCAGGGAGGATGTGCGTCATTGGTTCTACAAAAATAATAACCTGTGCCGTTGTACCGGATACAAGCCCATGGTGGACGCTGTGATGGACGTGGCAAAGGTGATGAGGGGGGAGGAGCCGGACAGCTTTCTGGATTATGTGGAGCCTGCGGACGGGACTGTGTGGGGAACCAGAAGGCCCAGGCCAAGCGCGAAGGATAAAGTGTCAGGCGCCTGTCAATACGGCGCTGATATCGGAGCCAGGCTTCCCGCGGGGACTTTACAGATGGCCCTGGTGCAGGCACAGATTTCCCATGGAAGGATACTTAACATCGACACATCAAAGGCAGAGAAAATGCCGGGGGTTGAGCGTGTCATCACCTATAAGGACGTAAAGGGTAAAAACCGTATCTACGGCGTGGTGGTATTCCCGTGGAGTAAGACAGACGGCTTTGAGCGGCCCATACTCTGCGATGAAAAGATATTCCAGTTTGGGGATGCCATCGCCATTGTGTGTGCGGATACATTTGCCCATGCCGATGCCGCAGCCAAGTTTGTGGAGGTGGAATATGAGGAACTGCCCGCAGCCATGAACGCCCTTGACGCCATGGAAGAAGATGCCCTGGAAATACATCCGGGTATCCCCAATGTGTACTTTGAACAGAAGATAATAAAGGGGCAGGATATAGACCAGGCCCTGGAAGGAAGCGAATACAGGGCCAGGGGCAATTTCTATACACAGCGCCAGCCTCACCTGGTAATAGAGCCGGACGTGGGATTTTCCTATATGGATGGGGATACACTGGTAATTCAGTCAAAGAGCATCTACATCTACACCCACCGTGCCATGATAGCTGCCGGCCTGGGACTGGACCCCACAAAGATACGGATGGTGCAGAATGTAATGGGCGGTACCTTCGGCTATAAATTAAGTCCTACCCTGGAAGCACTGTGCGGGGTGGTTACCCTGGCAACCGGACGTCCTGCATACATGGAATATAGCGGCTACCAGACAATTACCTATACCGGGAAAAGGGCGCCGGTGTTCATGGACATGGAGCTTTCCGCGGATAAGGACGGTATGCTGACCGGGGCCAAGTTTGACTTTACCATGGATCACGGCCCATATTCGGAATTTGGAGACCTTCTTACAGCCAAAATCCTCAGGAACGTAGCTAACGGTTATCATGTACCCAACATCTATGGTTCCGGCAGGGCGGTATTTACCAATCATGCGTTTGCGTCAGCCATGCGCGCATATGGCGCGCCACAGTCCCAATTCGGTTCAGAGGTGCTGATGGATGTGCTGGCAGAGAAGATGGGACTGGATCCGTGGGAAATACGCTACAGAAATGTATTCCGTCCGGGCAGTACCTCTCCTACCGGTGACGAGCTTGATGTGCACCCTCTTCCCGGACTTCTGGAGCTTGTTAAACCCAAGTATGAGCGTTTAAAGGCCGAATCCCGGGAATTTAACCGGAAGCCGGAGGGAACCCTGCGCAGGGGCGTTGGCCTTGGCGTGGGAGTCTATAACGTGGGAACCGATATGGCGGATTCGGCGGAAAGCAGGATTGAATTGAACCCGGACAACAGCGTCACTATATATAATACCTGGGAGGACCATGGACAGGGAGGTGACATGGGGGTGCTGCAGACCGCTCACCAGGCACTGAGGGATTTGGGTATCAGGCCGGAGCAGATACATACGAAGCTGAATGATACGGCTTTTTGTCCGGACAGCGGACCGGCTGCGGCCAGCCGTAGTCAGTTCGTGGTTGGGAATGCAATTGTGAATTCATGTGAAAAATTGATGGACGCCATGAGAAAGGATGACGGAAGTTTCCGCACCTATGAGGAAATGAAGGCAGAAGGCCTTGAAACTGCCTATACAGGCAATTTTACCACAGCTCCCTTCTGCACCATGATTGACCCCGCAACCATGCAGTATAAACCTGTTATTACATATATGTACGCTGTTTTCCTTGCACAGGTGGAGGTGGATACTTCCAATGGGAAGACCAGGGTTGTCAGTATGACAGGCGCCGTGGATGTGGGGAAGATTGGAAACAGGCTGCTGGTGGAAGGCCAGATTTATGGAGGAATGGCCCAGGGAATCGGCATGGCGCTGTCTGAAAATTTTGAGGATCTGAAAAAGCATACAACCATGCGGGGCTGCGGTTTTCCAACCATATTGGATGTGCCGGACGATTACGAGGTTATCTGTCAGGAAACCTACCGGCCCCAGGGACCATTTGGAGCCGCAGGATGCGGTGAACTTCCCACCACGGCGCCGCATCCTGCCATTATCAATGCAATCTATGACGCCTGCGGCGTAAGGATTACCCATCTGCCTGCAACGCCTGATAAGGTGCTGGCGGCGCTGGAACGTGTCTGAAGAAGCTGACAAAGGAGGTGCGGCACATGGGGGACAGGATGTTTCAGATAAACGGGCTTGCAAGGAAATGCCTTCACGGGGAGATTCCTCCCTGTGGGGCGGCCTGTCCCTTTCATCTGGATATACGGGAACTTGCCCGGAAGGTAAAAGCAAAGGACTTTGCAGGAGGCAGGGCGCTTATGCGGCGCCAGCTCCTGCTTCCTGGTATTCTGTCATATCTTTGCGATGGCATGTGTTCAAGGGCGTGTGTGCGCAGCAGCACGGACTGCGGACTCAGGGTAAAGGAGCTGGAACAGGCCTGCATGGCTTACGGTGAAGCCAGTTCTTTCCCTCCTGCACCTGCCAGGGGCAGGACAGTGGGAATATGGGGAGGAATCAGCGGTTTATTTGCTGCTGCCTTCCTTTTAGAAAAGGGGTATGGGGTGACGGTATTTGACGCGCCCAGGCGGCCGGTCCAGGTTCCGGAAACTATATGGGCAGAGGAACTGGGTTTCCTTGCGCAGCGCGGAGCGGTATTTTGTCCGTTAAATGGCCGGACCCTCCTTGACATGCGGGCCGGGTTTGACGTGGTCTATCTGGGAACCGGGGGCGGGGAAAATGTCTTTTCCAGAAATCCTTTGACATTGGAGACTGATATGGAGGGCGTGTTTGCAGGAATGACACAGGAGATGGCCGGACCGGAGACCGGAAAAGCAGGGGGGGCCGCCTTCGGGAGACGGGCGGCCGTATCCATTGACCGTTACCTGAAGCAGGTTTCCATCCGCGCCAACCGTATGGATGAGACAGGAGAAAGTAGGATTGGCCCGCCGGCCGCCGGATATGAAAAAATAACAGGAATAGAGCCGGAGAATCTGTATACCAGGGAGCAGGCATCTGACGAAGCGGCAAGGTGCCTTCTGTGCAGTTGTGAGGAATGTATGAAAGGCTGTGTCTACCTAAGCCATTATCAGAAGTATTCCGGCGAGTGTATACGAACGGTTGTAAAAAATGTGAACGAGATATGGGGGGCACATCACGCCAACCGGTTTATCCAGAGCTGCAACCTGTGTGGCGGCTGTGGCGGGCGGTGTCCGGCTGGGATTGACATGGGTGACATTAACCTGGAGGCTCGGCGGGCCATGACACGCAAGGGTATCATGCCGCCAGCCGTGTTCCATTACCCATTGAGGGATATGGATTTTAGCTGTAATGAAGCTTTCCTGTCCCTGGACGGGGAGGGTGGGACGAAATATCTGCTTTTCCCGGGATGTCAGCTTCCGGCGTCACTTCCCTTAACCACCAGACGGACGGTGGAGTTTTTGCGGGCGCGTCTTGGTGGAGTTGGGCTGCTGCTCTCATGTTGCGGTGCGCCAGCCAGGCAGGCAGGACAGGAGGAACGGGCGGACGCGGTCAGGAATAAAATCCTGAAGGTGTGGGAAAACATGGAAAAGCCAGTAGTGATTGTGTTCTGTCCTGGCTGCTGGCGGGTGCTGAGGGAGTTTCTTCCGGAACGATTCCTGATTTTTATCAGCGAGGCGTTGGAATGGTTTCCATTGGAGAGAAAAAATATGCCCATGGAATATGCGTGGCATGACCCCTGTACCACCCGGAGCTGCAGGAACCTGCAGGACAGCCCCAGGAGAGTGGCCGTTGCCCTTGGAACGGTCCTGTATGAATTGCCGGAGAACCGTGATCATACGGTTTGCTGCGGATATGGGGGACTGCAGTACCATACTGCGCCAGAGCTTTCCCGTCAGACCACCGGGAAGCGGACATCCCAGTCCGCGCTTCCCTATCTGACGTCATGCGGTAACTGCAGGGACTTTTTTCAATACGAAGGGAAGGAGAGCCTTCATCTGCTGGAGCTTATGTTTGGGCGGGAGGAAAGTGCAGACGCTGCCGGTTATGCGCCTTTTGACTTTTCAGAACGGAGAAAGGCACGGCTGGGATGCCGGATGGAGCTGATGGAAATGTGGGGAGAGAAAGAGGAGAAACGGCTGCCGGTCACCGGACTGATAATCAGCCCTGGACTTCGTGAGAAAATGCACCAGGAATGTATGCTGGAGGATGATATACGGAACGTGGTGGTGGAGGCCATGGGAAGCGGCAGGGAGATGTTGAACGCGGCCACCGGCCACCGGATTGCCGGGCGCTGTATGGGCGTCATTACCTATTGGGTGGAGTATACGGTGAATCCGGATGGGGATATTGTCATATATAACTGCTACAGCCACCGCATGCGTGTATGCAGTGACAGCCTGACGGGGGATGTGTAAATGGAGAATAGCAGGGACGAAACCATACAGTGTCTGAGGTGCGGTCTGGAAATGATTGGACGCAGGACGGAAGTCACTTATCTGGGGCAGACATATACCGTGGAGCTTAAGACCTGTCCGGTATGCGGGCAGGTATATGTGCCGGAACAGGTAAGACGTAAAATGCGTGAGGTAGAAGAAATACTGGAAGAGAAATAATGGCAGGCAGAATCGTGAAGGCAGGTACATATGGTAAAGGATTGGGTTAAAGAAAAGTGGGCGCGGGAACTGAATGGCCGCCCCATGACGCCGGCGCCGGTACAGGAGCTGCAGATGGAACGTCTGAGGCAGATGTTGGTTTACGTGAAGGAAAACAGCCCCTATTACCAGATGAAATACAGGAAGGTGTATCCCCATAAGCTGCGGACGCTAAAGGATTTTGGAACACTTGCATTTACATTTCCCCAAGAGGTGTCTGCCCATGGAGCAGGAATGCTCTGTGTTCCGCAGAAGGCGGTTGAGCGTATCGTGACCCAGACCAGCAGCGGAAGTACGGGGCAGGTAAAACGTATATGTTTTTCCGGGCCAGACCAGGAAAGGACGCTTGAATTTTTTGCACAGGGTTTGATGGAGATGGGGTTGTCCGGAAAGGATGCCATGTTCGTGCTTTTTCCATGCAGGCGACCAGGTTCAGTGGGGGAATTACTCTGCCGTGCGGGAACATCCATGGGGCTTGATGTATATCCGCGGGAATCTGTGGATGGATGGGCGGCAGCGGCCCGGCTCATGGAGGAGAAACACATAAACTGTGTCCTTGGCCTTCCAGGACAGGTACTAGGATTGGCTGAGATGACTCCGCAGATAAAGGTCAGATCCGTGTTGCTGAGCGCGGACTATGTGCCGGACGGACTGAGGCGGCGCATTGAAACACGTTGGGACGCCAAGGTCCACGAACATTATGGGATGACCGAGATGGGATTTGCAGGAGGTATGTCCCAAGCTGCGGGGGATGGATATTGCCTGCGTACGCCTGATCTTTATTTTGAAATCGTGGATGAATCCGGGTGTCCTGTGCCGGCGGGAACGGCCGGCGAGGTAGTATTCACCAGCCTTACTGCCCAGGCTATGCCCCTGGTGCGTTACAGGACAGGGGATGTGGCTTCCTGGAAGGACATGGGAAACCAGGCGGACGGCGTGATGTACATGGAAAAGGTGAGAGGCCGGTTGCGGGATGGGGTAAGATGTCCGGACGGCTGGCTCCTGACAACGGCGGGGCTGGATGATGTGATATTTTCCAGTGGGAGGGCCGTTCATTATGAGGCATGTTACACAGACGGCCTGCCCGGACATCTGGACCTCACGCTGTTTACCGTCTACAGCCATGGGCTGAATGGGAAACCGGAGGTCCCGGAGGAGATGGCAGCTGCCTTGGAAGGGCTGCTGTTACGTCATGGCGTCCGCCTGAAGCTGCGTGCAGAACCATTATTCAGATGCAGCCTTGAACGTCTGGGAAAGAAACGGATACAAGAAGCGGAGATTATGCAGCGGATGCCATATTACATTGAAAAACCGGAAAAAACAAGGAGGTCATGTAATGAAGAAGCTGGATGCCCGGGGCTGGGAATGCCCAAAACCGATAATTGAGTCTAAAAAACTGCTGGAACCACCGGATTGCGCCAAGCTGCTGGTGTTGGTGGATAATGATATCGCCCTGGACAATCTGTACCAGTTTGCCAGGGGACGCCAATGGTCCTGCTCCCACGTAGAAGATGGAGATGGGTATGCGGTGACAATCGCTAAGGATACGGAACAGGAAAGCGCCGCCGGCAGGGACTGCAGTCCCCTATTTATCCTTATAACTGCCAACCGGTTTGGCCAGGGCAGCGAAGAGCTAGGGGAAAAACTGATGAGTTCATACCTGTATGCGCTCAGCGAGGAAGATGAACTGCCGGAACACATTGCGTTCCTCAACAGCGGGGTTTATCTGACAACAGAGGGGTCCCCGGTCCTGGATATACTTGACATCCTGGAAACCAAGGGCGTGGGCATTGTCTCATGTGGCGCGTGCCTGAATTACTATGGCCTGGAGCAGCAGCTTAAGGTTGGCGGCGTGTCTAACATGTATGAGATTGCAGGGATGATGTATGCTGCAAAGCGGGTAATTCATATATAGAAAGGCTGTATGATGGAAGGTTTTTATGTGATGGCTTTTGCCACGGTCAGCGCAAGCCTTCGTGCGGAGAAGATGGCGCTGGGACGTTTTCGGACAGTGGTCATACCGACGCCTGGTGAAATCAGCAGGGACTGTGGGTTTGCCCTGCGTTTCCTGGACGGAGGCAGGGAGGAGCTGGTTCGGTTCCTGGGGGAAATGCCGGTCCGGGCCGCGCTGTATACCTTGGGAGAACGGAGGAAAGATGGCCGGCGGGAATGTACCTGCGTGGGCAGTAATTTTATCCGGAAAGGAGAGGAACATGATTTATCTTGATAATGCGGCAACCACATTCCGCAAACCGGAAGCGGTTTATCATGCGGTCGATGAATGCCTGCGTGGATATTGCGCCAACCCGGGCCGTTCCGGGCACATGCCCGCAGCCAGGGCGTCCAGGGAGGTATACCGGACCAGGGAGTGTATTGCAGGGATGTTTGGCATCGCCAACCCTGAACAGGTCATATTCACGTCCAATGGGACAGATGCGCTGAATCTGGCCCTGCACGGTGTCCTCAGGCAGGGTGACCATGTGGTATGTACTTCCATGGAGCATAATTCCATACTGAGGCCCTTACACGCCCTTGGTGAACAGGGGATTACACATACGGTAGTGGACACAGGACCATCGGGCCTTCTCGATGTAGGAGCGGTGGAGCAGGTGTTTAAAAAGAATACCCGACTGCTGGCTGTTACCCATGCCTCCAACCTGACGGGAATCGTGAACCCATTAAAAGAATTGGGAAGCCTTTGTCACAGGCGCGGCGTTATTTTTCTGGTGGACGCGGCCCAGACAGCAGGAGTGGTGCGGATTAATGTGGAGGAAATGAACATCGGCCTTTTGGCAGCCCCTGGGCATAAGGCGCTTTTTGGTATCCACGGCACCGGCTTACTGTATGTGCGGGAGGATATTGAACTTAAGGAGCTGAAGCAGGGAGGGACGGGCAGTTATTCTTCCGAACCAAGGCAGCCGGATATACTGCCGGACCGGTATGAGAGCGGTACGCTCAATCTGCCGGGGATTGTGGCCTTGGGATGGGGGGTGGAATTTGTTCGGCACACAGGGATTGGGGCCATACAGGAAAAGGAACGGCGTCTCACCTCTTTGATGATGGATGGGCTTCTGGGAATCCGGGGAGTGACGGTATACGGAGACAAAGAGCCTTGCAGGCGTGTGCCGGTCATAAGCTTTAACATGAGAGGATATACAAGCGCCGAAGCAGCGGCACTTCTGGATGAACGGTATCAGATTTGCGTGAGGCCGGGGCTGCACTGTGCACCTCTGGCCCACCGGAGCCTGGCAACCGGGCAGGCAGGCGCAATACGCATGAGCCTCAGCTATTTTAATACAGAAGAGGAAGTGGGCCAGGCCCTTGATGCTGTAAGGGAGTTATCGGACAGGCATTTGTGATTCATGGGAAAGAAGGTGGAAGGGTGATAAAAGGATTGAGACCGGGAGGATTCCTTCTCACAGAGAGGGCAATCCGGTCCGGAGGTTTCCCGCCGGGAGGACGCCTGCTGGATGTGGGCTGCGGAAGGGGGGACACGGTTGCGTATCTTGCGGCGGCAGGATATGACGCGTATGGCATTGACCTTGACGGACAGCGGATCCTGCTGGGCAGGGAGCTGTATCCGGGATTGAATCTGATAGAGGGGGACGGATGCCAGCTTCCCTTTGATGGGAAAATGTTTGATGGAGTCCTGATGGAGTGTTCACTGCCATGCATATATAACCGGAAGGAGGCGCTTCATGAGGCGTACTGTGTCCTGAAGGATAAGGGGACCATTGTTATCCATGCCCCGTGTCTCACAGAACCTTCACAGGAACAGCTGCAGCGTCTGTCACAAGTCAGGAACACCCATGGGCAGCCGTTGTCCCGGGAGGAAGATGGCTGCTGCCGGACCATGGAGGAACTGGCTGACCGGGATGATTGTGGAATTGATGGTGTTCTTCTGCTGGATGAGGTCGCTAAGGCCATGACGGAAATAGGATTTGATATAACCGGGATGGAGGACTATACGGGATTGATGACAGAATTCATGGTGGAATTTCTTCTCAATGGGGCCCTGCGTGAGGACGAGGACAGGGAACTGGCGGCGGAATATGAATACTACAAGAGAATCTGTGGCTTAAACGGCGTGGGATATTTCCAGCTGACAGCCGGAAAGAGGGGATAAGAGGATGGATGGACAGAAGACGGCAGACAGCCTTTGCCCGGTATGTATGAAACGGGTGAAAGCCCGGTATGTAAGAGATGCGGGAAACGTCTGTTTTACAAAGGAATGTCCCGGGCATGGCGTGTTTACAACACCTGTTTCCAAAGACGAGGAGCTGTTTTTACGCTGGATGGCCGTGCCGGACCACCCGGTACCGCCGAAGCGTCCGCTTACCGGCCATGAAAATGGTTGTCCCTTTGATTGCGGGACCTGTGAAAGGCATCTCCAGACAGCCTGCTGTGTGGTGCTGGAACTGACTGCCCGATGCAACATGTGCTGCAGGGTCTGTTATGCATCATCCGGTGATGCGGTGTCGGAAGAACCATCTATGGAAACGATAAAAGACTGGTATGATTTCCTGTGGGATTTGGGGGAGGAAAGACCTTTTAACCTCCAGTTATCAGGAGGGGAACCAACTATGCGTGATGACCTGCCGGAAATAATCCAAATGGCTGCAAAAAAAGGATTTCCATATATCCAGCTGAATACCAATGGTCTGAGGCTTGCGCGGGAGCCAGGATATGCGCGGAGATTAAAAGATGCCGGGCTTTCCGTGGTATTCCTGCAGTTTGATTCCACGGATGATAGGATAAACATGCTGATTCGCGGACAGTCCCTTCTGGCGGTAAAGGAACAGGCAATCAGCAGCTGCCGTGAGGCCGGAATTCCCGTAGCCCTTGTACCGGTAATATTTCCGGGGATGAATGAGGGGGAAATAGGAAGATTAATCCGGTATGCAGCTGACCGGTGTGATATTGTGAAGGGAATCCATTTCCAGCCTGCGGCTTATATGGGAAGGTACCCGGAACATGGCGGGGAGCGGTGTACCATGTTTGACATCATGGAGGAAATAGAGAGGCAGACAGAGGGCGCAATCCGCAGGCAGGATATGCACCCCTTGTCCTCAGGACACAGCCTGTGCAGTTTTTATTCCACATTCCTGGTCAATGGGGACAATACGTTCACATGCACTTCCCGGCCAGGCCAAGGGGACTGCTGTGGGAAAATAGACCCGGTTGCAAAGGACCGGGATTTTGTAAAGGATAAGTGGCGCGTGGAACCAGAGGGAGACAGCTGCTGTGACGGCCTGGATGCGTTCATACATGATTTCCGAAAAAGGAGCCTGACGGTCACCGCCATGCAGTTTCAGGATGTGTGGAATCTGGACTTGGACCGGGTGCGCCGCTGCCGTGTCCAGGTCCTGTCCGCCGATAAAAAGCTGGTTCCCTTCTGCGCCTATAACCTGACAGACGCATCGGGAAACTACTTGTACCGTCCTGTGCACTAATTCCGCCCAGCGGCGCCGGCCGCGTTTAAGGTTAGATTCAGGAAAAAGGAGGTGGTTCAGGGATGTGTATTGTGGAAAAACAGGAGACATTAAAAAAATATTGGAGTGATTTTATCAAGCACGGCACAATCCATCCTCAGGTACGTCCGTTCATAGCTGAGTCCTGGAAACGCTGCTGGAACTATGGACCGGGAAAGGAGCTGGATGAGAAGGTGACGGAGGCCGGAGCACAGAAAATCATTGAGGATAACCGGCTTCTATATGATATTGCCTGGCCTTTTCTTTTGAAAATGAAGGAACTGGTGGCGGGCAGCCAGCATGCCATCACGCTTCACGACAAAGGCTGCCGTCTGCTGGCCAGGGTATTTGCCGGCAATATCGAACTTTTTTCCGGACCCGGCTTTCGTGTTGGGGTGCAATGGTCTGAGGAGCGGATGGGAACCACAGGACCCAATGTAAGTATCCTCCTGGACCGGGAACTTCAGATTATCGGGGCGGAGCACTATAACTTCCGCCTCAGCGAGGTGACTTGTTCTTCTGCGCCCATTCACGATAAAAGCGGGACGATCATTGGCTGTATCAATATGACTAGCCGCTGCTCTGACAGCAACCCGTACACTCTGGGACTTGTGTCAGCCATGGCGTTTGCCATAGAGAAAAGTCTGGAACTGATGCTGGACCTGAAGATTATGGATGACACATTTTCCGTTGTCTCAGAAGGGATTATTGTCCTGGATGCGGACTTTTGCGTGACAAGGGCCAGCCGCAACATGTGTGCCATGCTGAAGGTGTCCATGGAGGAACTGAATGCCATGGACCTGCGGACCCTACTTTCGCCTGAAGACTTTGAACTGCGTCTGAAAGCCGAAAGTGAGCCTTTTACATATCCTGAATATAAGATGCGGGTAGGTTCCAGAAGCATTTCCTGTTCAGTCACCGTTCTCCCGCTCCGGCTGAGAGGAAAATATACGGGAACTGTCCTGTTCTTCCGGGAAGGAAAAACCGTTACAAGGCTGACCAACCAGCTTGCGGGTAACCAGTCCCGATATTCCTTTGAAGATATCATAACAAAGGATAAGGAAATGCGGACCCTGATCCAGACCATGGAGGATATTGCCAGGACGGGCTGCAGTGTTTTGATTGAAGGTGAAAGCGGAACGGGTAAGGAGCTGTTTGCCCATTCCATCCATTCCGCCAGCAGCCGTGCGCAGGGTCCTTTTGTGGTGGTTAACTGCGCGTCACTACCCAGGAGCCTTGTGGAGAGTGAGCTGTTCGGCTATGAGAAGGGGGCGTTTACAGGAGCCAGCGCCACTGGCAATCCGGGGAAATTTGAACTAGCCGACGGCGGTACGATTTTTCTGGATGAAATCGGGGAACTTCCTCTGGAAATCCAGGCTAAGCTGCTGCGGGTATTGGACAATCACCGGGTCATGCGGATTGGCGGCAGGGAGGAGAGGCCCTTGGACGTGCGGGTTATTGCGGCCACCAACAGGAATCTTTATCAGGAAGTGCAGGACCAGAATTTCCGCGCGGACCTGTATTTCCGCATTAACGTAATAAAATTTGACATTCCGCCTCTGCGGAAACGGGGAAATGATATTCTGGAGCTGGCGGAGGTATTCCTGCATAAAATGAACGTCAAGGAAGGGGGTATACAGAAGCGGTTTTCCCAACCTTTCACAGATGCAATCCTGTCTTATTCCTGGCCCGGGAACGTGCGGGAACTCCATAACATTATTGTCAGGGCATTTTATTGCAGCAGGGATGTGGAAATCGTGACCAATGATCTTCCTCCCGATGTCAGGCAGCAGGTGTTTTCCTCAAAAGCCCCGGCGGCCCATGCAGGAAAAAGCAGCAGTGAGGGGAGGAGCCTGCAGGAATTTGAAAAACAGCAGATTATGGACGCGCTGCACCGTTTTGGCGGCGATGTGGTGCAGGCAGGGCTTTCCATGGGACTGAGCAAGTCCACAATCTACCGCAGGATTAAAAAGTACCAGATTAATCTTGGGGACTATTAGCACAACAATGTAATCCCACCAATGATACAGTGGTGGGAATGGGAATGACACAGACCCGTGATTCGCCCCTGAACCAACGTAACTGCGTTGAAATCCGGGTGTTCCGAATTGGCATGGAAATTGCTATATAAAATAATACAGACCGATTCCCGATACAGGTTCTTCGGGAAAACCAAAAGGAGGATGGTTATGACAGAGGAAGCAAAAATCATAGCAGTAACAGGAAAGGGTGGTGTTGGAAAAACTTCCCTCTCCGCCGGCATAGTTAAGGTCCTGACAGAGAAGAAACCGGGAGCCCGTATCCTGGCCATTGACGCAGACCCGGCCGTGGGACTGTCTACCGCTCTTGGAATGGAGGTGCATAAGACAATTGACGACATCCGCATGGGTTTTGTCAATAAGGTAAAGGAGGGGGATACACGTCAGGCCATTGAACTGCTCAATGACGCGGAGTATGAAATCCTCGACGCCCTTGTGGAAGGAGAAGGTTTTGCATTCATTGCCGTGGGGCGCCCGGAAGCAGCGGGATGCTACTGTAAGGTAAACAGCTACCTGAAAGATATCATCAGTATCCTGTCAAAGAAGTTTGATTATGTGGTGATTGACGGGGAGGCCGGTGTGGAACAGGTTAACCGGCGCGTGATGGAGAAAGTGACCCATCTGTTGCTGGTGAGCGATTCCAGCCGCAAGGGAATCCAGGTGGCGGGAAGCATCCGGCAGGTGGCGGACCAGCTTGTCATGTACCAGAAAACAGGGCTGATTGTGAACCGTATACGGGATGAGAAGATAAAAACCATGATAAAGACGGACGACATCCCTGTATTGGCCTTCATCCCGGAGGATTTTGGACTGAATCAGGCCGACATCGAGGGGAAGAGCGTATTTGGACTGTCCGGGACTTCACCTGTCATGACAGGCGTTGCCGAAGCGCTGGCCGCGTTCGGTATCATTTAGAGAAAGAGAGGTTCAGATGAAAGATTTAAAACACATTCATACCTTTACAAAACTTCTGGATGAAGTGAATAATCATCTGGTACAGCAGGCTGCCGGCGAGGGAAAGATACCCTTGGGATATACCTGTTATTTCATACCAGAGGTACTGCTGAACGTGGATAAGGGCTTCAGTGTCCGGCTGCGCACCCCTAATATGGGCAGCCTGGATATTTCCACTTATTATATGAGCAATTATGTGTGCGAATATAGCAGGGCCATTGTAGAGCGCGGTATTGAGGGCGGATATAACTTTCTGGGAGCGCTGATTGCCTCCGAGACCTGCACCGAGATGCACCGGGCTGCCGAGCATTTTGATTTACTGAATATTGTTCCAAATGAATCGTTTTTCGTATCCATCCTGGACGCGCCCTTTAAGACGGATGACCATTGTGTTGAACATTTTGTCAATCAGATCCGTCAGAAAATCATCACACCTCTCAGTGAGAAATACGGTATCGACTACTCGGATCATAAGATGCGCGAGGCAGTGGAAAAGCATAATGAGGTCTGCCGTATCCTGAGTGAGATTGGTGAATTCCGCAAGGAGGCCTGTCCAAGGATTACCGGAACAGAGTATCATATCCTGAACCTGGTGAGTTACACCTGTCCAAAGGAGCTGGTAGTTGACCTGTTGCGGGAGACACTGGAAGAAATCCGAACCCGGCAGCCGGATCCGGCCGGAACATACAGGGCCAGGGTGGTGATGGTGGGCTCTGAAATTGATGATTATGAATTTACCCAGCTGATTGAGCAGAACGGCGCCCTTGTGGTTGCCGACCGGTTCTGCTTTGGAGCAATCCCCGGGCGCGAGCCCATTGTCATTCCGGAGGAGGGGGATGTCCTCACCTCCATAGTACGCTATTATCTGGAAGCCAGCGAGTGCCCGCGGTTCATGTCACGGGAAAAGGTGGATGGCCGCAAGGAGCTTGTGCGCCGGCTGGTAAAGGATTACGGCGCGGATGGGGTCATTTATGAGCAGCTTAAATTCTGCGAATACTGGGGATATGAGAGGGCGCTCAGTTTCCATATTCTTACAGAGGAATTCGGCATCCCCACGCTTTCCGTTGACCGTCAGTATACGGTGCGCACCGGTACCGGACAGCTCCGCACCCGGGTGCAGGCATTTGTAGAGAGTCTTGAAATCAAAAAAATCCATGGTAAAAGGGGGTAAGAATATGCGGAATTTTGGAGAATACATCGATAAATTGATAGAAGCGGCCCCGACTCCGTCACAGGCCGCCCAGGGCCTTGGAAAAGCGATGGGTGCTGCAGGAGACGTTCTGGATGCTGCCGGGAAGATGATGTCCAAAATGGCGGAAAAGCCGGAAAAGCCCAAGGGAATCGGTTCACTTTACACAGACAAGACTGGGATTTTAAAGCACCGGGAATGGCGCGGCGCCAGTGATACGGCATATGACTTTGGCCGCTGGCTGATTACCTGGAAGGATTTAATCAGCCTTTACTGTGATAACCCCAAAGGGATAAAGGAGTGCCTGCTGCGCTACCGCTGGATGGAAACTTATATGACCCTTCCGGCCTTCATGGACCGTCACACCATTGGACAGAGAGGGACGGAACTGAGGACGTCCCATTTAAGCTATAATATGGTCATGCGAAACTTCCTGACCGCAATCATGCTCATGGGGAAGGTGGATCCCCATCTGGTGGGAGACAATCCCCTTGCCAAGCGGATCATTATCTTTGACGAGACAATACCATCCATGCTGTGGGCCGGCTTCCCGACCCTGCTGAGTTTTCCACTTCAGTCCCCCACGCTGTTCTTTCCGTCCATGCTGGAGCAGCATATGACCAAGCATTATCTGGATGCGGTGGAAAGCTTCGGTGTTCCGGCCGATGTATGCCCGCTGCCTTCTGCTGAGGCAGGACTGGCTGTTGAAGACGATTATCCCGCCTTCGGCCTTTGTTACATTGCCTGCAACATGCCCTGTGACGGCAGTGTCATGACTTCCTCTTTCCTGGAGCGCAGACTGAACCTGCCCACACATGTCTTAAGTGTGCCGCTGAGATACAATGAGGAGGAAGTACAGGAGTATGCTGTAACGGATTTGAAGAAATGTATTGAGTATATTGAAAACCTGGCAGGAGTCAAATATGATTGGGAAGCCCTTCGGGAGGCCTGCGGACGCTATAATGAACAGACGGATTTTGAAGTGGAAAAATGGGAATATAACCGGACGGAAAGCCCGCAGATTACAGGCTCTGCCCTATGGCTGTTCCACATGTTCTCCTTTGCCGGCGGCGCCATGAGTGACCCGCGCTACATGGATGTGGAGAAAAAACTCAGCAGCCTTATGCAGAAAGCCTATGTAAAGAAGGAGAAGCGCGCCAGGGAAATCCGCCACCGCGCCATTCTATGGTCCTGTCCGGCCAATATTTACACGGACTTCCCGGTCTGGCTTGAAAACTGCTGGGGCATCTGCGGCTTGATGGATATGGAGACTAATGTGTCCACCATCCGGTTCGACACCTCCGCCCCTGAAACCATGCTGCGTGATATAGCCCTCCATTACCAGCGTGCCATCATGCGCAAGCACACAAAGGGCGGCTATGCCAATGTGCTTGACGAGCTGTGGGTCCAGGTGGAGGAATATAACGCGGACATGGTAATCATGTATGACCAGATTTCCTGTAAGGGAATGGACGGCCTGGCGGGGATGTTCGAGGAGCAGGCCAGGGAAAGGGGTATCAAGATGCTGTGGGTAAAGCAGGACCTGATGGACTGCACCACGATTTCACGCAGGGATATGCGCGAAGAGGTCAATAAGTTTATGTATACCGTCATGCAGGAAGAGCCATTGGATCCAACCCTGGTAGACTTTGACGACAGCCTTGCATGGTAGCAGTATATTTGAAAGGAGAATGATCATGAGATATTTTGGCGGGTGTGACGTGGGTTCCACGTATGGAAAATGTGTAATATTAGATGAAAATGGTAAAATGGTAAGCAATGCAACGGTCCGCAGCAAGATAAGCTCCGTTGATACGGCTAACATGGCCCTGGATGAGGCCATCGGTAAATCAGGCGGATGTATCCGGGAAGTAAAGGACCTGTCCTACCTTGTGGGGACCGGATACGGACGGAACAAGGTCCTGTTTGCTGATGAGAACATTTCCGAGATTAGCTGCCATGCAATGGGCGTACATATCACCGACCCGAGCGTCACGGCAATCATTGACATCGGGGGACAGGACGTAAAGGGTATATCTGTTGATAAGGACGGCACGGTCCGTAATTTTGCCATGAACGACAAATGCGCGGCCGGTACCGGACGCTTCTTTGAGGCCATGGCTGCTGCCTTTGAGATGGATTTGGACCAGTTTTCCCTGCTTTCCCTGAAGGCCAAGAATGTGATTCCCATTACAGCCCAGTGTTCGGTGTTCGCGGAATCCGAGGTAATATCCCTGGTTGCCGAGAACAAGCCCAAGGAGGATATTGCTGCTGGCATTGAACTGGCGGTAGCGAAGAGATGCTTTGTCATGGCCAAAAAGGCTGGTACGGATGGCAATATCACCATGACCGGCGGCTGTGCCAAGAATAAAGGGCTGCAGAAGGCCCTGGAACATGTCCTGAAGAAAAAAGTGGTGGAACTTTCCATTGACCCACAGCTCATGGGAGCTCTCGGGGCTGCGGAATACGCGCGTCAGAAGGGTATGGCAAAACAAAATTAGGAGGAGGTAAATATATGTTCCATCTGCTGAAATTGCTTTATAACGGGCTGTTGTCATCGGAGCGTTGGATTGTGAAGACCATCTTGAAAATAGGAGCTGCAGCCGGTGTACTGCTGGGAATCATTTACTGGTTCAATCTGGATATGAAGCTGGTCCGTTTCCTTCGCCAGTATCTGGATAAACACTATAACACAATGGAAAGGGATGTGCGCCTGTGATTCATTATTATGATTCAATCATACAGGAGACCCTGGATGTGCTGGGAAGCGCGGGAGAAGTTTTTCCCGCGGATCCCGCCAAGGCGTGGGCTTCGGTTCCGTCCCAGCCCCTGATTCTTGAGCAGGAGAAGAAACTCGAACTGGGGCGGGCGCCGGCGCCAAGCGTGGAGTATACCCTGATGACAGGCAGGGAGCTTGCAGGGGGGAATCTTGTGCGCATCATCGGGCCGGATTTGCATGGAATCACCGGTCAAAGCGGCTGTTTTGGGGAAATAGTCATGCTTCAGGTGGAAGGACTTGATGGAAACGACCCATTTTCACAGATAAAACGGCTTGAGCATATGAAGTATAAGCTGGCTCTTGACGGGTACATGGCCCGCATATCGGCCGAACAGAACCGGAAGAATATCCGTGTGGGCAAAGAGGCATTCAGACGTGGCATCAGCCTGGAACGGATAGGAAACGCGGCCATCAGCGCTTACATGAAGAATCCTATGATAAAAGGGGCACAGGTAATTTATCTGACAGAGGACATGGGACGTTTTGCTCGGTTAACAAGACTTGCCAGGCAAACGGACGATATCACCAACGCCATGAATAAACTGAAGGACTACTTTACAATGGACTGCAGCCATTGTGGCCTGAAACCAATCTGTGATACGGTGGAGGGGATGCGGGAACTCCATCACAATCAGCTTGGAATCGGTCAGGGAAAAGAGCAGGTATAGAATCTGCTCTTTTCTTGTCTAAAGCATAAAAACTGCCATGCAGCCTTGACAGAATCAAGTAAATGATGTATTCTGAACATAGTTAAGTTAACATATATAAGCAAACGTGATTAAGGTGGTGACACTAGCATCAGGACGGAGGAAATCAGCATATAAGGACCAGAAAAGAAAAGGAGAAAAAGTATGGCACACACAGCAGCAATCGGAGTAGAACCTTTTGACAAATTTTATGGCACCGGATACCAGTCAGGACATGGTGGCTATTCGCCATATGATAGGGTGAACCGGCTGAGAAGCGCTTATTTGGATAGGGAATTTTGTATCGACTCACAGCGTGCCCTGTTAATCACCCAGGGGTATAAGGCCAATGAAGCAGCTCCTGCAAATATACGCGCCGCCAAAGCCCTTGCCCATGTGCTGGAGCATGTGGACATCCATATTTATGATGAGGAACTTCTGGTGGGAGGAATTGCGGCCCCTTCCAAGAGCGCCCCTATTTATCCGGAGTTTTCATTTGACTGGATATTGGATGAGATGGAGAACGCTCCCTTTGAGAAGCGTGCGCATGATCAGTATGGTATAGATGAAAAAACCAAGGCGGATCTCAGGGGAATAGCGGATTATTGGAAGGGCCGGACGGTAGCAGAACATATTGAAAGCCAGCTTTCTTTTGACGAACAGAAAGGAAGTGAGATGGGGATTGGCATGTTCCTGCTAAATCTTTACCATTATGGAGGGGTAGGACACTTTGTGGCGGATTACCCTAAGCTTTTGCGGGTGGGCTATGATGGACTGAAGGAGGAGATACGCAATCAACTGGACCAGCTTGAGATGCATCTTCCGGACAGCATCGGAAAGCGTAATACATACCAGGCCATGTTGATTGCGCTGGATGGCGCTTCCTGTTTCATTCACCGTTATGGAACACTTGCTGAGGAGATGGCGGTTCTGGCTGAAGGGACGCGTAAGGGTGAGCTGTTGAGGATAGCGGCCAACTGCCGCCAGATAGCAGGGGGACCGGCGAGGGATACCTGGGAAGCCCTTCAGCTCTGGCTGCTGGCAACCGATATCATACTGATTAATTCAACCGGACATTCAGTATCTTATGGCAGGATGGACCAATGGCTGTACCCATATTATAAAAAGGATATGGAAAAAGGCGTGTATAAAAAGGAATTTATCCAGGAATTGCTGGAAGCTGGATTTATTAAAACCGGCGATCCCTCAAAACTGAGGGACAAACTGACTGTGGAAGCTAACGCAGGAAGAGGATGGGGCGGCGAAAGCCTTACGGTAGGTGGTGTAGACCAAGCGGGAAATGATGCAACCAATGACCTGTCTTTCATGATTTGCGAGGCGTCCGCCCATACCAGGTTGATGACCCCCTGGCTGTGTGTGAGGCTCCACAAGGAAACGCCTGATGAATTTAAGATAAAAGTAGCTGAATGTATCCGGGCCGGGTATGGTCATCCGAAGGTGTACAATGATGAGGCCGCCATCCCTGCCGCGGTTGCCAAGGGAAGGACACTGGAAGATGCAAGGAATTATGCCGTGGTGGGCTGTGTGGAAATTGACTGTCCCGGCAAAGAATTTGGATGGCATGACGCGGCATATATCAATATTCCTAAAATATGGGAGCTGGCTCTTAATGATGGACGCTGTTTCCACTGTGGGGAACATTGCCCAAGATATGCGGTATGCAAAGCGCAGGGAAAGAAGCTGGGACCGTCCACAGGGAGCCTTGAGGACTTTAAGAATATTGAGGAGGTCAAGGCGTCCTTTGAAAAACAGATGGAATACTGGTGTAACCAGATTGTCGCGGGTATTGAAATAATGGACCACGCCCACAGGTTGTTAAAACCCACGCCCTATGAGTCCGCCCTTATGACGGACTGTATCATCAATGGTAAGGATATGACAGAGGGAGGCTGCCGTTTTAACCATACAGGTCCTCAGGCCAATGGTTTAGGGACAGTCATCGATGGCCTCACCACGGTGAACCAACTGGTATTTGATGAGAAGAAAGTAACAGGAAAGGAACTTCTGGATGCAGTGAAATCCAATTGGGAGACCAATAAGCCCCTATATGCCCTTGTCAACAGCAGCAAGGTCCATCATTATGGAAATGATGATGACTATGCTGACCGGTTTGCCCCCTTTGTATTCAATACATACTGCAAAAACATAGAAGGGCGCCCAAATGCCAGGGGAGGCACCTATACACCTGGCGTATATGGTGTTTCGGCGAATGTGGCTTTCGGCCTTATATCCGGGGCATCCATAGAGGGAAGAAAGATAGGGGAACCCACCTCGGATAATATGGGGCCTGTACATACCGCCTTAAGTTCCCATGATGTCAGCGGACCGACTGCCATTGCGAATTCCGTAACCAAGGTGGACCATACAAGGGCAACCAACGGAACACTGCTTAACTGGAAGTTCTCCCCGGAGTGTGTTTCGGGCGAGAGCGGACGGGATAACCTGATTCATTTGATAGACACCTATTTTGATAAAAAAGGAATGCACAGCCAATTTAATATCATCAGTGCTGAGACCATGCGCCGGGCTCTTGAAAAGCCGGAGGACTACAGGGACATGCTGGTAAGGGTAGCTGGATACAGTGCGTACTTTGTGGAACTGAGCAAGCCGCTTCAGATGGATCTCATTAACCGTACCGAACTTTCCTTTGAGTAGATGCGCCAGGTGATTTGTGGCCTATACGATTTGGTTAGAAGGATACGTTAAAAAGTAAATAAAATGGAGATAGTGAAGAGTATGTATACGATTGCAAAGATGATGGTAGCAGCAAAAAAGATTCCCACAACACTAATGGCTAAACCCACGCCTCTCACGTATATCGGTCCGGGAAAAGTGACGGAAATGCCTGGAATCCTTGAAAGATATGGAATCAGGAATGTACTCGTGGTGACGGACAAATCATTAATGACACTGGGGTTATTGAATCCAATGCTGGAGGCAATCCGGGAACAAGGTATCCGGATAAGCATATATGATGATGTCCAGCCGGATCCAACCTATGACACAGTAAAAAACGGACTGAAAATCTGCGCAGAAAACCAATGTGATGGAATCATAGCCTTCGGGGGAGGGTCTGTCCTGGATTCTTCCAAGGTAATATCAGCTGCCTATACGAATCAATGCCCGCCGGAGGCACTCAAAGGGCTGGCAAAAGTGAAAATCATGAGACTACCTTTGATTGCAGTACCCACGACTGCGGGCACCGGATCTGAGACAACCATTGCCGCGGTTATCTCAGATTCCCAGACCCACTCAAAAACAGTGGTGATTGACGGAAAGCAGGTACCGGATGTAGCTGTCCTGGATGCGGCAATCACCGCAGGCCTGCCCCCACACATCACCGCAGCAACAGCCATGGATGCTCTGACCCATGCTGTTGAAGCGTATGTCAGTGGTTATGCTACCACCCAGACAAAAAGGATGTCGCGGGCTGCGGTGTACATGATTTATAAAAACATTGTGAAGGTTTATGAAAATCCTGATGACCTGAAAGCCAGGGAGGAACTTCTGGTTGCATCCTTCTATGCCGGGATGGCATTTACCACTACCTATGTAGGATATGTCCATGCTTTTGCCCACAATTATGGAGGGAAATTCGGGATACCCCATGGCCTTGCAAATGCGGTAATACTACCGCATATAATGGAATTTTATCTGCCTGCATGTAAAAAGGAATTTTCGGAGCTGGCCCAGGTAGTTAAACTGAAGGGAAGCAGCCAGGAGGAATTGGCAAGGTCATTCGTGGACAGTCTATGGGGATTGAACCGCCGCCTTAATATACCTACGGCCCTTGACAAGTTCCCTAAGAGTGCGGTGGATGAAATATGTAAAGCCGGGTTTAAGGAATGCCATGGTACATATCCTGTCCCTCAATATCTGCCTAAGGCAAAGGCAATGGAAATATTGAATGCAATCAGTGTCTGAGTCTTTTTAGGGGTTGGATGGTACACATGGTGTCAGAAAAAGGGGACAAGAATGGAGAAAAAGGGCATTATTTTTAACATCCAGCGTTTTACCGTCCATGACGGACCGGGTATCAGGACCGAGGTTTTTATGAAGGGCTGTCATCTTCGCTGCAAGTGGTGCAGCAATCCTGAGAGCCTTATACTCAGAAGGCAGATAGGGGTATATCCTGCCAAATGTATCGGTCTTGAAGGCTGTGGTCTGTGTATGAAGGTATGTCCAAAGGCGGAAGAGAATCCATTTGTCATAGAAGAGGGGAAAGTGGCTGGAATCAACCGTAATATATGCGATGACTGTATGAAATGTCAGGAAGAGTGTCCTGCGGACGCATTAAAAAGCTGGGGGCAGGAAATGGATTTAGACCAGGTCATGAAGGTAATCAGGGCTGACCGTGAATATTATGACAGATCAGGCGGCGGGATTACCATATCAGGCGGGGAATCACTTTTCCAATGGGAATTCTGTCTGGAATTGTTAAAGGCATGCAAGGCAGAGGGAATCCACACATGTGTGGAAAGTGCTTTGATGGTTCATCCCACGGTGCTGGACAAAGTCATTCCATATTGTGATATGATTATCACTGACATCAAACATATGGATAGTGAAGTTCACAGGAAGTATACAGGCGCTGGGAATGAACAGATATTAGAAAATATAAGACGTGTTTCAGCCAGCGGAATCCCGGTTGTGCTGCGTCTGCCCATCATCCCGGATGTGAATGATACAGCAGATCATGTACGGAGGGTGGCGCAGTTCATTGTAACTGAGCTGGAACGGAATGTCAGTCAGGTACAGCTGCTGAGATTCCGCAGGCTGGGAGAGGAAAAGTATCATTCCCTTGGCATGGCTTATAACATGGAAGCGGTCAATCCGGACAGAGGGGAATATGAATCCCATATAAACAACCTGGTAAAGATACTGGAGGATGCGGGACTTCCCGCTTTTGGGGGAACCACCCATAAGATTCATGTGTAGGAAGGATTGGAAATTACCAGTATTACCTACTGTAATGAAAGCGAAATAAAATCAAAGACCAGTTCCATTTCCGATATTTGAAAATAGGACTGGTCTTTGAAATAGAACTAACATCTTTACAGCAATACTCAATATGCCCGGAATTCCATTTTAATATGTCCTATCAGGTTTTCCTGTACCTCATCCAATTCGGAGGATAGTTCCAGAATGATATTACTTAGATATAGGCTGATGATGCCATGGATTTCGCAGATAATACGGGTTGCGGTGACATATGCTTCTGATTGCGGCATTACGGGAGCACACTCCAAAATAATGTCCCTGAGGTAAAAGAATGATTTCATGGCATTCTGCTTTTCTTCTTTGGCTAATCCCTCTAAAGGTGTGCCCAGATAATCAAAGGATTTAGGGTCGTTTGTGTTGAACATAAGCTGATAATAGCCGGGATGGTTAACCCCAAAGGAGATGAACTTGCGTATATAACCCTCCAGACGTTCAATCGGATCTGTAAGATGGCTCACCAGACTGTCATATTCCTGATGAAGAAGGTTAAAACCCCTCATCCGAATGTAGATATAAATCTCATCCTTATTGTAAAAATAGTTATACATATTGGCGGCTGACATGTTCATCTTCACACTTAGCTTTCGAATTGAAAACTTATCCAGTCCGTCTTTTTTTATCAGGGCAACAGCTTCATCAATCATTGCATTTTTATCACAGGTTAATTGCTCCTGGGTTTTGGCTTTAGGTGGCATAGGAATCACTCCTTAAAATATAATATGTGTTAACTGAACCCGGTTCGGATATCATTTGGTTGTTTTAGTTTAACATAAACCGGATGAGATGTCAAAAAGGGAGCTTTGTAGATTACCTGAGTGTGTTATATTTGTAAAGGAGTCAAAAGATTATAATGGCAAAGAAATTTGTGGACATGGTTTTATGGTGGGTATTGGGACGCTTATACGGGTGTTTGACACATCAATTTATCTGACGGTAAAGAAAGAACCAGGAGTATGGAACTATCCGTATCCCATGACCTTCCAATATCGTTCAAATAGTGCAGTTTTTTGTGGTAAACCACTAAAACCAACATAGAAGTGCCACACTTCGGGCATCTGAGCGGATCATAGACGATGCAGTTATATATTTCAATCAGAATACATGATTATACAACTTGCGGTTCTCTTGATAATCGGTGTACCAGTGGCGTTTGCCCTTATGAGTGCGACTATGGCTACCATTGTTTTCAGCCCGGAGATTACCATTACCACGGCAGTAATCGCCCAGCGTCTTTTTGGCGGACTGGATTCCACCTCATTGATGGCTATTGTGTTTTTTGTACGGCCGGTAACCTGATGACCAAGGGCGGCATTTCAATGCGTCTGGCAGACCTGGCTAATTGTAATAGGTAATATATAAAATGAACTGTTTCCTGTCAAGCAGACCATAAAAAACTTCTTTTGCTAGTAGGTAATACCTGCTGGTGTTTTTTGAACCATGTGAGTGATTAATGTGTATTTGTCATTTTATACCAGTATATTTAAATCGTGCCAAGGTAGTTAATTAGCTTCTTACAGAAGAAATTTTGTAAGAGACTATTTTTGCGTATTAGAAAAAAGTATACTATGAGAGGAATCAGCAGAGAAGTAAAGGAAGTGAAACTGAAATGCTGACAAAGGGAACTGTAGAACCGCATTATTGTTTGAACATTAAAAACAAAATAATAGGACTGAAAGCGGCAATGGTGATTCTTCTTGTCAGAATAATCTAAAGATATTATCCTGTGTACAGTCCTATGTGTCTTAAATAAGGGATTGATGATATCAGGCAGAAGTTATGGTGTAAAGTTTTACCTTTCAGATATCATCCAACCGAGATACATGGTCATCATGGTTGGGGAGAACTACATAAAGATAGAAGGAGTTTTAGATTTTTCTTTTGTATCTGGACCAATCGTTATTATATGCTTGAAGCTGCTGATTCCATAGAACTAGATGGTATTGACAGCTTTTTTGTTATAAGTTATTTGGGTTGCCGATGTGCAGAGGCCTACCTTCGTTTCTGAACTTTTTCAAGTGTAAAAATATGATATTGAACAAGCTTCGTAAATCATTTGAACAGTTAATTAAAATCACGGATTTTTTCATGGGCAATATGCATGAAAAAATCCGTGATTTTTCACAAAAATGAAAAATATCAAAAAAAATCCGTAATTGTGGTTATCAAAACCCCTCTGAAACTGGACTAATAGTGAAGGGATTTTTTGAATCCATGTACCTTGAAAAGTTCATATCCAGCCAATCCGTTACGTTAGCTATTCGGATGCGAGGAGCAGAAGCGAGAAGAGGGGTACGCGGAGACTGCCTGCGGAATATGGATTCCGTCAAATAACCCATCTACGTTTTCAAGGGTTTAAGGCAAGAGCGGAAAATACCTATCTCAAAATCAATTCATGGCGGATTGAATCGCCACAATCCCGAATAGCCTATAATGATACTTCCGTCCAGTCACAGCCCCCTTGGCCGGGGACCACGCAATGAGGGCGGCCGCCAGAGAACCTGGCGGAGGTGTAACTCCTATGATGCCTGTTAGCTACGGGCAGGCGGGTTGGCTGCCCTGCCCGGATCCCGTAGTCTATTCGGACAAGCTTCGGGGAGTAGTGTCGAATAGAAGCGAGGAATAAATTTGGAAAGAAGGTGATTTCAATGCCAGATTACGCAGCTGTCTGTTCTTAGACGGCTGCGTGGGTGTGGTATTGAGAACCGGAGGTTTAGAATGAAGGGAGAGAATCAATATGCTGCGCAAAGGTGATATGTATTATGCAGATTTAAGCCCTGTAGTAGGGAGTGAACTGGGAGGGGGTCGTCCAGTGCTTATCATACAGAATAACATTGGAAACCGTTACAGTCCCACTGTGATTGTGGCAGCCATCACAAGCCGAATGGAAAAGCATCCTTTGCCTACCCATGTGCCAATTAGCAGGAAATATGGTTTACAGAGAAATTCGATGATTCTGCTGGAGCAGGTCCGAACGATTGATAAATCGAGGCTGAAGGAGTACATAGGACATCTGGATACAAGAGATATGAGAGCAGTGAACGCATCATTAAAAATCAGTATGGATATGGACGCGGATTTTGAATGGGCATACCTGGGGGAAAGACAGAATCAAGGCCTTGTAATAATGTAACAATTAAAAAACGATGTCAGGAGACAGAAACCATGTTAAAAGTTGCAGTAAAAAAAGATATCTGGCTTAAAGAATATGCGTTACCATTTACAGATGACAGTCGTTTTGAAATAACAGTAAGTTTTAAGTATGATAAGCTGCTGGGGATTCAATGGAAAATTTATTCGATGCAATCTTCCGAACTGCTCCTTTCGTTTGCATTAGAAGGCCAGAATATAAGCGCTATATATTCAATTTAAATTCGTGAAGGCCTGTGATGACGGAGCGGGAGCTGAAGGGAGAACCCATTGAAGGGGAAGACATTTCAATGTCACTATAGTTGGATGTGTTTGGGAGGAATCAATGTATGGAAGAATTAATGACAGAATTCCGTTACCAAAGAGCGATTACCATATTAGAAAAGATGCTATCCATCAACCTTATCACACCTGTGGTCTATGAGCTTTTGATTGCCAAATATCAGAACAGATATGCTTCTGATATAGCGAAGCATAAGAGAAGATGAGGAACGTTCCTGGATGTGGGGAGGATATCATATGGATGAGAATACATCGAATGAAAAAAAGATAATAGAGATTCCTGCAAATCAGGCGCCTTACCAGGAACAAATAAAAAACAGAAGGTTAAGGACGTGTGCATATTGCCGTGTCAGCTCGAGCACCGACGAACAGCTTCACTCATTTGATGCTCAGTATGGGTATTACAGCAATTACATACAAAAGAATGAAAATTGGGTGTTTGCCGGCATATATGCGGATGAGGGAATTACAGGGACATCCCGACAGAGGCGTCAACGCTTCAATGATATGATCGAAGATTGTGAAGAGGGAAAGATTGATTTAATCATAACCAAGTCGATCACAAGATTTGCCAGGAATGTGGTGGACTGTATCAGTACAGTCCGAAAGCTGCGGGCCATGGGAATTGCAGTGTATTTTGAAAAGGAGCGGTTAAATACACTACTCATGGAAAATGAACGAATCCTGACCATATGGGGAACCGTAGCACAGGAAGAATCTATGAGTACATCTAAAAATGCGCACTGGGCCTGTGTCCGTAGATTTGAGAATGGTACGTTTGTTCTCTCCAAAGCGCCTTATGGGTATAGAAAAGATGAAGAGAAGGAATTAATCATCTACGAGCCGGAAGCAGAAATTGTCCGCAAGATTGCGGGGGATTATTTGGATGGGATTGGCTGCGGTACAATTGCCGGGAAGCTTAACAGTTCCGGAATTCCCGGGCCAACGGGAAAGAAATGGTATCAATCAACGGTGCTGCGAATCCTGAAAAATGAAAAAATGGTCGGGGATTATTTGATGCAGAAGAGAATCACAAATGGAATCGTACCATTCAGGCAGCTGACCAATAAAGGCCAGGCCAGACAGTATCTTATCAGTGATGACCATGAAGGGATCTTAAGCCGTGAAGATAAGGAAAAGATAGATTTTATCTTAAGCGTTCGACAATCGGAAGCTGGAAGGGATTTAACGGCATCATCCATCGGATGTGAATATATTGTATGTGGAAGATGCGGGGGAAAATTAAGCCGGGAATATGCCGGGACGGTCAGGGGTGATAATAAAATAATCTGGAGATGTAAAAACCGTCATAGCAATAACAGGACGTGCACATTAAAATTGGTCCGGGATGAGGATTTGGGTTCAGCAATGCAGCGGCTTCCGAGAAAAATGCAAAGGGGAAAGGCGCTTGTTTTTCAACCGCTGTTAAAGCAATTGGAAGCCATGGAACGGAGGCTGCGCTTAGGTGGCAGAATCAGAGAAATTGAAAAGGAACTGGCAGAGGTTAAGATGCAGCTTCATGTACTTCAGAGAATGAGAGCAGAAGGTTATATGGAACCTTCTCTTTTTTTGACCCGGAATCAGACCCTGGACCAGGAACAGAGAAAACTCATGGATGAAAAGAATCAGTTACAGGGCAAAGGCTCCTGTATGAAACAGATAGAGGGATTAAAGAATCTTATTACTTTTTTAGATCTGGAAGCGGGGCTGGATCCGATTGTGAAAAAGAAGGTATTGTATGAATTGATTAAGAAAATAGAAGTATTGGATCAACGAATCTTCCAGTTTGATATGACCTGTGGATTGGAACTGATTGTAGATTTAGACGAGGGAATATATGGGACAAACCAAACGGATACTCTGGGGGTACAGACTATGTGATGGAATAATCGTGATTGATGAGCGCATTGCGCCTGTCATTCAGATGGTGTTTCAAAAAGTGGATAAAGGAATTGCAGTCAATCAAATTTGCAGGGATATGGAAGGAATGGGGCTGAAGAACCGGCTGGGGAATGTCAGATGGCAGCCCAGAAAAATAAGAGACATTCTGAAGGAAGAAGCATATTGCGGAAAGGATGGCTATCCGGTCATCATTGAAGAAAAATTATTTCAACGAGTGAAAGAGAAACGCAGGAATAAAACAGATAAAACTCCTGACAAACGGAATGAGGATGTAATCATGGGAGGGCGGTATGTCTATGGAAATATGATAATATGTGGTGACTGTGGCTCGCAATTCAAACGAAATTCCAAGGGGAGACGCTGTCATGCGGATGGACGACTGGATGGAAGCGTTTATTGGTATTGCCCTGTCTGTAAGCAGGGGGAGGGACAGGCTTATATAAAAATTAGGGACGAACAGATCCGGAATATTTATAGGACTGTTATTAATCAAATGCTGGTTTGTCCAGCGGTATATAGAAATACAAACAATCATGAAGCTGTCCTTGAAAATGTAAAAACCCAGGAATTAGAGGAGAGCCTGAATAGATTGGATTTCCAGTCTGATGAAGATATAAGAGAGGCGGTCCAAATTTGTTTCCAGTTAGCAAAAGAACGGTTTCGATTATTACAAACAGAAGGAATTAACGAGAGGACCGAACGTATCGCAGAGTGTCTTGATACGCTGGAATATCCGGTCACATCGTTTGACAAAAGAGTTTTCTGTGAAATTATAAAAGAGATACGGATCAGACAGGATGGAAATATGAGACTTACATTTACAAATGGAATGGGGATGCCTGTTTTATAGGATACCTGCGAATATGGGATACGGAAGATGAAACAGGCTCATGGATAAAATCATTGGCGAAAGGATATCATTTTCCTCAATGACTGTCCGGGACCTGGAGATATCCATTTATAACGGTGGTATTATCTTACAGGGAGGGGAATTTCAATGCCAAGAGAGGCCAGAAGGGTATCCGTTATTCCGGAGCGGCAGGAGTATACACGAAGTTATGAACAGGAAAATCAAAGAAAAAAGCGGGTAGCAGCGTATTGCCGTGTAAGTACGGAGCAGGAACAGCAGCAGACCAGCTATGAGGCACAGGTGGAGTATTATACCCAGTACATTAAAAGCAATCCGGATTGGGAATTTGCCGGAATCTATGCAGATGACGGCATAACCGGTACAAACCTGGACCGGAGAGATAATTTCAATCGTTTAATTAACGACAGCCGCAGAGGAAAGATCGATATGATCCTTACAAAGTCAGTCAGCCGCTTTGCGCGCAACACAGTGGACAGTATTGTTACAATCCGCGAACTGAAGGCCATCGGAGTGGCGGTCTATTTCGAGACTGAACGGATTAATACCCTGGAGAGCCAGGGCGAAATGCTGATTGCCGTACTCAGCAGCCAGGCCCAGGAAGAGAGCCATTCCATCAGCACCAATGTGACATGGGGGTTCAGGCGGAAGTTTGAGAAGGGCGAAATTTCATTAAATTATAAGCATTTCATGGGGCTCACGAAGGACATTCATGGAAATTATGTGATAGATGAAAAAGAAGCAGCGATTGTAAGAAGTATTTTTTATTGGTATCTGCGAGGTGACAGCTGTGAGAAAATAAAATGTAAGCTGGAGGAACGAGGGGTTAAGACTGCTACCGGAAAAGAAAACTGGAATGTAACTACAATATTGAGAATGATATCAAACGAAAAATATATGGGAGATGCGCTGCTTCAAAAAACCTATACAGAGGATTACCTCACTCATAAAAGAAAACAAAATGTAGGTCAGAGAAAGCAATACTATGTGGAGAATGCGATACCGGCAATCATACCGCGGTCAATTTTTTATATGGTACAGCAGGAGCGGGCGAAACGGGCCAGGCTGAAGGGCGCCTATAGTTCCAGATACGCGCTGACGGAGATTGTTGTATGCGCGGAATGTGGCTCCAGATATAGAAGAACCACATGGAGTAACCCCAAACGGAAACAGGAGAAACGTGTCGTGTGGAGATGCATTAACCGCCTGAAGAATGGAACTAAATACTGCAAAGATTCGCCCACTGTGCCGGAAGAAGCGCTACATACAGCTATCATGAAAGGGTTATCTGAAATACTGTATGGTGACGATGATCTGTATTTTAAAGAAGAACTGAAAAGGGATATTCTGAATACCATGGCAGATTTAACCGGAGGGACCACGCCCGAAGAGATCGACTTGACAATCAGCAATCTACAGGAGGAACTGTTGCGATATGCCGGTTTGGCTGCAAAGGAAGATCTGAATTCCCGGAAATATGATGATAAATTCAAGCTGATTGCAAAACAGATCGAGCAGCTGAAGGAACAGAAATGTGACTTGGAAAAGCTTAGTGAAAAGAAAAAAGAGTATGAAGGGCAGAGTGCGGAGATTGATAAGTTTATGGAAGGTATTAAACAGACGGATGAGTATGATGATGTACTGGTGCGGCAGTTGGTGAGGGAGGTACGGATTATTAGTAAAAACCGGGCGGAGATGGAATTGAATAGCGGTATGATGATGTCTTTAACCCTTTAATGTTATGAGCGAAAGATTCGTGAGAGTCTGGATTCGTTATATATAGATTGAATTTTGTATATAATAATGATATAATTATGTACAAAGAGAGGAGGGA
>ENA-OWOC01000095-OWOC01000095.1-gut-metagenome-genome-assembly--contig:-NODE-95-length-41598-cov-6.388671_pt1 | contig 41598 bp, 40 predicted proteins | sample MGYA00248245_ERZ651791 | MGnify/ENA primary metagenome ERZ651791 (study PRJEB26908, sample SAMEA4031703) | gut metagenome | biome: gut; feature: normal infant; material: stool | place: China | collected 2015 ...
TGGCGGAATTGGCAGACGCGCACGGTTCAGGTCCGTGTGGTAGAAATACCTTGTGGGTTCGACTCCCATCTTCTGCATAAGAAAAGCTCTTTATCTATAACAGATAGAGAGCTTTTTTGCATCTGTAAATTATTAAATGATTGATTGAACTTTAGAATCATTTCCTGGAAATTCCAAGGGAATTTCAGGAGAGGCGTTGTCGGCGGACGGCAGGTCAATTTCCGGAATATTACCGTCTCCATAAGGGTCGGAATTATTTTTCCCCGGAAGATGGATGGGTGTATTATGATTTTGTTGTTGATTGTTCATATGGGAGCCTCCTTCTTGTCTATAGTGTGGATATATGTTTAGAATAAGCAAAAGTTTGTGGACTATTCAAAAAAATGCGGGAAATTTTGTAAGATTTCTTTCGTTGTAAATCCTATGGAACTTTGCTAGTATAAACATAACAGATCTTTGATAAGTAGTGACTGTTCAGGAGGACAGATCAAAAATTGAGGCAGGGAATAAATACATGAAAAGCAGAAGAAGAAAAAAGAAAGATTCGCCTGTAAAGGTGATTTTTTTGGCTTTATTTGCCATTGTAGTGATGGTTTGCGCAGTTTCAGTGATTTTAAGTGTATATCATAAAATCAGCAGGGATTATGAGAATTTGGAAAATATGAGGCCAACAGAAACCATGCAGGAAACGGTTGCTATTGATTCAGGGGATACTGTTGGATGGATTTCTGAAGATGGTGGATACAAATACCGGAATGAGGACGGAAGCTGGGCGAAGGATGAATGGAAGGTAATCGATGGGCTTCTTTATCGTTTTGATGAGAACAAGATGTTGAAACAAGGGGAATGGAAGGAAGATGGTCAAATTTTTACCTGCGGGGATAAAGGGTATTTAAAGGATATTCAGCCGGACCCGGATTATGTTCCGGAGGAGACAGGGGAGGATTTGGATAATCTGGTAAAGGCAAATGCATATTGGTGTTATCTGGGAGAAGCGGAAGGGCCTTTTAAGCCGATTCTGTACCGGAGAGCTACGGAAACCAGTGTAAAGGTCCTTGGAAGCAGCAATCTGCCGGAGGAAACCACCATGAATTCCATGAGAGCTTATGGGGACTATGTTTATTATCTCCCCAAGGTAGAGTCTGCGGATCTTTCTTCCCTGACTGAACGTCAGAGGGAGTTGTGCGATACATTATTCAGGGTGATTCCGGGAAGCAGCCATAAGGAAATGATTGCGGAGAATGTGGGCGGCTATCTGGTGCTGGATGATACTATTTACTATTCTCAGAATTATAGAATCTACTCGGCTGATTCCGGTACCTCCGTACCTATTGGGGAAGAACAATTTTCCGTATCGGTGGAGAATGGTTCCTGTTATTTGCTGGATGGAAATGGACAGCCGGTGGAGGGAGACGAGAACGGCAGCTTTCAGATTGGCAGCCGATTGTATCATTTGGAGGATCAGGGAAAAATTATCTCAGTTACCCAGAACGAGATTTCGGTGGGAGATGAGGTTTATCTTTTGGATGAGATTTCAGGAGGAAGGAAGGGAATTTACAGGCAGTCAGACGGGCAAAAGGAGGAGATTCTTGTCTCCAATTATGGAATTCAGAGTTTCTGTATTGTGAATCAAAAGATTTATTACTGCGCTTATGTTCAAATGGAGGGAGAATGGTACAGCCAGATCTTCAGCGCGGATTTAGATGGGGGGAATGTTCAAAGTCTTGGAGGAACTTTTCTAGGAACTATGGAAACTTTGTATTTTTATGAAAGCGCCGGCGAAATATATGGAGAATATTATCCGGAAATTTGGAATCGGGGATATGGACAATTGGCGGCAATCAATCTGAATGGTTCCATTTATCTGATCGCGGATGAGGAACAGCGTACCGGAAAGACGGCATCGGATAACGAACGCCTGAATCTCGTGATGGCGGATGGGACAGATTTAATCTGTCTATGGAGAGATGTAGTGTGGAGCAGGTCCTTGGGAGTGACTTCTACTCTATGGAATCAGGCGATCAAATTGAATAAGACAGAAAGAACTTTGCTGGAGACGGGAAACCCGGCAATGACAAGCGGTCAGCAGGAATCGGAAGAAGGTCTGTCGGGAGAACAGGTAGTGCCGATTGTGCCGGAAACCAGCGGAGGGGAGGATACGGTAGTGAGTCCTGTTGCCCCCACGGAAACGACTGTCGCGCCGCCTTCCTCAGAAACCGTATCCGGGGAAGCTCCTACTGTTCCCGTTGAAGCGCCAACTGCTTCTCCTGGCGGAAATACAGCAGAAACACAAGGTCCTCAGGATGAGGTAGTGATTGTACCGATTGGATAAAAAGATGCGTTTTGATTACTCGTCAAAATCTACGACGACGTAAAAACCTCTGGAATTTTCACGGATATCTTTGACGATTCCATACTCGGATTTGATTCGGTCTCTGGCGGCAAAACAGCCGGACATAGCCACAGCCGGGTCGATGATGTAGCTATAGCTGCTGGTTCCCTCACGTTCGATGATTTTGACCTGGTCTCCTACGCTTACCAGGCCTTGGCGCTCCATTTTAAATTCAACGGTTCTCATATTTTTCGATCTCCTTTCCAACTTCCTCGCAGACCATGGATATGTAATCGCTAAGAGAGCAGTTCTTGCAGCCGATAATCAGGTGGTTGCAGCGGTTGACAGGAATGAGGATTTTATATGCCTTGCAGGATGCAATTGCGGAGGCCATTGCGGGAGTGATTTCTCCTAAGAGAGAGTTTGCCATAACAATGCCGATGGGGCCGATAATCAGGTCGGCATCCTGGGAATTGACGATGGCGGGATTTTCTCCGGTAGCGCCGTAATTGGCTCCTGCCTTCAGCATAGCTGCAGTGGCGATACTGTTGGTTCCGATAGCATATATTTCCATATTCGGATAAGAGGATTTCAACTGTTCAATGACTGAGCGGCCCATTTTTCCGCCTTGACCGTCGATGACTACAATTTTCATGTAAATTCTCCTTTCTTCTGCCCGCCGTGTAATTCACGGCATCTTGGTATATCCGGAGGGTATTTCTTCTGCCCGCCGTGTAATTCACGGCATCCTGGTATACCCGGAGGGCATTTATGTAAATAAACTGTATGGATTGCGATATTCATCAATTATACTACAAATGAGGGTATAAGGCAAAAATTTCAATTAGCAAAAGATCCTTGACAAAACCAGCGGTCATGTTATAATCAAAATCAGGTAAAGGCTTTGAAGGAAATAGTAGTCTGCCGGGAACATGCAGAGAGCGGAATCAAGTGGTGGAAATTCCGTATGGGAAAGGCAGGGGAAGACCAGTCCTGAGCAGCGCCAGGAAACCGGAAGAGGGAAAAAGTTATGCTTTTTAGAATACCGGGGAAATGGCGACGTAGACCTGCGTTAAAGGTGAAATGAGTGAAACATCAAGGTGGAACCGTGCTTTGCACCCTTGGATACAGAAATGTGTCCAGGGGTTTTTATTATGTTTGCCTGTGGGATATATTTCTGAGAGATAAGAGTAGGTTTGGCCAAAGGAGAGGCCAGCCTGCAGAGAGGAAAGGAGAACAAGACCTATGAAAATGATTTTACCGGACGGAAGCGTCCAGGAAGCAGAGGATGAGCTGAGAGTGCTGCGCCACACGGCCTCCCATGTGCTGGCACAGGCGGTGAAACGCCTGTATCCGGAGACAAAGCTGGCCATTGGACCGGCGATCGACGACGGATTTTATTATGACTTTGACCGGGAAGGCGGTTTTACTCCGGAGGATCTGGAGAAGCTGGAGGCGGAGATGGCAAAGATCGTGAAGGAGAATCTGCCTGTTAAGCCATTTACTCTGCCCAGAGACGAGGCTATCCAGCTGATGAAGGAGAAGGATGAGCCCTACAAGGTAGAGCTGATTGAGGATCTGCCGGAGGGTGAGACCATCAGCTTCTACACCCAGGGAGAATTTACGGATCTGTGCGCAGGCCCCCACATTCTCTACACCAAGGGCGTAAAGGCCTTCAAGCTGACCAGCATTGCCGGCGCTTACTGGAGAGGCAGCGAGAAGAATAAGATGCTGACCAGAATCTACGGCACCGCGTTTGCCAACAAGACGGATCTGGAGAACTACCTGACCATGATGGAGGAGGCAAAGAAGCGGGATCACAGAAAGCTGGGCAAGGAGCTGGGGCTCTTTATGTTCGCGGAGGAAGGACCTGGATTCCCATTCTTCCTGCCAAAGGGAATGACCTTAAAGAATACCCTGATTGATTACTGGAGAGAGATCCACTTAAGAGAGAACTACCAGGAGGTTTCCACTCCTGTGATTTTAAGCCGGAAGCTGTGGGAGACCTCCGGACACTGGGATCATTATAAGGACAATATGTATACCACAGTGATCGATGAGGAGGATTACGCGATTAAGCCGATGAACTGTCCCGGCGGCATGCTGGTGTATAAGTCTCAGCCTCATTCCTACCGGGATTTGCCTCTTCGGGTAGGCGAGCTGGGCCTGGTCCACCGCCACGAGAAGAGCGGTCAGCTTCACGGTCTTATGCGGGTGCGCTGCTTTACTCAGGACGATGCCCATATTTTCATGACCCAGGAGCAGATTACGGAGGAAATCAAGAATGTGACCAGACTGATCAATGAGGTTTATACGCAGTTTGGTTTTGAGTATTTTGTGGAGCTGTCCACCAGACCGGAGGATTCCATGGGTTCTGATGAGGACTGGGAGCTGGCTACCAACGGCCTGAGAAACGCTCTGGAAGAGATGGGCTTAAAGTACATCGTAAACGAGGGCGACGGCGCGTTCTATGGGCCGAAGATCGACTTCCATCTGAGAGATTCCATTGGCCGGACCTGGCAGTGCGGAACCATTCAGTTGGATTTCCAGCTTCCCCAGCGTTTTGAGGCTGAGTATGTGGCCGAGGATGGCTCCAAGAAGCGTCCCATCATGATTCACCGGGTATGCTTCGGCTCCATTGAGCGGTTCATCGGAATCCTGATCGAGCATTACGCCGGCAAGTTCCCCGTATGGCTGGCTCCTGTTCAGGTGAAGGTGATTCCGGTTTCCGAAAAGTCCATGGACTATGCTACGGGCGTGTATGAGAAGCTGAGAGCTGCCGGCATCCGCACGGAGTTAGACCACAAGGATGAGAAGGTGGGCTATAAGATTCGCCAGGCTCAGCTGGAGAAGGTTCCCTTCATGCTGGTACTGGGCGAGAAGGAGGCCGCAGAGGGCGCTATTACGGTGAGAAGCCGTGATCAGGGCGACCTGGGCGCAGCCAACCTGGATGAGTTCATCGCCAAGGTTCAGGAGATGACCAAGAGCCGGGAGAATTAATAAAGTTAAAAATGTTGTGTTTTAGTGAATGATAAAAAAGGGTGGCTGCCGGTTTATTGTCTTCCGGCAGCCATCTTTTTTATACTGGTCCTTATTTTCTGAACTTGTATTTTCCCTTTCCAAGTCCGCTGACCGGCTCCGGTTACATGAGCAGAGAGAGTACAAGTGGTTAAAAAATATCTCCCGAAAAATCCTTCTCCCTCTTTCCGCATTTTACCGGCTTTGTCAATGGTTCCTGAAGTTTACGGAAATTAAAAATAATATTTTCCACATATAAATTAATAAAAAATGAATTTTTTGTGTTATGATTGCATAATTATAAATAGAGAAATAATTTTGATAAAACAGAAATAAATTCAGAAAACAGTTGACAAATCCAAAACAGAAGATTATACTTTGGTTTATTCAAAATTCCAGAAGCGCATACAACGGTGTATCGGTTTAGAGATGCCCGGGGTATGCGCTTTTTTGTACATCAGGAATCTGCCCGGGAAGCCTCTGATGTCCAAAGCGAAAAACAGGAGGAAAGGAATATGAGGAAAAAAGCAAGGATTTGGAAATCGATAGCTCTGGTTATGGCGGCAGCCATGGCCCTTACCGCCTGTTCCGGAGGAAGCACAGATACCTCCGGTACATCGGAGGCTTCCGGGACGGAAGCGGCAGGAACGGAGGGAGGAACCTACAAGAATACCCTGCATATTGCGGTTACCCAGCAGTCTCCCTCCCTGGATTTGCACAAGAACAGTACGTTGATTGCCAGACAGATGTGCGACGGCACGGTTTGGGAAAAGTTAGTAACTCTGAACGCTCAGTCGGAGGCGTCTCCGGAGCTGTGTGAGTCCTACGAGGTCAGTGAGGACGGTAAGACTATTACGTTTGTCCTTCGACAGGGAGTAAAATTCCATGATGGAAGCATCATGACAGCGGATGATGTGGTAGCTTCCATGAACCGGTGGATTGAGAGCTTCAGCTCCGTCAATACCATGGTGGGGGACGCCAGATTTGAGAAGGTGGACGACAATACCGTACAAATCAGCGCGGATACGTCCCTGATTCTGCTTCCATCTATGATTGCAGGTTCCGGACAGCCGGCTTCCATTACCACGGCGGAGGCCTGTGAGAATGAGGATGACAACGGATTTTTGGTGGATTACATCGGAACCGGCCCCTACAAGTTTTCCGAGTGGGTTCAGGATCAGTACATAAGGCTGGAACGCTTTGACGACTATGTTCCCTACGGTACGGAGGGAGAAGAGATGGACGGCTGGTGCGGTTATAAATCCGCTCCCACCAGAGTTCTGGAATTTGACATTGTACCGGATCAGTCCACCGCCACAGCGGGACTGGAAGCAGGACAGTATGACTGCATTTTCAATGTGACCGACGATGATTACTCCAGATTAGAGGCTAATTCGGAGCTGACGGTTTCCAGGACCCAGGCCGGACACGTTGCGCTGGTATTTAACCACAGTCAGGGAATTGCTTCCAACCAGTATTTCCGTACTGCGGTGAATACGGCCATTGACTGTGACGAGATTCTGGCCTCCTGCTACGGCGGCGGCTATGAATTGGGCTCCTGCTATATGGACGCAGGGCAGGCATTCTGGAATTCCGATGCAGGCAGCGAGTTCTATAATCAGAAGGACCCGGAGAAAGCAAAGCAGATTCTGGAAGAGGGCGGCTATAACGGTGAAACCTTTACCATTCTGGTCGCGACGCTAAACAATATGGACGCCATGGCGGTTGCAATGGAGTCTGAGCTGGAAGCAATCGGAATCCCCGTGGAACTGACCATTGTGGACTGGGCGACTCTGGTGGATTACCGAAATGACCCGACACTGTTTGACATGTACATTACCACCTTCGCGGAGGTTCCGGTTCCCTCCTTAAAGCTTTACTTTGGAGCGGATTATCCCGGCTGGTCGGATGATGCGAAACTTAATGAACTGTTCACCAATATGACGGCCTCAACTTCCCTGGATGACGCGAAAACAGCATGGGATGACCTGCAGGCTTACTCCTGGGAGTACCTGCCGATTATCTGCCCCGGACATTACATGGCAATGTACGCCTGGGATCAGGATTTGACCGGTGTGAACATGCACAGCGGCGGACCGAAATTCTGGAACGCGGGAATCCTGGAGTAGGATGAAGAGTGGAAGATGAAGAGCAGGATGAGGTCAGGAAAGCAACGGTTTAGTAAATAGAGAGTGGTGAAAGACAAGGAGGTCTTTTGGAACATGGGTGAAGTTCCAAAAGGCCTCCCTGCATTTGAAAGAAACCGCCGGAAAGCGTCGGGAGTCCCGTTTGGCGGAGTGAAAGGAAGAGGATTATGGGAAGATTTTTAGTAAAACGGATTTTATCGGTGATCCCGGTGCTGTTTGTGGTTTCCGTGGTGGTATTTCTGCTGGTTCATCTGGTTCCCGGTGACCCGGCTGCCGCTATGTTGGGAGATATGGCCACAGAGGCAGATATCGCGGCCCTGCGGGAGCGGATGGGGCTGAACCGTCCTCTTTTGGAGCAGTATGTGGTCTGGGTCGGCAACGTGCTCCACGGAGACTTCGGGGAAAGCGTATCAGGAAATGAAACGGTGCTTTCCATGATTTTAAGCCACCTGCAGCCCACGGTATTTCTGTCTCTGTACTCTCTGATGATTGCGGCGGTCATCGCCATTCCATTGGGAATGATTGCGGCCAGGAAAAAGGGAGCTATGGTAGACCACTCCGTTACGGTGATTTCTCTGGCCGGGATTTCCCTTCCAAGTTTCCTTCTGGGACTGTTTCTCATGCTGCTGTTTGCCGTAAGGCTTAAATGGTTTCCGGTTTCCGGATATGTTCCTCCCAGCCAGGGAATGGCGGCCCATTTGCGCTCCTTGTGTCTGCCGGCCATTACCCTGGGCTTTATGAACGCGGCTCTGATGATGCGCATGACCAGGGCTTCTATGCTGGAGGTCCTGGGAAGCGATTACATGAAAATGGCGAAAGCCAAGGGTGTGAAGGAGTTTTTCCTAATCGCCAAGCACGCTTTTAAAAATACTCTGGTGACGGTCATTACCGTGATTGGCCAGAGTATTGTGCAGGCTCTGGCAGGGGCGGCAGTGGTGGAAAGCCTTTTTGCTATACCGGGTCTGGGGCAGCTGATGGTCAATTCCATCGGACGCCGGGATTATTATGTGATTCAGTCCATTGTACTGCTGATTGCGGTATTTAACGTGCTGGTGACCATGCTGATTGATATTGTCTACGGCCTGGTGGACCCCAGAGTCAGAGTCAGTTAGGAGGTATTTGGAATGATAAACCAGGAAGGTGTGTTGAAATTGAAAGTCGGAAATCCGGAAATCGGAAATCTGAGGGCCGGGGAACTGAAAGCCGGGGAGACGGCGGCGGAACGGGATATGGAGCAGGTGAGAAAGCAGCTGGAGAAGGAGCAGAGGGCCATCCGCCTGAAGAAATTTACGGGAAACAAGGCCTCTGTATTCGGCCTGGCCGTGGTGCTGCTGGTTATCATTATGGCGGTTCTGGCTCCGGTCATCTGCACCAGCGACCCATTGGAGCTGAATGTAACGGAACGTCTCCAGGGCTGCAGCCCGCGGCACTGGTTTGGGACGGATACCATGGGGCGGGACGTATTTGCCAGAGTGCTCTACGGAGCCAGGATTTCCCTGACGGTGGGCTTTACCGTGGGACTTTCAGCCGGGATTCTGGGGCTGATTGTGGGACTTTATGCCAGCACCAACAAGATTGCGGACAATATCCTGATGCGGATTTGCGACGGTTTAAAGGCCATTCCCAGCACGCTGCTGGCTATCACTTTGATGACGGCTCTTGGAGCGGATATCAAGAATGTGATCATCAGTTTGATTGTGGTCAATGTTCCCAGCATGGCAAGGCTGGCCAGAGGGCAGGCACTGGTGGTCCGGGAGCAGACCTACATCGAGGCCATGAAGGGCCTGGGGGCCAGCAAATCCAGGATTCTCTGGAAGCATATGGCGCCCAATATTCTTTCCCCTGTTATCGTGCAGGCAACCTTTGTGTTCGCATCCGCTATCATTACGGAAGCGGCTTTGAGCTTTCTGGGAGCCGGGGTTCCCGCCCCCGCGCCCAGCTGGGGAAATATTTTAAATGAAGGAAAAGGCGTGATCTACAACGCCTGGTGGATGGTTCTGTTTCCGGGGGCATTTACGGCTCTCACCGTTCTTGGACTGAATCTTCTGGGAGATGGAATCCGGGATTTAATCGATCCGAAAAACAGCTGACGGGAGGAAAAGGATATGGAAGAAAAGATTTTGGAGGTTCAGGATTTAAGCACCAGCTTTAAGACGGAACGGGGATGGCTGAAGGCCATAGACGGAGTTTCCTTTGACGTGTATTCCGGAGAAATGCTGGGTATCGTGGGAGAATCCGGCTGCGGAAAAAGCGTGACCTCCCAGTCCATCCTGCGGCTGTACGAGGAAAAAAATACCACGAAATATTCGGGAACGGTTTCATTTGACGGGCAGAACCTCTTCGACCTGCCGGAGAAGGAGATGCAGAAAATCCGGGGACAGGAGATTTCCATGGTATTTCAGGACGCCCTAAGCTCCTTAAACCCGGTGTTTACGGTGGGAAATCAGATTATGGAATCCCTGCGTATCCATCAGGATATGGGAAAAAAGGAGGCCAAAGAGAAGGCCATCGACCTTCTGGACCAGGTGGGAATCCCGGACCCTCAGAGGCGTTTTTACCAGTATCCCTTTGAGCTGTCCGGCGGCATGCGCCAGAGGGTGATGATTGCGGTGGCCCTGGCCTGCGGACCCAGGATTTTAATTGCCGACGAGCCTACCACGGCTCTGGACGTGACTATCCAGGCCCAGATTATGGACCTGATCGTGGATATGAACCGGAAGCTTCAGATGGGGGTGATGCTGATTACCCACGATTTGGCGGTGGTAGCGGAGACCTGTCAGAGGGTGATTGTCATGTACCTGGGGCAGATTGTGGAGGAAGGCTCAGTGGAGGATATATTTGACCGGCCCATCCACCCCTACACCAGAGGACTGATGGCTTCCGTCCCCAGGCTGGATACGGGGAGAAGCGAGCGGCTGTACCAGATTAAGGGCACGGTTCCGCTTTTGAGCCAGATTCCCGAGGGCTGCCGGTTTGCTCCCAGGTGTCCCTACGCCACCGAGGAGTGCAGCCGGAAAATGCCGGAGCTTAAGAGCTTTGGAAACGGCCAGAAGGCCAGATGCCTGATGGCCCAAGGATGAGAAGAGGGAGGCGAACGGAATGGAGAACGGCAGCGTTGTACTGAGAGCGGAACAGGTGAAAAAATATTTTCCCGTCCAGGGCGGACTGGGACGCCCCAAGCGGATGGTGAAGGCGGTGGACGGCGTGGACCTGGAGGTGAAAAAGGGAGAAATCTACGGGCTGGTAGGAGAAACCGGCTGCGGAAAAAGCACACTGGGACGGACCTTAATCCGTCTGACGGAGCCCACCGAGGGAAAGGTACAGATTCTGGGAAAGGAGATTACCGGACTCCACGGTAATGACCTTCGGGAAATGCGGCGGGATGTGCAGATGGTCTTTCAGGACCCCTACACCTCCCTGGACCCCAGGCAGAAGGTAGGAGATATTTTAATGGAAGCCCTGGAGATTCACGGAATCGGCTCCAAATCCCAGCGGATGGAGGCGGCTCTGGAGATTCTGGAAAAGGTAGGTCTGCGGCTGGAGCATTTTTACCGCTATCCCCATGAATTTTCCGGAGGGCAGAGGCAGAGGATTGGTCTGGCCCGGGCGCTGATTTTAAATCCGAAAATCATCATCTGCGATGAGCCGGTGTCCGCCCTGGACGTATCCATCCAGGCCCAGATTATCAATCTTCTTCAGGATTTGAGGGAGAAGGAGGGCCTCTCATTTCTGTTTATCGCCCACGATATGAGCGTGGTGAAATACGTTTCCGACCGCATCGGGGTCATGTATCTGGGAAATATGATGGAGGAGGCGGAAACGGAGGAGCTGTTTTCCAATACCCTCCATCCCTACGCCAAGGCCCTGCTGTCGGCGGTGCCAAACCCGGACCCCCACCACAAGCGGGAACGGATTAATCTGAAGGGAGAACTTCCATCCCCCATGAATCCTCCCTCGGGCTGCGTATTCCACACCCGCTGTCCCTACGCTACAGAGGAATGTTCCCTGCAAAAGCCTGAACTGAAGGAGGTAAAGCCGGGGCATAAGGTGGCCTGTCTGAAGGCAGGGAATTTGTAAAAGGTGAGGCCAGGAGGATACAATTATGGGAGACAGACTGAAAGAATATTTGAAAGAAATTGACCGGAAGAAAGAGGGGCTGGAGCAATTAAGCGACGCCATATGGGGATTTGCGGAGACCGCATTTTCCGAGTATAAGTCCGTGGAGGCCCTGAAGGATTTTCTGAAGGCAGAGGGCTTTGAGCTGACAGACCATGCCTACGGGGTGGAGACGGCTTTTACCGCTTCCTTTGGTCAGGGAAAACCCCGCATCGGGATTTTGGGAGAGTTTGACGCCCTTTCCGGAATGAGCCAGAAGGCGGATTCTCTGGAAAAGGAGCCCCTGATTTCAGGGGCCAGCGGCCACGGCTGCGGCCACAATCTGCTGGGAGCGGGTTCCGTGGCGGCTGCTCTGTCTGTGAAGAACTATCTGGAGGACGGACACGAGGGAACGGTGATTTTCTACGGCTGTCCCGGGGAGGAAGGAGGCTCCGGCAAGGCGTTTATGGCGAGAGGCGGGGCTTTCCGGGATTTAGACTGCGCCATCACCTGGCACCCCTCCACGGTAAATGAGGTGAGCAAGGACAGCTCTCTGGCGAATTTTCAGGTTCTGTACAGCTTTCACGGCAGAAGTTCCCATGCCGCCGCCTGCCCGGAGATGGGAAGGAGCGCTCTGGACGGCCTGGAGCTGATGAATGTGGGGACCAATTTCCTCAGGGAGCATATGGAGGATAAGGCCAGAGTCCACTATTCCATCATTGACACCGGCGGTTATTCCCCCAATGTGGTCCAGAGCGAGGCGAAGGCTATCTATTTAATCCGCTCCCCCAGGGTGGATCATGCAAAAGAGCTTTACGAGCGGGTGGACCGCATCGCCAAAGGAGCGGCCATGATGACCGATACCCAGGTGGAGAAAAGCCTGATTAAGTCCTGTGCCAATATGGTGTCCAACCGGGTGCTGGAACAGGTTTTGGCCCAGGCCATGGAGGAGGTGGGAGCGCCTTCCTATACGGAGGAGGAATATGAAAAAGCCGCCGCTTACACTGCCACTGTTCCCGGAGTCGAAGACAGCACCTATGAGCGGATTACGGCGGACTGTCTGATTCCGGAAAATATTGCTTTTTTGAAAGAGAGAAAGAATCACGCCATCCGGGATTTCATCGTTCCCTATGAGCCGGTCCACATGGTCAAGGCGGAGGGCGGTTCCACCGATGTGGGGGATGTGAGCTGGATGTGCCCTACGGCCCAGATTCATGCGGCCACCTGGGCCCCCGCCACGCCGGGACATTCCTGGCAGGTCGTATCTCAGGGAAAATCTTCCATGGCCCACAAGGGGATGCTCTTTGCCGGAAAGGTGATGGCCCTGGCGGCCATGCGGCTTATGGAGGACCCTGCCCTTCTGAAAAAGGCCAGGGAGATGTTTGAGGAAGATCTCCAGGGGCAGCGCTACATTCCCATTCCGGACGAGGTTGCGCCCAGGGCTATGAGCAGTTTTCTGGGATGATGTTCGGAACAGCTGCTGTTCCGGGAAAAGGATAGAATCAGGGAGGAGAACGAGATGAAAACCTATGCCATAACCATTGCCCGGGGCTTTGGCTCCGGGGGGCGGGAAATCGCTTCCCGCCTGGCGGATGAACTGGGAATCCACAGCTATGAGAACCGGATTTTGACGCTGGCGGCTCAGTACAGTGGAAGGGACGAGCAGGACTTTGTGGAGGTGGACGAGCGGCTGAGGGGAACCTATCTGACCAGCCAGCTGCGGCGCCTTCAGAAGCGCCTGGTGCCGGTTCCCCAGAAAAAGGCATTTTCCTCCGACGACCGGCTTTTCGAGTTTCAGACCAAGATTATACGGGAGCTGGTGATGGCGGAGAGCTGCATTATTGTGGGAAAATGCGCCGATTATGTGCTGAAAGATTTTGATAATGTTCTGAGCGTCTATATTGAAGCGCCCAGAAGCTTCTGCCTGCAGCGGGTGATGAAGCGGATGGGCGTCAGTGAGCCGGAGGCCCATGAGATGATTCACAATACGGATAAGTACCGGGCGGAATATTATCGCTATTATACCAGGGGAAATTACTGGACCAATCCGGTGAATTACGATTTGACGTTAAATAACGGGCGTCTGGGAGACGACCGGAGTATTGAAATTATAAAAAGCGCCCTGCGGGTGAAATGCCCCTGGGCTTTTGCGGGAGGACTTGAAGGATGAAAACAGAAGAAATGCCGGCAGAACCAATGACGGTGGCGGAGATGTTTGTCCGCGCCCTGGAGCATGAGGGAGTGGAGTATGTGTTCGGGATTCCGGGGGAGGAGAACCTGGATTTGATGAACGCTCTCCACCAATCCAAGCAGATTCAGGTGATTTTGGTCCGCCACGAGCAGGGCGCTGCCTTTATGGCGGATGTGTACGGACGTCTGACGGGAAAGGCGGGAATTTGCTTTTCCACTCTGGGTCCCGGGGCCACCAACCTGATTACGGGGGTGGCGGACGCCAACGGGGACGGCGCTCCCCTGGTAGCGGTAACGGCCCAGGTGTCCACGGCGAAGATGCATCTGACTTCCCACCAGTTTCTGGATTTGGAAAGTCTGTTCCGCCCCATTACCAAGAGAACCAAGATGATTATGCGGCCGGAATCTGTGGGAGAGATTGTGCGCCTGGCTTTCAAGTACGCGGAAAGCGAGCGTCCCGGGGCCACCCACATCTGTATTCCGGAGGATGTGGCAAGGGAACAGGTGCCCCAGGGAGTATCCCAAAGACTGTTAAACCGTCCCGTTTCCTGCAGGGAGTGCGCGGAGGAGGATGTTTTGGAGCAGGCGGCGGCGGAGATTGCCAGAGCCAGAAAGCCTGTGGTGCTGGTGGGACATTCCGCCGTCCGGGCGAGGGCATCGGAGGCGCTGACGGAATTTGCCGTTCAGCTGAAAATTCCCGTGGTGAACACCATGATGGCCAAGGGAATGATTTCCTGGAAAAATCCTTATTCCATGTGGACGGTGGGAATTCCCCAGGAGGATTACACCAACCTGATTCTGGAGCAGGCGGACCTGGTGATTGCCGTGGGGTACGACATCGTGGAGCTGGCCCCGGTGAAATGGAACTGGGACGGAAACCGGAAGATTCTTCACATTGATTCCCGTCCCGCCCATGTCAATAAGCTCTATCAGCCGGATACGGAGGTGGTGGGGGATATCAGCGATTCCCTGCTGCGGCTGGCATTTAAATGTATACCCAAGGAGGAGCCTAAGGAGGCGCTGAAGATTAAGGAGATGCTGGTGCAGGAGTACGAGCAGTGGAGGGAGGATGTTTCCTTTCCGGTGAAGCCTCAGAAGCTGCTGTACGATATCCGGCGGATTATGGGGCCGGACGACATTGTGATTTCCGATGTAGGCGCCCACAAGATGTGGATTTCCCGCCATTACAACTGCTATAAGCCTCAGACCTGTCTGATTTCCAATGGATTCGCTTCCATGGGAATGGCTGTTCCGGGAGCGGTGGCGGCCAAGCTGGTGGATCCGAACCGGCGTGTCCTGGCCATTGCCGGGGACGGCGGCTTCCTGATGAACTGCCAGGAGATGGAGACGGCAGTGCGCCTAGGAGTTCCCATCGTGGTGCTGATCGTAAATGACGGCAGTTACGGCTTGATTAAGTGGAAGCAGGAGGACCGGTTCGGTTTTCACTGTGATGTGGATTTTGGAAATCCGGATTTCGCGGCCATGGCGGAGAGTATGGGAGTGAAGGGATTCCGGCTGAATCGGACAGAGGATCTGATTCCTACTCTGGAGGAAGCATTTGAGGCCGGGAGGCCGGCCATCATCGACTGCCCCATCGATTACAGGGAGAATACGAAGCTGACCAGTCATTTGAAGGAAGTGATGGAAAAGCTGAAGATGGGGGAATAGATTTAGTTTCACCAAAAAATCAGCGAAAATCCTTATAAAATGGGTATTTGCGGGCTCTCAAGAAAGTCGAAATAACAGATTTTTTGCGGTATCCATTATGTGATTATAAAGCTAAAATCTCCGTCATTTTATTAATCAATGACGGAGATAAGTATTTCTATGACTTAGATTCTGACATAACCGGTAGCCGGTCCCGGGCCTACTTTGGCGATGTAACCACTCTTAACCAACTCCGTCAGAGTACGTTCTACCGTCGTTTTACTGATGTCAGGGCAGGCATCCAGGATTTCCTTTTTCGTGATTTTTCCGACCTTCTGGTCAATCATGGAGCGGATTCGCTCCGGCTTGGAAAGAGTGCGGTTTTTCAAATGCTCCACACGGCTTTCAAATTCATTGTATGCTTTCAGCGTAATGCCAAGATAATATTTTACGAAAGGTTCGTAGCTGTTCTCATTTTCATGCCACCCGGTTGAGCTTGCCTGCAACGCTTCATAATAGGTTTCTTTGGTTTTTTCAATCAGCTTTTCCTCTACAATAGATTTTAATCTACATTGTAGCAATCATATTGATAAAATTATCTGTAATGGGTGTTCTGCGTATTCGCAAAGGATACTTTCACCATCTTATTTTATTATTGTTTCCAGAAATTTCCTAAACTATTCAGAAAACATCGTCCGCAAAAGAATAGGCAGAGTCTATTTTCTGTATTTCTGATTGAAATCGCCGTCCCACCTATGTCTTTGACCAGCAATTTTCCGGAGATGGATTGATCATATCAAGACGTTCCATTGGAACAGCGAATGGAGCTTGCAGCGGGACTATGATTTTCACCCGCGCGGTTTACGAAAGGGTTTCTGGTGTGATACAATGAGGTGCGAGAGAACGTAAAATGGGAGCGCGGGAAAATGGATGAGAAACATTTGCTGATTAACTGTTTAAAAGATTATGGAAAGACCGGAATGTATCCCTTTCACATGCCGGGACACAAGCGGCTTGCAGGAATTCCTGAAATGGAAAAGGAGGGTTCTGGTTTTGATTTTCCCAATCCTTTTTCTGTGGATATTACGGAGATCGAGGGTTTTGATAATCTTCACCACCCGGAAGGTATTTTAAAGGAGTCCATGGAGTGGGCAGCTGGGGTCTACGGGGCGGACCGTACCTGGTATCTGGTCAATGGAAGCAGCTGCGGAATCCTTTCCGCCATCAGTGCCGTGGCGGGAGGAATGGCCGCAAGAAGCGGTCCGGGCGCCGGTGGGAAAGGGAAAATCCTGATGGCCAGGAATTGTCATAAGGCGGCCTACCACGGGGCTTATTTAAGCGGGCTTGAGGTTTCCTATATTTATCCACAGTTTGTTTCGGAATTGGGGATACAGGGAGGAATCCTGCCGGAGGATGTGGAAAAAACTCTGGAAATGGAGCCGGAGAGCCAGGCGGTGCTGCTGGTTTCCCCTACTTACGATGGAGTTGTATCGGATATTGAAAAAATCGCGGAAATTGTCCACAAAAGAAAAATCCCCCTGATTGTGGATGAAGCCCACGGGGCCCATTTTCCCTTTGGAAAGGAATTTCCTGTCTCAGCCCTGGAATTGGGGGCGGATGTGGTGATTCAGAGTGTACACAAGACTCTTCCCAGCATGACCCAGTCGGCTGTTCTTCATTGGAAGAGGAACGAATCCTCCGGAGGGCCCTTTGTGGATGAGGGGCGTCTGGAACGGTTTCTGTCCATTTATCAGAGCAGCAGTCCTTCTTATCTGTTGATGTCATCGATTGAGAATGCGGTTTTTCAGATGGAGCGGGAGAGAGCAAACAGGGGCCGGGAGAACAGCCGGCTGGATGCTTATGACAGGTGTCTGAAAAGGCTTCGGCTGGGATTAAGCTCCATGAAAAATCTTCATCTGGGGGGAGGCGCTTTTGGAGAAAGTCTGAAAGGGCGGCGGGGAATTTATGACTTGGATTTGTCCAAGATCGTGATTTCCTCTAAGGGGACAGGCTGGACCGGACCCCGGCTGGACGACTTGCTGAGAAGAGAGTACGGGCTGGAGATGGAGCTGTGCGGGGCGGATTATGTGCTGGGCATTACCACCTGCTTTGATTCGGAGGAGGGATTTTTAAGGCTGGAAAAGGCTTTGACGGAGCTTGATGATCGGCTGGGATGGGAAATGGAGTCAGGGCGGCAGAAAATGAAAGAAGGGGAGCAGAAGATGGAACAGGGGACTCAGGAGACGAAAGAAAGGAAGAATCTCGTCTCTGTGCCTGGAAATCTGTGGTCGGGAACTTCCCTGCCTAAGGCAAAGATCTGTCTCAGCCTCAGAGAGGGGATGGACGGGGCCTGCAGGAGGATTCTTTTTTCGGAAGCAAAGGGCAGCATTTCCGGTGAATTCGTTTACGTGTACCCGCCGGGAATTCCCATTTTGGCTCCGGGGGAGGAAGTGACGGATTCGATTCTGGAAACGATTCTGGAATATCAGCGGAGGGGGCTGCCAGTCCAGGGACCCCAGGACCATTCTCTTCAATATTTAAAAGTAATAGACAGGACGGAAACAAAATGAGCGGAAAGATTTTTTATGTGATGGGAAAAAGCGCTTCGGGAAAGGATACCATCTATAAGCGGCTCCGGCAGAGTCTGCCCCAGATGGGAACGGTGGTGATGTATACCACCAGGCCCATGCGGGACGGAGAGGAAAATGGAAGGGAGTATCATTTTACGGACCGGGAATTTCTGGAGCGGGTGAAGAAGGAAGGCAGGCTCATTGAGTGCCGGACCTATGAGACAGTCTGCGGCCCATGGGATTATTTTACGGTGGATGACGGGCAGATTGAGCTGGAGTCCGGCAGCTATCTGATGATGGGGACCCTGGAATCCTACCGGAAGATGCGGGAATACTATGGGGCAGAGGTCCTGGTTCCCATCTATATCCAGGTGGAGGACGGGCTGCGCCTTCAGAGGGCCCTAGACCGGGAGAGAAGCCAGAGACACCCCAATTACAGCGAGATGTGCAGGCGTTTTCTGGCGGATGAGGAGGATTTTAAGGAAGAGAACCTGGCGGACTGCGGGATAACGGAGCGGTATGAGAATGTGGAGTTAGAGAGGTGTTTGGGGGAGATTATTGAGAAGGTGAAGAATATATGGATTTAGACGGATTGAATGCCATTCTTGAAATAGGGGAAACAGTGGCTGTTGAATTTAAACGTTGTGGTAATGGAATTGAATCAGATACCTATGAAAGTGTCTGCTCTTTTTTGAATCGTTTCGGCGGAGATATTTTTATGGGAGTTTTGGATGACGGGACGGTATTGGGGGTACCGGAAAAAGCGGCTCTTGACATGATTAAAAATTTTATTAGTGTAATCAGTAATCCTGCGATTTTTTCTCCAACAATTTATCTTTCTCCCGAAATTATTAAAGACGAAAATGGTCGAACGATTATCCATGTACACGTTCCAAACAGCGCAGAGGTTCATAGCTATAAAAAGATTATCTATGACCGGGTGGACGATGCGGATATAAAGGTAACTGCAACTAGTCAGATTGCGGCTATGTATATTCGAAAACAGAATATATTTACGGAAAAGAGAATATTTCCATTTGTTGCAACAGAAGATTTGCGTTTAGACCTTTTGCCTCAAATCCGTCAGATGGCAGCAACTCATGCCGGAGGAAAACATCCATGGGAACGTATGGAAGACCAGGAACTTTTACAGAGTGCTGGTTTATATGGCATGGATTTTTCAACTGGTGAGAAGGGATATAATCTAGCGGCAATTATGCTTCTAGGCAAAGATGATATTATTTTAAACGCCTGCCCTGCTTACGAAACGGATGCTCTGGTTAGAAGGGTAAATACGGACCGCTATGATGACCGTGAAATTATAAGAACGAATTTAGTTGAAAGCTTCGATTTATTAATGGAATTTGCGCGAAAACATTTACCGGATAAATTTTTTCTGGAAGACGATGTGAACGTGAGTCTGAGAAATATACTTGCGCGGGAGATGCTGGCCAATACACTAATGCATCGAGAATTCAGCAGCACATATACGGCCAAATTTGTAATTGAACAAGACAAAATGTATGTAGAAAATGCAAATCGGGCCACAAGAGCGGGAGAGATTACACCTGAAAATTTGGAACCAAATCCAAAGAATCCGATTATAGCTTCCTTCTTTCGTAATATAGGAAGAGCTGACCGTCTGGGTTCGGGTGTCCGCAACCTATTTAAGTATAGCAAATATTATTCAGGAATGGAGCCGCAATTTGTAGAAGGGGATATATTTCGCATTGTAGTTCCTCTGGATGATAAATATTCTTATGATTTCAGTTATTTAAAAATAATTGAAAATAAGAGAATGTCTAATTGGACAAAAGCAAAAGAAGTGCCGATAAATGCCGATAAAGTGCCGGTAAATGCCGATAAAATGCCGATAGAAGATTTATCGGAACAGCAGCAGAAAATTTTAAAGTATGTTATAAAAAATGGAAACATTACATCCCGTCAAGCGGAAGAACTATTGAATGTTAAACAGAGACGAGCGAGGGCAATTCTCTCTGATTTGGCAGGTAAAGGGATTTTAAAAAGACAGGGAATGTATCGGAATACGATTTATACATTAGGAAAACTGTACCCCAATTAATACAGTGACATTTTCCCGAAAACGTAGTATACTCTTCTCGAAACAAATGAAGAAACGTATATTTGAATGAAAGGAAGAATAAGGAAATGTATTGTGTCAAGAGCATAAAGGACGATTTATTCTGGGTAGGCGGCAGTGACCGGAGACTGGCCCTTTTTGAGAATGATTATCCCATTCCGCGGGGCGTTTCCTACAATTCTTATATTTTACTGGATGAGAAGACCGTCCTGTTTGATACCATTGACCGGGCTTTGACGGAGCAGTTTTTCGAGAATATGGAGCATGTGCTGGACGGACGGGTCCTGGATTATGTGGTGGTCAATCACATGGAGCCGGACCACTGCTCCACCTTGGGAGAGATTGTAAGACGTTATCCCGATGTGAAGGTGGTGTGCAACGCCAAGACGGTTCCCATTATTAAGCAGTTCTACAATTTTGATATCGATTCCAGAGTGGAAATTGTGAAGGAGAAGGATACTTTCAACACCGGAAAGCATACCTTCACTTTTGTGATGGCTCCCATGGTACACTGGCCTGAGGTGATGGTGACCTACGATATGACGGACAAAATTCTCTATTCCGCCGACGCCTTCGGCACCTTTGGAGCTATGAATGGAAATCTTTTCGCCGATGAGGTGAATTTTGAGCGGGAGTGGCTGGATGACGCCAGAAGATATTATACGAACATTGTAGGAAAGTACGGACCCTCCGTTCAGACCCTGTTAAAGAAGGCGGCGGACCTGGATATTCAGATGATCTGCCCCCTCCACGGACCGGTTTGGAGAGAGAATATCGGCTGGTACATTGAGAAATACCAGACCTGGAGCAGCTATGTGCCTGAGGAAAAGGCGGTTATGATTGCTTACGGTTCCATTTACGGAAATACGGAGAACGCCGCTGAAATCCTGGCCTGCAAGTTGGCGGATTTGGGCGTTAAGAATATCCAGATGTATGATGTATCCGTGACCCATCCTTCTGTGATTATCTCCGAGGCATTCCGGTGCAGCAATCTGGTATTTGCCTCCTCTACTTACAACGGAGGGATTTTCAACAATATGGAGCATCTGCTGATGGATTTGAAGGCCCACAATCTGCAGAACCGCACCGTTGCTATTATTGAAAACGGAAGCTGGGGCGTCATGAGCGGAAAGCTGATGGCGGAGATCATCGGCGGTATGAAGAATATGAATATTCTGGAGCAGAAGGTAACCCTGAAGTCTTCTCTGAAGGAGAATCAGATAGCAGAGCTGGAGCAGCTGGCGGAGGCCATCGTTGCATCCATGAAATAGGACTGCGTGAAGGACCAAAGATATTCCTAATGGGGAAAATCTCTGGTCCTTTTTTACAATCGAATGACAGGAATCAAAAGGGCGTATAATGATAGGGAATAATTTTGCGAGGTAATGATAATGAAAAAAGCAGGAAAATGGATTCCTTATCTGATTTTTATTGGCGCGGCTTTGGCTGTGGGAGGTATTTCCTACGCCATCTCGGCAGAGGGCATGAAGTCCTATTCCAAAGAGGCGATAAAGCCGCCCCTCACGCCGCCGGATTTTGTATTTCCTGTGGTCTGGTCCATTCTCTATGTGCTGATGGGAGTTGGCGCCGGGCGGATTTATAAGAGAGCCAGAAATGGATTTATTCCGGCAGGGGGAAATCAGAAAAGAGCGTTTGCCCTTTGGTGGGGGCAGCTGGGACTGAACTTTCTGTGGAGCCCCATCTTTTTTGGTCTGAAGGCTTATGGGGCGGCATTTATTTGTCTGGTTGTGATGGCTCTGACGGTTCTGGGAATGATTTTAGAGTTTCTGGAAATTGACCGCAAGGCAGGGTTCATGCAGATACCCTATCTGGCGTGGCTTTGTTTTGCGGGGTATTTGAATCTGGGCGTATGGAAATTAAAGGGATGAGGATAATCCGGGGAGGAAATTTTGAAAATAACGAAGGAAAATGACCTGAAGAGGGAACTGGAGAAGGTGAAGAAAAAAGAGGAAAGGTTTTTGAACCGTTCTTCTCTGCGAAATCCCTTGAAAGAAGCGATCTATGAAAAGGTGCCGGAAAAACTTCAGAAGGTGCTGGAAGGAGCTTTTGAGCGGGCCTTTGAATTGGTTTTTCAGAAGGGAACGGCGGTGATTGAAAAGACCTTCGACCGAGAAGGGGCGGCTTTGGAATTTGAGGCGGCGGATTATGTGGTGGGAAAGCATCCGGGGAAGAAAAGCCTGCGGCGTATGGAAAAACAGGCAAAACGGGACAATAAGGTCAACACAGCCGCCGCTGTGGCTTCCGGACTGGGATTAGGGCTTCTTGGGATGGGAATTCCGGATATTCCCCTGATTGTGGGGACCACGCTCAAGGGAGTCTATGAAATTGCGCTGGGGTACGGATTTTATTATGAGGATGAAGGGGAAAAGGTTTACATATTGAAGTTAATCCGCAGTGCTCTGTCGGAGGGCGAAGAGCGGAACCGATGGAACCGGGAGATGGACGAGATGACCCGGTATGGAGAAATTTGTGTTCCAATCAGCAAAGAAGAACTGAAAGCGGAGATTCGCCTGACCGCCAAAGTTCTGTCCGATGCCCTTCTGGTCGAAAAATTCGTCCAGGGAGTCCCGGTAATCGGCGTTGTGGGCGGAGCAGTGAACGCGGCGGTTTACAGTAAGGTTTCCTGGCTGGCGGGGGTGAAGTATAAAGGGAGGTATTTGGAGAGGAGGGTGAAAACAAAATCATAGGATGAATTTGGAAAATATGTAAATTATAAACTAAATAGAAAACAGTATTGCTATGTAAAATATAAGAAAAGCAGTACTGTTTTTTTGTGAAAATAATATCAATAGAATACAAGAAAATATTTAAGAAAATATGAACAAAACATGTTCGCTTTAATAAATACAGATAAGTGATAAAAATAAAAATACATATAAAATAATATAAAAAATGACAAATCTTAGACAAAATAATCATTAATATATTCGTAAATAAAAATATATTCGTAAAAAATAACATATTCATATTGACATTATACTTTTATGGTGATATATTTAAATCACTCAAATATATTAATTCTTTAGAAGGAGGGTTTATGAAAAAATTAGTATCTTATCTTTTGACAGCAGGTATGATCGTTTCTTTAGCTGGTTGTTCGGGACAATCATCTGAGAATACAGAATCTCAGACAACCGAGACAACAGAAGTAACGACAGAAGAGAGTAACTCAGAAGCAACAGAAACAGAGGATGAATCTGGAAGCAATGTAGCAGAAACAATCGCTTCTTCAGTGGATTTAAGCGAAGCTTTGGCGAACCTTCCCGAGGATTTTGGAACTGGAAAGAAAGTTGGACTGGCTCAAATGCATTATACTAATAATTTCCGTATTGCAGAAACAAATAGTGTATTGGAAGCTTTTGAAGGGGCTGGTTTTGAAGTTGTTTGGAATGAAGCAAAAAATGATACTGCTACTCAAATTTCAAACGTTAATGATTTGTTGGCACAAGACATTGATTATTTGTTGCTTCCACCCAAAGAGGAAGAGGGACTGGTACCTGCTTTGGAGGCAGCAAAAGCAGCAGGTGTTCCTGTGATTCTTTTGGATCGTTCTGCAAACGGAACTCCTGGAGAAGACTATGTTACTTCTATTCGTTCAGACGCAGAGGCCGAAGGAAAATGGTGCGCTGATTGGGTTATTGAAAACTATCCTGACGGCTGTAATGTAGTAGAGATTTTTGGAGCACCTGGTTCTACAACAGCAATGGATCGTTCTAAGGGATTTATGGATGCAATCGAGGAAACTAATGTGGTTCTTTTGGAATCCCAGGTGGGAAATAACATGCGTTCTGAAGCTCAGGTATGTATGGAAAATCTGATCCAAGCATATGGAGATGAGATTGATGTGGTTGTAACACATTCAGATGAAATGACATTTGGTGCTCTTCAGGCAATTGATGGTATGGGAATGATTCCTGGGGAAGATATTGATGTATTATCTATTGGAGATGGAAGTTCTGCAATGTTGCAGGAGATTATTAATGGTAGGGTTGCAGCATGCTCTGAGTGCTCCCCCTTACTTGGGCCGCAGGCATTGGAGGTAGTGGCAGCACTTGAGCAGGATATGGAGGTTCCTGGACTGATCTGGGCAAATGACAGATTCTTTACAATTGAAAACGCTGCAACAGAGATGGAGAAGGCTGGTTGGTAATACATTCCTAAAAAGCCTGTTTTGGTAATAATAATATTTTTATAGAAATGATCAGTCTTTGAAAACAGAAATTGGTGCGCTTTTGGAAAGAATAGCCGGGAGCGCACTTAATTTTTAGGAGAAGAATTCTTTTTATGTAGGGGGAGTGTGAATGAGTTTAAAAATCCCATATTTAACGTTAAAAGAAAAGATTAAACAGGCTCTATTAAATGCAGGATTAACAGATGAACAGGCAGAAATCTGCGCAGAGGTTCATACCCAGTCCAGTGCAGATGGGATAGAAAGTCATGGATTAAATCGGGTTCCCAGACTAATTGAGTATATCAATAAAGGCTGGATAAATTTACATGGAAAACCAACTTTAACAGGGGCTAAGGGAGCAGTTGAAAATTATGATGGAAATTTGGGACTAGGTATTATTAATGCAATCTTTTGCACGGATCGAGTTATGGAATTGGCGAGAATTCACGGAATCGGTTGTGTAGCCTTAAAAAACACAACGCACTGGATGAGAGGAGGCACATATGCATGGAGAATGGCTGAATCAGGGTTTGCAGGAATTTGCTGGACAAATACAGAAAGCTGTATGCCGTTATGGGGAAGTGATGAGGAAGGGGTAGGTAATAATCCATTTTGTATTGCGATTCCCAGAGAAGATGGACCGGTCGTTTTGGATATGGCAATGAGTCAATTTTCATATGGAAAGATTGGAGTTTATCGTCTGAAAGGAGAGCAGCTTCCTTACCCTGGAGGGTTTGATGTAAATGGAAATTTGACTACAGATCCTGGCACTATTGAAAAAACTCGCAGAATTCTTCCGGCTGGTTACTGGAAAGGCAGCGGTATGGCGATTGCTTTAGATTTGGCTGCTGCTTTAATGGCAAATGGAAATAGCGGCAGTGACATGGATGAAAGAAATCAGGGGAGTTGTACTGGTTGTTGTCAAATTTTTATAGCGTATGATCCTTATTTGTTTGGAATTAAAGCAGAAATACAGAAAATGCTGAACCGTCGTATTGAAGCAGTTCATAGCAGCCATCCGGAGCATAAGAACGGTAAGATAAGTTATCCGGGAGAAAGAACTTTAGCAGCAAGGAAGAAAAGTAACTTGGAAGGAATAGAAGTAAATGAAAAAATATGGAACCAAGTATGTACTGCAGCCTATGGAGACTTAAATATTACAGATATTGCCAGCACTTAAGCAAGAGGAGGTATAAGGGTGGAAAAAAATGTATTGTTGGAAATGAATCATATATCAAAAACATTTCCTGGAGTTCGAGCATTAAAAGATGTGCATTTTAAAATTCATAAGGGAGAAATTATGGCCTTTATGGGAGAAAATGGAGCAGGAAAGTCTACGCTGATTAAGATTATTACAGGATATTACCGCAGAGATCCAGGGAAGGGAGAAGTTCTTTTTGATGGTCATCCGATTAATCCCAGAAATACTGATGAAGCCCAGAAATTAGGAATCAGTACTATTTTCCAAGAATTAAATTTAAGTCCGTTTTTAAGTGTGGCGGAAAATATCTATTTGGGAAATGCTCCAATGAAAAACGGCATAATTGATTGGAACAAGATGAATGAAGATGCAAAAAAGGCCTTATTAGAACTTGGTGTGGAGGTAGATGTTACAGCCCAGCTAAGCCAGCAGAGTACAGCGATTCAACAGATGGTGTCAATAGCCAGGGCTTTGGCAAGAAATACTAAATTATTGATTATGGATGAAGCTACTTCTTCTTTAGATGCAGGAGAGGTAAAGGTATTGTTTCGGGTTGTAAAAAATTTAAAAGAGAAAGGAATTTCCACAATTTTTGTAACTCATAAAATGGATGAAATTTATCAGTTATGCGATTCTGCTACTATATATAGGGATGGCGAATATGTAGATTGTCTGCCTTTAAGCGAGCTCCCAAAATTGAAATTAATTTCATTAATGATCGGAAGAGATGCCAGCGAACTTTTAAACAAACGCAAAAAATATAATCCAAATAAGATAAAATCAGATGTAATATGCAGAGTAAAAGAAATTCGAAAAGCAAATCATCGGTTAAACGGAATTAATCTGGAAGTTCATAAAGGAGAGGTTCTGGGATTATCAGGATTGCTGGGATCTGGGAGAACTGAAACAGCAAAGGTGATATTTGGTGATGATGTAAATTACGAGGGTGAAGTTTTTATGGGACAGACGGCAATTCGATTTAAAAGCCCTGCAGATGCGATAAAAAAAGGTTTGGCATTTTGTTCAGAAGATCGAAAGGCAGAGGGGATTTTTCCATATATGTCAGTACAAGATAATCTGACGATGACAATTCTTCCTAAATTGAGTAAATTTGGAATACTGAACAAAAATATTCAGGAAAAAGTCACAAAAGAATATATTGAACGTATTGCAATTAAAACCCCAGGGTGTTCCACTAAAATTAAGGATTTAAGTGGAGGAAATCAACAGAAAGTAATTCTTTCCAGGTGGCTGGCAACAAAACCGGATTTAATTATATTGGATGAACCTACCAGAGGAATTGATGTAGGAGCTAAGGGAGAGATTGAGGAGCTGATTAGTCAGATATCCGATGAAGGTATTAGTGTTCTTTACATATCATCAGAATTAGATGAACTAGTACGGGGATGTGACCGAATCGTTATTCTGCAGGATGGAAAAAACGTGGGTGAACTTATCAATGAAGAAATTAGTTCAGATGCAATTATGAATGTAATAGCATCAGGAAGAGTGGATATGTAATTGAACGGGAGGGGTGAGGCGAACATATGGCAGACAATATGCAAAGTACAGTTAGTGTACCAAAAAAAGAACAAACGATTAATTTCCGAGAAATTTTAATTAGTTATGGTGCGATTATTGCATTAATTGGACTAATTTTATTAAATTCAATTATTACCAAAAATTTTCTTTCTCTGAACACTTTATGGCTCGTGATTAAGCAGGCAACACCAATTTTGTTTATGACTGTTGGCATGACATTTGTAATTAGCTCAGGTGGAATCGATATTTCTACGGGATCAATGATGGCATTTTGTGGAATTATCGTTTCCCTTGGAATTACAAATGGGGGGAATTTTGTAGTATGGTGTATAATTGCTCTTTTTGTATGTGCTTTAGTAGGTGTATTTAATGGATTTTTGATTTCAAGTGTTGGTGTACAACCAGTTATCTTAACACTGGTTATGCAGATCGTAATGAGAGGTATTACTGTTTTGCTGGCAAAATCTTCAGTATTTGTTTTGGGAGATTATCCGGAGATAAAACTTTTAGGATTGTATCGCTTTCCAGGTCGGGTTCCGATCCAGATTATTTTCTTTATTTTAATTATCGTAATAAGTATTTTTGTGCTTAGAAAAACGATTCTTGGAAAGTATGTGGAGGCAGTGGGAAGTAATCCAAGAGCAGCTAGGCTTGCAGGTGTCCATACTGTAGCGGTGATTATTGCAGTATATGTAATTTCGGCAGTTTTGGCAGGTGGATGTGGAATTCTTGAAATGTGTAGAAATGCAGCTTTGGATCCAAATGAACTTGGAAAACTTTATGAAATGGATGCTATTGCGGGGGTTGCGGTAGGCGGAACCTCTATGAAGGGAGGAAAAGCAAATATTGTAGGATCCATTGCTGGCTGCCTGATTATGGTTTTGATTGGAACAACGGTGAATATGAATGGTATTCCCTTTGCTGCTTCTAATATTATTAAGGCTGCTATTATCATTTTTGCACTTGCGATTCAGCGAGAAAGAGGCGTTTAAAGGAGGGGAATTATAAATGAAAGCTGTTGCTGGAAGAAATAGAAAGTCAGCAGGACAGTTGATTGGTGAAAATTTATCAATTATTGCCGTTCTGTTTCTGATGATATTAGGAACTGCCGCATATGGAACCACCTTTTTAAATTATAAGAGAAATCTTATTAATGTTCTTCACACAACATCTATGATGGGAATTATGGGGCTTGGTGTAAATTTGTGTTTTTTAATTGGAGCAAGAGATCTGTCAGTAGGAGCTTTGGGCGCACTTGTCAGTATGGTTACAGCTTATCTTTCCCCATTTGGATTCCCTGTGGCTGTGGCGGGTGGACTGTTTGTCGGTGCTTTATTCGGGGTATTTAATGGAGTAATAGTCAGTATGTTCAAAGTACAGCCATTTATTGCGACTCTTGGAACACAACTGGCAGCTAGAGGATTTGCGCTTTTGATTAACAAAGAGTTGTCTATTTCATTAGGAGAAAATGCTCCGCAGTTAAAATATGTGGGAAATGGAAATCTGTTCGGTCTGATTCCGTTTCCAACGTTTGTCTTTATTCTTCTGATTGTAATTTTGAGTATAATATTGAAATATCGGAATTTTGGCCGGGGAGTATATGCAGTAGGGGGAGATGAAGGTTCGGCAGAAATGATGGGAATTCATGTCAACCGAACAAAGATACTGGTGTTTATGATCAGCGGACTTATGGCGGCTGTTAGCGGTATTATTCTATGTGGGCGTTTAAGCGCAGGACAACCTACCGCATGTGAGGGCTGGGAAATGACGATTATGGCTGCAGTAGTACTGGGAGGAACCTCTGTACGAGGCGGAGTCGGGAGAATCCATGGAATTTTCTTTGGGTGTTTGTTCGTTTCGTTTATAACGAATCTAATTAATCTAAACGGACATATCAGTGCATATTGGAAAGATATCATAACAGGTGTTGTGCTTTTAATTGCTGTTTTAGCTCAGGTTTACTCGGATAGACAGAAAGAAAAAATTAAACATGCTAAATAGATTGGAAAAAATGAAAGCAGAAGGAGGCTGTGATGAAAGAGTATACAATTACAATTGACGGCGGTACTACAAACACCAGGTGCATCTTGTGGGATAGTTCCCAAAAAAAGATGGATGAGGAAAGCCGGGCTGTTGGCGTACGCAATACATCTATTGATGGTAATAACCACAAATTAAAAAAAGCGGTAAAGGAATGCTTGGATCAATTGCTTGAAAAGAATGGAATTACATATGAACAAGTGGGCAGAATTATTGGGAGCGGGATGATTACCTCTGATGTAGGAATTACAGTTGTTCCGTGGATTGCAGCACCAGCAGGTATCAAGGAGTTGGCGGAACATACGATAGATGTTGATCTTCCGGAAATTTGTCCAATACCAATTAGCTTTATTCCTGGAATTAAGAACAGCCGAGAGAATGATAATTTAGATATGGCGGAAGCAATGGATATTATGAGAGGAGAGGAGGTAGAGAGTGCGGCAATTATAAGAAGCTGTCACATTGGAAAGCCAATGCTTCTAGTACTTCCAGGGTCTCATAATAAATTTGTAGCAGTGGATGATAGAGGAAAAATTACTGGCTGTTTAACTTCCATTTCAGGAGAATTGCTCTCTTCCATAACAAATCATACGATTATAGCGAAATCAGTACATTCAGAATTTGTATCAGAGAAAACATATGATAAGGAATGGATATTGCGAGGATATGATACGGCCAAGAGAGTGGGATTAGGAAGGGCTTGCTTTACTGCTAGGATTTTAATGCTGTTTTATACTGATGACCCTGAAAAACTTGCTAATTTTATTTTGGGGGCTGCTTTAGCTGAAGATATTAAGGCAATTCATAATACAACAGCTATCCATATGGACTCCAAAACTCAAGTAGTGGTAGGGGGAAAGCAGCCGCTAAGAACAGCGGTTGCAGATCTTCTTAAATACGATGGATACTTTAAAGATATAGAAGAATTTGAAACAGATGGAGATATTCCGTTGTCTGCAATAGGAGCATATATAGTAGCAAGAGAAAAAGGAATTCTATAAGGGGAAAACATTGTGGGAAAAAAGGTAGTAATTACAGATTATCAGTACAAGGATATTGATACGGAACGCAGGATTATTGAAGATGCAGGATTTGAGCTGGAGGATTATCAGATAAAGAATGACGAGCAGTTAATTTCAATATGCCAGGACGCAGATGCGATAGTAACACAGTATTCAGATATCTCAAAAAAATTGATTGAACATTTGGAACACTGTGAAATGATTATTAAGTATGGAATTGGTGTAAATAATATTGATGTGGAGGCAGCGGATAAAAAGGGGATATACGTATGCAATGTACCAGACTATGGAGTAGAGGAAGTATCCGATCATGCGGTTACCATGATTTTGAGTCTTGGGAAAAAACTTCCTATTCTGACCAAGGCTTTAAAGAATGGAGAATGGGGGTATGACAGTATAGTTCCATTAAAACGAATCAGTGAGTCTACTGTAGGTCTAGTTGGGTTTGGAAGGATTCCTCAGTTAGTAGCGAAAAAAATGAAGGGATTTGGCTGCAGAATTTTAGCGTATGATCCGTATACAGAACCACAAGCTATGGAAGAAGCAGGGGTTATTAGAGCGGATTTAGAGACAATCTTAAAAGAAAGTGATTATCTATCTGTTCATGTTCCTTTGACAAAAGATACAAAAGGTATGATTAATCAAAAGAGTTTTCAGATGATGAAGCCTACAGCAGTGATTGTTAATACGGCCAGAGGAGGAGTTGTGGACGAGTCCGCATTGATTTCTGCCTTAAAATCTGGCCGTATTGCAGGAGCAGGAGTGGATGTTTATGAAACCGAACCTGTTGACAGCAATAATCCGCTGCTTTATATGGATAATGTAATCGCAACTCCTCACTGTGCATGGTATTCTGAAACGGCTATCCATACTTTACAGCAAAAAGTGGCGGAAGAGGTTGTGAATGTACTGAAAGGAAACCATCCTGTTCATTGCGTTAATTGTAAATATTAGTCTGTTTTTTTCTGACTGATATACTGTGGAAATACATCACTGATCCAACGAAAATCTTCAAAAGTATGAACCATATGTTCATCTGAGATTTTCATTGCTAAATCTGGATTATGGTCTGTTAAAGCACGGAGATACTCCTCGTGCTCAGAAATTTTTAGAATAAATTCCGTTCTCGTCATACTAAGATAACGAATTCGATCAAAGTGTACGGAAAGACTTAAAATAAGGTTGTTTAAAAACTCTTTATTGCAGATTCGGTAAATAGCAGAATGAAATTTAATATCATATTCAAGAAGTTTATGTGGCTTTTGGGCTTCATAATAGTATTTCTGAATAGCAATTAGTTCGTGAAGATAGTCAATATCGTCCGATGTAATTAAATCACAGGCAATTTTTGACAAATCACGTTCGATGACAGTTCGAAGATATAAAAACTGGGAAACAATATCCATATCAATATAGGACACAAAAGTTCCGTTTCTTGGGATAATATCGACTAATTTTTTTTCAGAAAGCTCCAAAAGGGCTTCCCGAATAGGAGTACGGCTGATGCCCAGTAATTTGCTGATTTCTGCCTCGATTAATTTTTCGCCGGGTTTTAAATTAAGTCGAACAATATTCTGGGAAAGGGTTTGATAAACATATTGTTTAAGTGATTGGCCATTTTCTTTTTCGAGGATTTGGATCATTATGGAACTCCTTCTAAACTGCATATTAAAACAGATCTAATATATTACGTATATTATATCATAAAACTTGAAAAAAGCCAGTGAATACGGGCGAAATTAAAAATAAAAGGAGAGTAAAAAGTATGAAAGTAGTAATTGGATGCGATTTTTCTGCAATTGAATTTAAAAAACAGATTATCAGTTATTTGCAGCAGCAGAATTATGAAGTTCTGGATGTGGGGCAGAAAGAAGGAGAGGAACAGTTGATTTATCCGGAGGCTGCGAAACGAGTGGCACGCAAGATCCAGAATCACGAGGCAGAAAAGGGAATTATTTTATGTGGAACTGGAGGAGGAGTCAGCATAGCTGTTAATAAATTTAAAGGTGTATATTGCGTAGCCAGCGAAAGCATTTTTACTGCTTTTAAGATGTCGCAGATTAATGGAGCTAATGTATTAGCTATGGGAAAAAATGTGGTGGGAGAACAGAATGCTTATGGGATTGTTAGGCACTTCCTGACAACACCTTTCTGCTGTGATTTTACTCCGGAAAGAACAGAGTTTATTACTGGATTGAGAGCGAGAATGGTAGAAATCGAAGAGGAAAATATGAAATAATGGTGGGGTGATAAGATGACAGATTTATTTGATTTGACAGGTAAAAAGGGAATTGTAACAGGTGCAGCTCAAGGACTTGCTTATAGCATGGCAGAGGGATTAATGGAGCAAGGAGCAGAGATTACCATTATTGATTTATCTGATCGGACAAATGAGGTGGTACAGGGGTTTCAGGATCGGGGATACGCCTGCCATGGCCTACAGGCGGACTTGTCAAAATTGGATTCCATTGAAGATGTTTTCAATAAAGCTGTAGCCTGTATGGAAGGATTGGATATTATCATTAATGCAGCTGGAGTACAGAGACGTTATAAAAGTGAGGAATTTCCAGATGAAGATTGGAAAATGGTTTTGGATGTGAATTTAAATTCTGTATGGAAATTGTGTCAGCTGTCGGGAAGACATTTTTTGCAGAACGGGGGAGGAAAAATTATTAATATTGCCTCTATGCTAAGTTTTTTGGGAGGTTACACAGTTGCGGCATATGCGGCCAGTAAGGGAGGAGTAGCGCAAATTACAAAAGCATTGTCCAATGAATGGGCGAATAGGAATATTAATGTTAATGCTTTGGCACCTGGGTATATGGCAACTGCATTAAATACAGGAATTTTAAATGATCCTGTTAGAAATAAAGAAATATTGGATCGTATACCTGCAAAACGTTGGGGAAAGCCAGAGGATATGAAAGGAGCAGCTATTTTTCTCGCCTCAAGAGCATCTGATTACTTGAATGGAGCAATAATCCCGGTTGACGGAGGTTTTTTGAGTAGATAAAGGACGAGGAGAAGAAGAGGATGAGCGCAGTAAGTGAAATTTTAAAAGATATAAAAATTCCCAAAATGGTTCGATTTGAACAGCAATTTTTTAAGGAGAAGCTAGACAATGTAGAAGAAGAAGTTCGCTTTCAGATGAATCAGCCATTTGTCAGGGACAGAATCAAACCCGGTATGCAGATTGCAGTAGGGCTGGGAAGCAGAGGAATTAGTCATTACCAGCTGATTGCAAAAACAATTGTGGATGAGATTCGTACTATGGGCGCACAACCTTTTATTGTCGCTTCTATGGGAAGTCATGGAGGAGCGACAGTGGAGGGGCAGAGAGAAATTTTAAGCGGATATGGGATAACAGAGGAATCTATGGGTTGTCCGCTAAAAATTGGTATTAAAACTACTGTGATAGGGAATACAGAGGATGGCTTGCCGGTACAGATTGACTCCTATGCGGCAGAGGCGGATGGAATTATTGTAGTCAATCGTGTTAAGGCTCATACCGCTTTTACGGGACCTTATGAATCAGGATTAATGAAGATGCTGGCTATTGGACTGGCAAAACAGGCAGGGGCGGATTATTGTCATTCCAGAGGATTTGGAAAAATGGCAGAAATGATACCTCTGTTCGGAAGGGCAATTATTCACTTTTCCAAATTGATTTTGGGTGTAGCTATTGTTGAAAATGCGTATGACGAAACAATGATGATAAAGTCCATACCTGCAGAAAAAATCGCAGAGGAGGAACCGGAACTATTAAAGTTGGCTAAGAAAAATATGGCTCATATTCTGATTCCAAAAGCAGATGTTCTGGTTGTCCATGAAATCGGAAAGAATATATCCGGAGATGGCATGGATCCAAATGTAAGTGGAACTTTTGCTACGCCCTATGCAAGTGGAGGAATTGATGTTCAGAGAGTAGCTGTACTGAATATCACAGAAGAATCTCATGGAAATACCATCGGATGGGGAATGGCAGATATGTCTACAAAGAAAGCCTTGGAACGCTTTGATAAAGAAGTAACGTATCCTAATACATTAACCTGCCGCGTTACACAGGTGAGTAAAATTCCTATGATTTTTGAGAATGATGAAGAGTGCATCAAAGCAGCTATTAAAACCTGTGCAGATGTGGATCTTGACCATATGAAGATTGTATTAATTAAAAATACTCTGTATATGAAAGAGATTCTGATTTCAGAATCATTGATAGAAGAAGCAAGAACTATAGAGCAGGGAAAAGTAAAGGGTACATGTGAACCATTGATTTTTGACAAAGAAGGGAATCTTTCAAACCAGTATTTCTGTGAGAAATAGACGTAGGAGGAAATTGTATGATTAACTCGGCCTCAGTTGTAAATATTCCGTTCTTACAGATGAAGAATGGATTGGATGAATTGGTAGCCGGAGGGACAAAATATTTTCATATTGACATTATGGATGGTCATTATGTGCCAAACTTATGTATGTCCATTAAATATTTGAAAGAAATTAACGAAGCTTATCCAGAAATAATAATGGATGTTCATCTGATGGTTAGTAATCCTGTGGATTATATTAATCAGTTAAAAGAAGCAGGAGCAGATTATGTTTGTTTTCATACAGATAGTACTAATTTTGTACGTCGGACAATTAATGAAATACATAAACAAGGTATGAAAGCAGGGATAGTGGTTAATCCCTCTCAGAGAGTCGATCATATTATTCCATATATTCAGGATTTGGATATGGTAATGTTGATGGCAGTAGAGCCTGGATTTGCGGGACAGCCTATGCTGACGGGAAGCATGGAACGTTTAAATGAAATAGCAATACTGCGTCGTCAATACAATTCTGGATATTTAATTTCAGTGGATGGGGGGATTGATAGAGAAAAGGCAAAGCAGTGTCGGGATATAGGTGTTGATTTGATTGTAGGAACTATTCACAATATTTTTAACCAACCAGATGGGATTAAGTCAGCGTGTATGCGTTTTCAAAAAGAATTTGGAGAAGGATAAAGGAGAGATAGTCAGTGAAGATTACCGCAATTCAGACATATTTAGTTCGACCGCGCTGGTGCTTTTTAGAAATTGAAACAGATGAAGGTTACAGTGGATGGGGAGAACCTGTTTTAGAAGGACACTGCGGAGCTGTTAAAGCTTGCGTAGAGGAGATGGGAGATTATTTGATTGGGCAGGACCCACAGAAAATAGAAGATATATGGAATGTCCTGTATCGAGCTGGTTTCTATCGAGGCGGAGGCGTGATGATGAGCGCTATTGCCGGTATAGATCAAGCTTTGTGGGATATTAAAGGAAAATTTTTAGGAGTTCCAGTTTATCAGCTGATGGGAGGATCCTGCAGAAACCGAATGCGTGTATATTCTTGGATTGGAGGAGATCGTCCAAAAGATGTGGGAATTGCAGCCAAAGAGAAAATGGATGAGGGCTTTACGGCAGTAAAAATGAATGCCACAGAAGAATTACAAATGATTGATAGTTATGACAAAATTGATCAGGTTCTGGAACGAGTGGCAGCAATTCGTGAAAGTTGTGGCAAATCCTTTGGCATAGCTATAGATTTTCATGGACGGGTTCATAAGCCCATGGCTAAAATATTGGCTAAAAAACTGGAAGAATTTAATCCTATGTTTTTGGAAGAACCAGTATTATGCGAACATATGGAGGCTTTTAAGGAGGTTGCTTCTGCATGTAATATACCAATAGCAACGGGAGAACGTCTTTATAGCCGTTGGGATTTTAAAAGGTTGCTTATGGCAGGAGGAATCGATATTATCCAACCAGATCTTTCTCATGCTGGCGGTCTGACGGAGGTAAAAAAGATTGCTTCAATGGCGGAAGCGTATGATGTGGCTCTGGCACCCCATTGTCCATTGGGACCGATTGCTTTAGCCTCCTGTCTGAACATAGACGCAACATGTTATAATTCAGTGATTCAGGAGCAAAGTATGGGAATTCATTATAATGTGGGAAAGAGTGTATTAGATTATGTGGATAACTGCGAGGATTTTAGATTTTCTGATGGATACGTTTCATTGCCTAAGATTCCTGGGCTGGGAGTTTCTGTACGTAAAGAACTGGTTGTAGAGGAGAACCGTAATCCTCATCAGTGGAAAAATCCAGTTTGGAGGCATAAGGATGGATCAGTAGCAGAATGGTAGAGGAGGTTTTATAGTGGAGAAACGTTATCCATTTCCGTTGTGTATTCAGTTGACACCGCCACTAGATTATTCCGAACAAAAATTTCTAAAAATACTTGATTTGTTGAAAAAATTAGAGATTTATGGAATTGAATTAAATATCATAGATTTTTCAGAAGGAAAAATAGAACAATTATCTGAGATTCTGAAAAGATTTGATCTCCAATTGACAATGATAGCTTCTGGAGCCTATGCAAAAATGTATGGTATGAATCTAAGCAGTACGGATGAGGTGATTCGGCAAAAGGGAGTAGATGCTCTGGCGTATATGCTGAATCGGGCGTCAAGAATGAATGCAGGAGTAATATGCGGCTATATGAAAGGAGAGGCTGCCGGATACCGGGAATCGGCAGAGAGACAAATGATAAAATCTCTCAGTGAGTTGGATTATATGGGCGTTTTGCAAAGGGCTCCTTTATATTTGGAGGCAACCAATCATTATGAAGCGTTACTTGTTAATCAAGTATCAGAGGGAGTAGCTTTTGCAAAGGAGGTAAATGGTCCACTCTACGTATTACCGGATACATATCATATGAATATAGAGGAAAGAAGCATAGAAGCGGTTTTGGTGAAATATGCTAATTTCTATAAAAATGTTCATATTTCAGATAATAACCGATATTTTCCGGGATTAGGTTCAATTCCGTTTTATCCGATTTTAAGACTCTTGAAAGCGATGGATTACAGAGGGACAATTACAATTGAAGGAAGAGTGATGAAAACACTTTCAGAAGACATTAGTTTTTCATGTGAATATTTGGAAAACATAAACCGACAGATAGAATGGTGCGGTTTTTAAGTTTAAACAGTGGTTTTGGAAGGAGAGTAAGAATGAAACCCTTACTGCATGACATAAAAAGAGAAAAAATAATTGCAATTATAAGAGGAGTTCCATCCGAATTCATAATTGAAACAGCAAAGGCTCTTGTATCAGGGGGGATTCATATGATGGAGATTACATTTGATCAGGAAAGCCCGGAAGGAATCAAAAATACGTTGGATTCCATTACGATATTAAATGAGCAGATGCATGATGAAATTGCTTTGGGAGCTGGAACGGTATTGACTGCTGAGCAGGCGGAATTGGCGTATGAAAGGGGAGCCGGATATGTAATCTCGCCTAATGTAGATCAGGATGTAATTCAGATAACAAAAGAGCTGGGAATGATTTCAATTCCGGGAGCATTAACTGCCACGGAGGTTGTACAGGCTCGCGGATATGGAGCGGATATTGTAAAACTATTTCCTGCTGGAATATGGGGAGTTGGATATGTAAAGGCACTGTGCGCTCCTTTGAGCCATATTCCGGTAGCTGCGGTAGGCGGGGTTGATGAGAATAATATTCAATCATTCTTTAAGGCGGGAGTTTGCTGCGTGGGCATTGGTGGAAGTTTGGTCAGTAGAAAACGGGTTCTGAATAGAGAATTTGAATTGATTGCAAAGACTGCGAAAACACTTAGAAATCAGATTGAAGATAGAAAAGAAATTAGTTGATCTTTGGGCTATAAGTATAAATTCCTCCCTTTTACAAATACTACATTTACGGGTAACAAAGAAGATAAATGTTAGAATGTAAAATGGAGGAATTTAGTTTATGAAGGCTACGGGTATTGTAAGGAGAATTGATGATCTTGGCCGCGTGGTGATTCCCAAGGAAATCCGGCGCACCCTGCGGCTTCGGGAGGGAACTCCTCTGGAAATTTTCACGGACCGTGAGGGTGAAATTATCCTTAAGAAATATTCTCCCATGATGGAGCTTACAGCTTTTGCAGGGCAGTATGCAGAGGCGATGTCCCAGTCCACGGGACTTCTGGTGTGCATCACGGACCGGGATCAGGTCATTGCTGTTTCCGGCGGAGCCAGAAAAGAGCTGCTTCAGAAGAACATTAGCCGTCAGCTGGAAAATGCCATTAATGGAAGAACACTCAGCACAGCCGGTAAGGACGACAAAGCTTATATTCCTCTGACGGATGAGGATATTGACGGGGTAACCGCCCAGGTGGTGGCGCCGATTATTTGTGAGGGGGACGCCATCGGAGCGGTAGTGGTCATGAGCCGTGAGCCCAGGGCGCGGTTTGGAGAGTTGGAGATGAAGCTGGCTTCCACCGCAGCGGGATTTTTGGGGCGGCAGATGGAAGGGTAGAGAAACAGCAAAGATGCAGAAAAAGAGCGCCTTCACTCCATTTTGGGGTGAAGACGCCGCTCAAAGTCATCTCTAAGGAGTTAAAAGAATCTTAATGCTGTTTGATGTTTGGTCCAATGCCGTATTCAGAGCCTTCTGCAGTTCTTTCAATGGGAATCTGTGAGTAATCAACATTCTTAAAGGAATTTCTTTTGCTGCGGCCAGAGCGATGGGAAAATCCCAACAGTATCCCTGAGCTCCCTGAATTCTAATTTCATGAGTAACCAATCTGCTGACGGGAAATGTAACCTCAGGATGTTCATAAATTCCAACAATAGTAGCCAGGCCATTGCGTTTTAAAGTCATAATTGACTGAAGAAAGCAGGTTTCTTGTCCTACACATTCAAAACTCTTATCGATGCCTTTTCCTTTAGTGAGGCGGGATATGGTGTCTGTCAAATTTTCTCTTGCGCTGTTGATTGTAATATCGGCGCCGACTTTCTTAGCTAAATCAAGGCGATAATCTGATAGATCAGAAATAATGATTTGAGCCGCACCGCTTTTACGGCACATGGCAGCAATCATTATTCCGATGGCTCCTGCACCAATCACTAAGACAGTTTCACCAAGACGGATATCAGCCCTGCGAACCGCATGGGTGGCAACGGCTAAGGGTTCAATTAAAGCGCCTGTTTCATAATCTAAATATGATGGAAGCTCATAGACAGAATCCTCTTTTACAATAACATAATCAGCCATTGCTCCGTCGCCGTTTCGATAGGTAAAACTGATGTGCTCGCAGTATCCATACTCTCCGTGGCGGCATGCATCGCAGACGCCGCAGACGAGGCATGGTTCTACGGTTACTCGCATGCCGACATTTGTCTTTGTAACTTGATTTCCGATTTCAACTATATCCCCAGAAAACTCATGACCAATGGTGGCGGGTAGAGGAACTGAAGGATGAAGACCTCTGGCAATGTGCAGGTCGCTTCCGCAGATCGCACTGGCCCGGACTTTCACCAAAACTTCATTCGGATTTAAGGGGCGGACATCCCTTTCTAAAAATCTTACTTGATAAGGTTCATAGATTTGTCCAATCATATTTCTGCGCATGATTATATAACAGCCCTCCCTAATCACAAATTAGTTGTTCTATATTATATGATACTGATTTTGAATAGAAGTGTAAATTGATAAATTGAATTATCAATTGTCAAAATTATGGGAGTATATGTAGAATTAAAAGGAAAGGTGTGTTAAAATAATGACAACTATTGGGGCATAAGGAGTGGGCATAATATGAAAAGCGATAATCAGGAACCAGAAGTCAAGTATGAAGACCGGGAAGAAAGATGGCAGATGGAATTGGTCGATACGGTTAAGCTTGAACTGATCGGGGCTGTGTTCTGCAGATCCGGGTGGGTGGGATTGAGCCATATCCACAACTTCTGGGAATTAGTTTATATTAAAAAAGAAAATCATGATCCCTATGAGATGATATGCAATAACCAAAATTATACATGCGAGGAGGATACGCTGTTTTTAATTCCACCAAATACCCGACATATTTTCCGAAATTTTGGGAGAGAGACGGCAAAAAATATGTATGTGGGCTTTAGCTATATTTTTAGACCGGAAAAAAAGCTCAAAACGGATATGCCGATTATCATCCGGGCAGACCAGCCCCAGGTCAGAGGGATTATTGTTCTATTGGACGAGCTTTCAGAAACGAGACGAGAAGATATTTTGGCGACCTTGGATCAAAAGCGTCTGGATATGATGCGGGAGGTGGTCAATGTCTTTCATATGATTTTAAGCGATGATGAAAAGTTTATTAGCTCAAATGCAACGAGGACTACTATGCTGTGCAATAAGGTTAAGGAATATATTATGGAAAATTTGAACCGTAGTATTTCGGTAGACGAACTGGCACGGCAGTTTTATATCTCATCCGGCTATTTAGGACAGATTTTCCGCCATCATACCGGGCTGACCGTGAAGAGCTACCACAATCGGATTCGGATGGAGTATGCCCTGCGGCTGATTTCCGAGAATCGGTATTCTATCAGCAAGGTTGCATCTATGACGGGATTTGACGATATTGCATATTTTTCAAAAAAATTCAAAGAATTTTATGGAGTGTCTCCCTCTCAGATTGCCACTCGATCACAGGAGATGGACGGAGCTGACGATATTAGCGGTTTTGCTGGTTCGGACAACTACGGTGAAAACGATGAGGATAGGGCAAAATAAAAGCCTTTCGATACTGGAGCGGCGTTGTATTTTCGTGTATCCGAAATACCCGGATAAAATGGTTTACATTTTTAAAACCTACAAGGCCGCTGATTTCCAGAACAGGAATGTTGGTGGATTCCAGCATCTTTTTCGCTTGATTTAGCCGGTAGAGAAGAACATATTCTTTGTAGCCGTAGCCTGTAACCTCTTTGAAAACTCTTGACAGATAATATTTGCTGATATAAAAAAAGGAGGCGACAGAATCTAGAGTCATTGGCTCTGAATAGTGAAGACCGATGTATTTTTGCACCTGTATAACCAGGTGAAGAATAGATGGGTCTTTTTTTTGCAGAAAATAGCTCTGAAAACTACGGAATAGAAGAATTAATAAATCATTTAAAAGCAATAGAGATCGCTGCTGCCAAAGCTGTTCTTTCATGGAAGCCTCGGTAGATAAAAGCTTGAAATGCTGCTCTGCTTGAGGATAAAGAGAGGCGTCCAAGTGGATTTTATGGCAGAATCCTTCTGGTCTGTGGGATAGAATGGAGAGGAGCAGAGGTTCCTGAATATGCATGGAACAAAAATCAGTGGAGACGGCCAAAACATATCTGCGGTAAGGAAAGCTGAGGATGGAAATAGAATGTTTTTCTAAGGCGCTAATTAAAATAAGATCCCCTGCGTCCAGTTCATATTTTGTCTGCTCCACACAAAAGCGGACGCGGCCTTCCGCCACCAGAATCAGCTCATATTGACTGTGATGGTGTTCTAAAATAAAGCTGGAATTTTGACTTTCTTGATAATAGGCATAAATGGGTTCTAAAATAGGACGATTCATCTTTTACTCCAGAATAACTACACCTGAATTATTCACGACTTTGCCACGAATGTGGCTGAAAGCCACATAGTTACTGTATTTTAACTGAATATTGCTTT
>ENA-OWOC01000097-OWOC01000097.1-gut-metagenome-genome-assembly--contig:-NODE-97-length-41028-cov-6.662621_pt1 | contig 41028 bp, 34 predicted proteins | sample MGYA00248245_ERZ651791 | MGnify/ENA primary metagenome ERZ651791 (study PRJEB26908, sample SAMEA4031703) | gut metagenome | biome: gut; feature: normal infant; material: stool | place: China | collected 2015 ...
ATGAAATCAGTTTGAGCTATCCATTTGAATTGAATATGTATCTTTCTTCGGGAACAATCAAGGGACTCAGTGTATTTATGGGTGCTGTGTTTGTTTTTAGAGTAGGGGGATATTTGCTTGTGGATGAACTGGAAAACCATTTCAATAAAGAAATTGTTTCTACGTTAATACGCTTTTTCATGGATAAAAAGATTAACAAAAAAGGTGCAACCCTTATTTTTTCTACTCATTATTCAGAATTGTTGGATGAATTTGAACGAAATGACAGCATTTATATTGTGAGAAACAGAGGCGGAATTACAGCGGAGAATCTCTCTAATATTTTGAAACGAAACGATATTAAAAAAAGTGAGATCTATGACAGCGATTTTCTGGAAGGAACAGTACCTGCTTATGAAGCCTATATTGCTTTGAAAAAGGTTCTTATATCAATAAGATAGGAGGACCTTCGGAATGGAAAAATATACGGCGTGTATCTGTGAGGGAGGGGCTGAACGTGCAATACTGGATTTGCTGCTGGATGACCATAAACTGATTTTTGAAAGAGAAGATTTGATTGAAGAAGAATTGCTAAGATGTCGGAATGCAAAAGATTTTGAAAGAAAATATCTGAAGAAAGCTTTTTCCGAAACGATTACTGTTTACCGCATTTTGGATTCCAGAAATGAAAACTTTAAGCTGAGCAAAGCTTACGAACAAAAGGTTGATGTTATTAATGTAGTTACGGCACCTGAAATCGAAATGCTTGTTATTTGTAATGAAGGAAGGTATAAAGAATTTAAAAATTCAGGCAATAAGCCAAGTGTATATTGCAAAAACAGTTTAAAATATAAAAATGTTAAAAGCTATGAGTTTGTGCGGGAGTATTTTTCTGATATGCATATTTTACTGAATGCATTGCATGAATATAAAAGAGTATCCAAGATTCGCAAAGGGGAAAAAACATTATGGGATTTATTAAAGCATAGTTATTAATATTTTATCCTGATTCAAAAACTTTTAATGGAAATAGGTGGGGAGGATTAGCCATGAGCGGGGAAAAACAAATCCGCAGGCCTGCGGAGTCGCGATACGAAAAAGAACTGAAAGCCCTGGAGGCGGCAGACGGAAACAACCGGAAACCGGCGGGCTGGAAGCTGAGTCCCAGGGCGGTGCGGGATTTCATCCTGGGCCGCAGGGAGCCTTTGCTCCTGGATGGGGAGGAGGTCCGGATTCAGAAAAAGTATCTGGGAAATGACGCCCTGGTGGAGCGCTGCATCATTACCCTGGCGGGAAACCGGGGGCTCATGCTGGTGGGAGAGCCGGGCACGGCCAAGACCATGCTGTCGGAGCTGCTCTCCGCGGCCGTCAGCGGCGTCAGCACCAACACCATCCAGGGAACTGCCGGAACCACGGAGGACATGATTAAATACAGCTGGAATTACGCCCTTCTTCTGGCCAACGGCCCATCCCGCCAGGCCCTGGTGCCTTCTCCGCTGTATACCGGTATGGAGAAGGGGATCCTGACCCGGTTTGAGGAGATTACCAGAACCCCGGCGGAGATTCAGGACAGCTTGATCAGCGTTATGAGCGACAAGGTGCTGAATGTGCCGGAGCTGGGGGAGGAGGGGCTGCTCTTTGCCCGTCCGGGGTTTAACGTCATCGGTACCGCCAACACCAGGGACAAGGGCGTCAATGAGATGAGCAGCGCCCTGAAGCGGCGGTTCAATTTTGAGACCGTCCAGCCGGTGCGGGACATGAGACTGGAAAAGCAGATTATCTTAAATGAGGTCCGGGAACTGTCCCGGTCCGCCGGGATGGAGATGGAGCCGGACGAGGAGGCGGCAGAGCTTCTGGCCTCCACCTTCCACGAGCTGCGGGAGGGCGTCTCCTCTATGGGCCACCGCATCGATTCCCCGGGCAGCGTGATGAGCACGGCGGAGGCGGTGTCGGTCTACTATCAGACCATGATGAACGCCTACTATTACGGCGACGGACATATGGAAATGGACTGCATGGTCCAGAATCTGGTGGGAGCGGTTCAGAAGGAATCCAGGGAGGATCTGGAGAAGCTGAGAAGCTATTTTTCCACCGTAGTGCGGGACAAGTCCCAGAAAGAGGGAGGACTATGAAAGAATTATTACGAGGCCAGACGGCAGCTGAAATAATTCCATTTGACTTCTCGGCTCCCTGCCTTTATTTTCCCATTCGCCACCACAGTCCCGCCTGTTCCTGGCATCTGAAGAAGGCCATAGAGGAATACCGGCCGGACTGCATTCTCATTGAGGGCCCGGAAAATGCCGATTCCCTGATTCCCGTTCTGGCCTCGGAGGAATCTAAAACGCCGCTGGCTCTGTACTACTCCTTCCAGGACAACGAGGGTCGGCTTGGAACGGAGAAGGGCGCTTATAAGTGCTACTATCCGTTTACGGCCTGCTCGCCGGAGTATGTGGCGATGAAGGAGGCAATGGCGCTGGGAATCAGCTGCCATCTGATCGACCTTTCCTACGGGGAAATCCTCATGGCTACGGCCAGGGACCAGGGACTTCTCTCAAAGGAGGAAAAGGTTTCCTACAACGACGACTATCTGTTGAGCCGCAGCAGGTTTGTGCAGCTTCTGTGCGAGAAAACGGGGCTTCGCAGTTTTGAGGAGTTTTGGGAAAAATATTTTGAAATCCGGGCCTTCGCCATGAGCACCCGGGAATTTGTGGCACAGCTCCACGCCTACTGTCTTCTGGCCCGGCAGAATACGCCGGCAGAGGAGATGAAAAAGGAAGGCTGTCTGGCCAGAGAGCGCCATATGGCAAAACGGATTGAGGAGTTTCGCAGCCACTTTCAGCGTGTTCTGGTGGTGACAGGAGGATTTCACACCTGGGGGCTGCTGCACCCGGAGGAAGGGGAGGAGAGTTCCGGCATTCCCGGAGGGATTCAGAGCGTTTATCCCATGGCCTACACCCTGGAGGCCCTGGACGCCTTAAACGGCTATGCCAGCGGGATGCCTTCCCCCGGATTCTACCACCGGGTCTGGACTATGATGGCGGAGGGAAAGGAGCAGCCATGGGACGAGGCGGTTCTGGATTTCCTGGTGGGGACGGGACGGCGTTTGAGACAGGGCGGATTTGCCCTCTCCGCCTACGATGAAATCTGCGCCATGGATATGGCCAGAGGCCTGGCGGAACTTCGGGGAAAGGGGCAGCCCGGCCTTTACGAGCTTCAGGACGCCGTCCTCAGTTCCTTTGTGAAGGGGGAAGTGTCCCCGGCCGTCTCGGAGCCCCTGCGGATTCTGGGCAGGCTTTTGACAGGAACGGCTGTGGGACGGCTCTGCGACCAGGCCCTGGTTCCCCCTCTGGTAAAGGACTTCGAGGAGCAGTGCCGCGCCTTCCGGCTGAAAATCCAGGAGAGTGCGGCCAGTCAGGTGGTGCTGAATATTTTTACCTCGGCCAGACACCACGGGATTAGCGCATTTCTCTACCGGACCAGCTTTTTGGACTGCGGCTTTGCCAGGCGGCAGAAGGGGCCGGATTTGCTGAATGGTCGGGACCGGAACCTGATTCGGGAAATCTGGAGCTATCAGTGGAGCGGCTCGGTTATGGCCGCCCTCATCGACCATTCTGTTTCCGGGGCCACGGTGGAGGAAGCCTGCAAAAGAGAACTGGAGGAGGGCATGGCCCGGGCGGCTGCCGCTGAAGAAGGGGCCCGGCTGATGGTCTGGAGTTTTCTCATGGGACTTTCCGGCGAGGGCCGGGACTTTGACGGGCAGATGGAGGGGCTTCTGGCCGCGGACGGGGACTTTTTCTCTCTGGGGAAAGCCTGCGCCAGTCTGAATACCCTGTGCCGCCTGAGAACCCTTTACCGCCAGGAGGGGAAGGGGCTTGAGAGGCTTTTGGAGATGTGCTTTGTCAAGCTGAGCCAGCTTCTGCCCTCCATGACCAGGATCCGGGACGAGCAGCTGACGGACTGCATCCAGGTGTGCGCCCTTCTCTATGAACTTACCGGGCGCAAGGAGTTTGCCGGAAGGCGGGAAGAACTGATGGAGACCTTTGAGGCCATGGCCAGGGACGCGAAGATTCATCCCGGGCTTCACGGCGGGGTGCTGGGACTACTCTACGGCGGAGACACAGCCAAAGGGGAGGAGATTTTTCGCATCTGCGCCGGGTATCTCATGGGAACCGGGGAGAAGATGCGTTCCTCCGCGGTATTCCTCAGGGGACTCTTCTCCACCTCCCGGGACCTGGCCCTGGTTCACGAGGAATTTACGGTGATGCTGGACGGGCTTTTTGCCCGATTAAGCCAGGAGGAATTTGTCTCCCTCCTGCCGGAGCTGCGGCTGGCCTTCAGCTACTTTGCGCCGGTGGAGGCGGACCGGCTGGCGGCAAGGGCCGCGGCTCTCCATGGGGCCAGCGGGGCCTCCGTGCGCAGGCAGAGGGCGGTGGACGTTCGGGAGTATGAATACGGGGAAGCGCTGGATGAGTGGGCCGCCGCCAGGCTTTAGAGGAGGAGAAGGAATGGAACATTTGCCCATAAGCGATCAGGCGGTGCTGAACCGCTGGAGGCTGGTGCTGGGGAAGAATGCCTCCGGCCATATGGGGCTGGATGGAAGCTTAAAAGGGATGGATGAGGCCCTGGATTTTCTCTACAGCAGGGAGCAGAAGGCGGACGAGCGGCAGGAGAAGGGAGGCCTGGAGGCAAGCCATCTGACGGTGGCCGCTTGGCTCAATGAGGTGCGCCGCCTGTTTCCAAAGGAGACGGTCCAGGTATTGGAGCGCCATGCCCTGGAGCGCTATCAGCTGAAGGAACTTCTGACGGACCGGGAGGTATTGGAAAAGCTGGAGCCCAACCAGGCTCTTCTGGGGACGATTTTAAGCTTAAAGCATCTCATGAGCGACCAGGTGCTGGCGGCTGCCAGGGAAATTGTGCGGAAGGTGGCGGCACAGCTTACGGAGCGGATGAAGATGGATCTGGAGCGTTCTCTTTTGGGGAAAATCCAGAGAAATACCAGCAGCCCGGTGCGCTCCATCCGAAATCTGGATGTGAAGAAGACCATCCGGAAAAATCTGGCCCACTACGACCGGGAGGCGAAACGCCTTCTTCTGGAACAGGTCTATTTTAACGGACGGGTGAAGCGGTACAATTCCTGGCGGGTGGTCATCGCGGTAGACGAGAGCGGCTCCATGACGGATTCCATTATCCACAGCGCCGTTATGGCGGGCATCTTTGCCCGGCTGCCTATGGTGGAGGTCCGGCTGGTGATTTTTGACACCCAGGTGGTGGATTTAAGCGGCTACGCCGACGACCCGGTGGAGGTGCTGATGAGCGTACAGCTGGGAGGCGGGACCAATATCGCGGGAGCCCTGGAATACTGCAAGGGCCTGATTTCTTCTCCACACAAAACCCTGCTGGTGCTGGTTTCCGACCTGTGCGAGGGCGGCCCGGCGGCAAACCTCTATGGCGTGTGCTCGGATTTGCTGGAGAGCGGAGTGAAGGTGGCGGCCCTGACGGCCCTGGACCAGGACGCCAACCCGGCCTACAACCGCACCGTCGCCAGGGTGCTGGCGGATATGGGGGCCTTTGTGGGGGCCATGACGCCGGAACAGCTGGGAGATTATTTGGGAAAAATGATGTCATAGGCAATGCCATCGATAATGCCGCAGACCATGTCGTAAATCATGTCATAAACAAACCGGCGGTGATTTGGCAGCCGGAAGGAAGGAGTCGGTATGGAGCAGTTTCCCGAGGGATTAAGGGAGGCCCTGGCCCGGGCGGACGAGGATTACCTCATGGGCCTGAGCAATAAGGGCACGGTGAACCGGGGCAAAAAGGACCTTCAGGGCTATTCTCCCCTGGTGCGGATTCAGGGGGAGGAAGCGGTTCTGGAGGCGGGCGGGGAGACCTGCACCCTGCGGCCTTCTCTGGGGGACAGCGTCTGTACCTGCCCTTCCAGGGGAATCTGCCGCCACCTGATCACGGCCATCCTGTGGGCCAGGGAGCAGGCGGCGGGCCAGAATACGGAGGCAGAGAGCCAGAATGCAGGGGCGGCGGGCCAGAATGCGGGGACGGAGGAATCAGGGAAGGCGGAGAAGCCGGATTTCTCGCCCCTCCTGGATTACCCCGCTGAGAAGCTTAAAATAATTCTGGGTACCAGGAAGCTGGCCGGCCTGTTGGCCCGAATCCAAAGCCAGGGGCTGCCAAAGATGAGGGAGACCTCCATTGTCACTGTGGAGCTGCCCTGGGAGCCGGCCAACGTCCGGCTTCTGGTGCCGGTGGAACACTCCGCCTGTTCCTGCCACAGCCGCCAGATGTGCGTTCACAAGGCCCAGGCCCTTCTCTGCTATCAGATTTGGAAAGGAAAAATTTCCGCGGAGGTTCTCTCAAAGGAGCAGCAGGAGGCGGGAAGCCAGGAAGAAATAAAGGGGATCGCGGATCAGGTCTGCCGTCTGGTGTCCGAGCAGTTTCAGACGGGGATTTCCAGGCTGCCTGATTCCGTCTGCGACCACATGGAGCAGCTGGCCGCCTTGTGCCACAGCAGGCAGATTCCAAACCTGGAGCGGGAGCTGCGGACGGCGGCGGGGGTGTACCGCCGGTATTTCTCCAGAAGCGCCGCTTACCGGGATGAGGAGCTTCTTTCGCTGCTGGCAGGAATCTACCGCAGGGCCTGGAAACTGACCCAGGCCAGGGAGGAGAAGGAGGTCCGGGAGCTGGCCGGCGTCTTCCGGGCGGAATATGAGCCCTGTCCCACCCTGACCATGACCCTGTTGGGGGAGCGGGAATTTCACGGGGACAGCGGCTACGCGGGGGTCATCTATTATTTCTGGGAAATGGACCAGGAGCGGTTTTACACCTACACCTGGGTGCGGCCCACATTTTACGGCCAGCCAACCCGCCGGAAGAATGCGGGATCCCATCCGGCTCCATGGCAGCTGGAGGGAGAGATGGGCGGTCTCTATGAAAAAAAGCTGGAGCTTCAGGGCGGCAGGGCCTCAGGGGACAGAAGACTCTCCTCCTCGGAGCAGAGCCGGGCCGTCATCCTGGGGACCGTGAAGCCCTGGGAATGCCTGGGTTCTCAAAACCAGTACGAGGATTTTGAAAAAATGTTTCAGGAAAAGCGTCCGTTCATTCCGGACGGCCCTGAGGCGGAGCGGGTGGTCCTGGTGATTCCTAAGGGATACCGGACGCAGGAGTATGACAAAATCCGCCAGGTATTCCGTCTGATTCTCCTGGACGGCCAGGACAGGTCCCTGGTGCTGGAAGTAAAATACCGGAAAGAGGAGGAGCGGGTGGTGAAGGCCCTGGAGCAGTTTGCCCGGTCCCTGGAGGCGGACCGGGATACGGGGGCTGCCTTCCTTGGAATCTGCTATGTGGAGGAAGGACGGCTGAAGCTGTATCCAATTGAAATTTACCGGGATTGGGGTGGAAGAACATGAGGGAGCTTCTGGACGATCTGATGACGGCGCTGACGGATTTGCTCCAGTGCGGATTCGCCAGCTGCCCGCCGGAAACCGCAGAGCGGTTGAAAAGGCTGGGAGCGCGCTGCGAGAATACCGGCCTTCACACCGGCGGAACAGGGATGAAAGAGATTGGGGAACTTCTGGAGGAGCAGCGCCACGCCCAGGAGAAGGACCCGGAGCCGCTGACACGGGCAGTGTGCCGCATGGTGCGCTATGTGGAACTCTGCCGGGAGAAAATGTCCCTGGATTTGGTGGAGGAGAATTGGAAAAATGAGGAAAGGGGAAAAGCAGAATGAGAATTGGGGAGGACCATATTCGGCAGGAGATTGAGAAAACATTGGACGCGCTGGAAATTCGCGGGGCCAGCAAAGAGAAACTGATGGAATACCTGGATCCGGATAAGCCGGGAGACGAGAGCCTTTTGGAAGGTCTGGAGCAGGTGGACTTTGGAAAGCAGGCGGACCAGAGGCGGAGCCAGATGGCCAGCCGGGCGGGACAGCTGCCTCTGTCGGTCCAGGTGGCCGGATGGGTCAGCGGCGGGCAGGCTGCCGTGCCCCTGATGACTCGTTTCAAACGCAGCCGTCCTCAGATGTGCGGCCGCCTGATTCGGGCCCTGTACGCGGCGGGCGGCCCTTCCATGATTTTTGCCCTCCAGGAGACCATAGGGGACGATGGGAAAGGCGGGGCGGACTCCATTTCCGCCCTTTTGGGGCCGGCGGCAGAAGCGGCCCTTCTGGCGGAGGCCTATTTCCGCCAGGGGAAGAACAGTTGCCTCCGGAACCTGATTCAGATTGGGGAGAAAAATCCCGCCCTTCTGCTGTCTGCCCGGAACCAGTGGAGGGGTCAGAGAACGGACGCCCAGGCTGCCCTTGCCGCCGTATATCTGTATGCGGCCGGGGAGAAAAAGTGGGGATTTTTCCAGAAGCTTCTGGGCGGGGAGGACCGGGAGAGCGGGCAGATGAAGGAGATTTTAAACAGCTCCATCCGCCATGCCTTGGAGGAGATTACAGCCAAGTTCTGCACGCCTGATCAGAAGCAGGAGCTGGAGCGGTATCTGGAGAAAGAAAACGCGGACGGACCTCTTTCAAAGTCTCTGGAGGCTGCCTTATCCTCCATGCAGTTTTTCCCCTATTCCGCCCTCCGGGCGGCTGTGTGCGCCCTTTTGGCAAGGGAGTATACGCCGGCGGGAGAACGTTTCCTGACCCTGTGCCTGCACTTTGCCCCCTGGAGCGTGCTGGCCGGGGCCTGGTGGTCCTTTCCCCAGAAACGGATGGAGGAACAGGTCCCGTGGCTGGCGGCCCATCTTTCCGTTGAGAAGTTCCTCCTTACCAAACAGGCGGGCCTTGGGAATGGAAACGAGCTGTGGCTGTCGCTGGTCCGGCAGCTGAACCGGACCAGGGCCGCGGAATTTGCTAAGGGGGCCTCCCAGGCCATGGTTGGGGAAAACAGGGAAATCCAGGACCTGATTCGCCAGGCAGCCCCCGACATCGCCAGGGCGGCGGCGGACCAGGGAATCGGATTAAAGCGGAAGAAAACGGCCCAGAATCTGGCCAAATGCTTTCCGGACAGCAATGTTCAGCGGCTGGCAGAGGATTACCTGATGACCGGGGAAAACCTGGACCAGCTGGCGGCTCAGGCAGTTGGCGTAAAAAACAACTATGGGTATGACCGGGAACTGAGCAATTATATTTCCCTCTACGGGGAGGATGACTTTACGCTGCGCTGTTTGGCAGTCTGCGTTCTGGCGGAACAGGGCTACCGCCTCAGCCAGCTCTGGTTCCCCTGGAAGGGAAACCGGAAGGAGCAGATGAGACATTTCCTGGAACTGGAGGAGAAGGCCGGCCTTTCGGCTGCCTGGCAGCTTCGGGGAGCGGATTTGGCCTGGGGGACCCTCTATTCCCAGACGGACAAAAATCAGTGCATGGACGCCGCCGTGGCTTATCTGGTATCCCGCCATGAACGGACGGGAACGGAGTGGCCCGCCATCGCCGCTCAGGGCTCGGTGTTTGCCCGCTATGCCGCCATTTCCGCTATGGACGCATTTCCCGGGGAGTATAAAGAGACCTTGCTGTCCTGCGCGGGGGACGGCTCCAAGCAGGTGAAGGAACTGCTTACAGCGGTTTATGCGGGCCATCCGGAGTGGGAGGAGGATATCCGCTCCATGCTGGCTTCCAAAAAGTCCGCCCTGAGGGAGATGGCCCTGGAGGTCATCAGCAAGTGGGATGTGGCCCGGTTCCGGGAGGATTTGGAGGGGCTGCTTGAAAAGGAGAAGAGTCAGAAGGTGGCCGCCCGCTGCCGGGGGCTTCTGGGACTTGGGGCAGAAGGAACGGGTCAGAATGGCAGAACGGGGACGGCGGAAGGCAGCGGCGCAGCTGGCCCCGGAACGGCAGAAGGGCTGGCGGCCTCCCTGCTGAAAGGGGGAAAGAAGCGCCGGGTGCAGTGGCTTTTTGACACGGCCTTTCTGCCGGTGAAGAAAAAGGACGGCTCCCAGGTTTCCGAGGAGCTGCTGGCGGCTCTCTTAGTGGGCTGTCAGGAGTGCTCCGGAGAAAATCCGGCCCAGGCGTTGGCTCTTCTGAAAGATGAGTTGGAGCCCTGCTCCCTGGAGGCCTTTGCCTGCCAGGTGTGGGACCGCTGGATGGAGCAGGGAGCTCCGGCCAAGCAGAAATGGATCCTCTCCTTCGCCTCCGCGTTTGGAGGCAGGGAGGCGGTGAGCCGGATGAAGCATCAGATCAGCCAGTGGCCTCAGAACGCCAGGGGAGCCATTGCCTGCGACGCCGTTTACGCCCTGGCGCTCAGCCCGGAGCCGGAGGCCCTTCTGATTGTGGACAGCATTTCCCGGAAATTTAAGTTTAAGCAGGTAAAGGCCGCCGCCGGGAAGGCCCTGATGGAGGCGGCAAAGAAGCTGAATCTGACTCCGGAGGAGCTGGCGGACCGCATTGTGCCGGATTTGGGCTTTGGGGAGGATTTGAGCCAGACCTTCGACTACGGCCCCCGCCATTTTACCGTTTATCTGTCCCCCTCCCTGGAGCTGGAGATTCAGGACCAGAATGGAAAGCGGCTGAAATCCCTGCCCTCTCCCGGAAAGAACGACGACCCGGAGAAAGCCCAGGAGGCCAGCACCCGGTTTAAGGCGCTGAAAAAGCAGATGAAGGCGGTGGTATCCACCCAGAAGCTGAGGCTGGAGCAGGCCCTCTCCATTAACCGCAAATGGCAGGTTTCGGACTGGGAGAAGCTGTTTGTGAAAAATCCGGTGATGCACCAGTTCGCCATCAGCCTGATTTGGGGGATATACCAGGAGGACCAGCTTTTGGAGACCTTCCGCTATATGGAGGACGGCAGCTTCAACACCATGGATGAGGAAGAATATGAACTGCCCTCTGAGGGGACAATCGGCCTGGTCCATCCCATTGAGCTGAAGGAGGAGGAGCTTTCGGCCTGGAAGCAGCAGCTGGAGGATTACGAGGTAGAGCAGTCCATCGAACAGCTGAACCGGCCCGTATTTTCCGTGACCCCGGAGGAAAAGGGGCAGAAGCGGATGGAGCGGTTCGGCGGCCGGATGGTGATGGATTTGTCTCTGTTTGGCAAGCTCCAGTCCATGGGCTGGTACCGGGGCTCTGTTCAGGATGGGGGAGGATTCTATGAGTTTTACCGGGAAGACGGGAAAATCAGCGTGAATCTGACCTTCTCCGGCAGCTTTGTGTCCGGAGAAGGAGAGATGGTGACGGTGTACGACGCGGTCTTTTACCGCACCGGAACGGTTCGGAGAGGCAGCTATATCTACGACCGGCCAAAGGACGAAGATACCCTGCCCTTAGATGAGGTGAATCCCAGATATTTTAGTGAAATCGTCTACCAGCTGCAGAAGGCAACGGCCTCCAGCACGGAGATGAACCACAACTGGAAAAACGAGCAGTTTTAGGCCAGGAGCTTCTTTCTCTTTGCCAGATAATATCCCAGTCCTGCCGCATCGGCCAGGGCCCAGCCGATGGGAACGGCGGCCCAGATTCCCGCCACGCCGATGGAGGGAATGGCGGAGAGCACATAGGCCAGGGACACCCGGGTTCCCAGGGAAATGACGGTGAGAACCACGGACATGCCGGGCCGCCCCAGGGCCCGGTAAAGGCCGTAGAGAAGGAACAGGCAGCCGATGCCGCAGTAGAAAGCTCCCTCGATGTGCAGATAGCGGATGCCCTCGGCGATGATAGCGGTCTCAGAGGCATTTACAAAGAGCAGCATCAGGGGACGGGCAAACACCCACACCCCTGCGGAGATGATAACGCAGAAAAGCAGGGCGGTGGCCACGGCCCCTTTCAGGCCCGCCTGGATGCGCTCCCGCTTTCCGGCCCCGTAGTTCTGGGCGATGAAGGTAGAGAAGGCGTTTCCGAAATCCTGGACGGGCATGTAGGCGAAAGAGTCGATTTTCACGGCGGCGGCAAAGGCGGCCATGACCGTTGGGCCGAAGCTGTTGACCAGTCCCTGGACCATGAGAATCCCCAGATTCATCACCGACTGCTGGACGCAGGTGAGGATGGAAAAGCTTCCGATTTCCTGAAGAGACTGGAGTTGAAGCTTCATATGACGCTTCTGAATCCGCAGGCCGGGGAAGCGCAGCCAGTAATAGGCGGCCAGCCCCACTCCCGATACATACTGGGAAATGATGGTGGCCTCCGCCGCCCCGGCTACCCCGCGTTTTAAGCCCACCACAAACCATAAATCCAGCCCGATGTTGAGAAGAGCGGAGATGGCCAGGAAAATCAGGGGAATTATGGAGTTTCCCACCGCCCGCAGCAGGGAGGCAAAGTAATTGTAGAGAAAGGTACCCGCAATACCGCAGAAGATGACCGCCAGATACTCCCGCATCAGGGGCCATACATCGGCGGGAACCCGAAGAAACAGGCGGATTCCATCCAGGCACAGGAAAGCGGCCGCGTTTAAAAGGATAGTTATCACCGCAATCATTATAAAGGAGGCGAAAATAGCCTCCTTTAATCCGTTCTCATCCTTCTGGCCGAAGCGGATGGAAAACAGGGCGCCGCTTCCCATGCACAGGCCCAGGAGAATGGAGGTGAGAAAGGTCATAAGGGTGTAGGCGGAGCCTACGGCCGCCAGAGCGTTGGCCCCTAAAAATTGCCCTACAATCAGGGTGTCTGCTACGTTGTAGCATTGCTGCAGAAGGTTCCCCAAAATCATAGGAACGGCAAAGCAAAGCATAGATTTCATTACAGGTCCACGGGTTAAATCTCCGTTCATTTTTTATACACCTCAGTTTTAATAATATTAGTTTCAGTTCCACTGATTTCAAAACGAAAGTTGTAAATTACGTTACGAAAGAATCATAGCAAAACAAGATACAGAAGTCAAGACAGCCATTGCATTTGATGGCGTTCTTTTGTATACTGGAGAGAAAGACGGCCGTGGAAGGTGAGATTGGCTTGGCTGGATGGCATGGATGGGGCATCCGGTATCTGGCCGGGTGCCTGCACGGGAAATGAAACGGGAGGAAGGGGGAAGACCATGTTTTTAGAAGGACTGGATGAGCTGGACCAGAGGATTGTGCGGCTTCTGATTGAAAACGCCCGCATGTCCTATTCGGACATCGGACAGCAGGTGGGAATCTCGAGAGTGGCGGTGAAAGCCAGGATTCAGGCTCTGGAGCAGAGGGGAATCATCGAGGAATACACCACCATTATCAATCCACAGAAAATCAGCGGAGCGGTTTCCTGCTATTTTGAGATTGAAACTCAGCCGGATTCCTTTGGGAAGGTGGTGGAGATTTTAAATGATAATGAAACCATTACCCAGATTTACCGGGTGACGGGAAAGAACCGGCTTCACATTCACGCGGTAGCGGCCTCCGGCGAGGAGATGGAAGGTCTGATTCGGGACGTAATCGACCCCCTTCCCGGGGTAATCAGCTGCAGCTGCAACACGATTCTCTCAAGAATTAAGGATATTAAAGGCCTGCGATTGTAAAGGAGGAATTCAGATGGCAAAGATTTATAAAAGCGCGGCGGAACTGGTGGGAAATACGCCTCTGGTGGAGCTGGTGAATCTGGAGAAGCAGGAGGGACTCCGGGCCCGACTGCTGGCAAAGCTGGAGTATTTAAATCCGGCGGGCAGCGTCAAGGACCGGGTGGGAAAGGCCATGATTGAGTCGGCAGAGCAGGAGGGAAAGCTTAAGCCCGGCTCGGTCATCATTGAGCCTACTTCCGGAAATACAGGCATCGGCCTGGCAGCCATTGCCGCCTCCAAGGGATACCGCATGATTCTGACCATGCCGGAGACCATGAGCCTGGAGCGGCGGAATATCCTGAAGGCCTACGGGGCGGAAATCGTGCTGACGACCGGGGATGAAGGCATGGCAGGGGCAATCCGCAAGGCGGAAGAACTGGCCGCAGAGATTCCCGGCAGCATGGTGGCGGGACAGTTTGAAAATCCCGTTAATCCAAAAGCCCACTACGAAACCACGGGGCCGGAAATCTGGCGTGATACGGACGGCGAGGTGGATGTATTCGTAGCCACGGTAGGAACGGGAGGAACCATCACCGGAACCGGAAGGTATCTGAAGGAACAGAAGCCTGGCATCCAGGTGGTGGCGGTGGAGCCTGCGGGTTCTCCCGTGCTCTCTCAGGGAACGAGCGGCCCCCACGGCATCCAGGGAATCGGTGCCGGATTTGTGCCGAAGGTGCTGAATACTACGATTTACGACCAGATTATCACCGCCACGGAGGAGGAATCCTACTGCCAGGCGAAAAAACTGGCAAAATCCGAAGGAATCCTGGTGGGAATTTCCTCCGGAGCGGCTCTTCAGGCGGCAATCAAGCTGGCCTCACAGGAAGCCTATGAGGGAAAGACCATTGTAGTAATCCTTCCTGACAGCGGGGACCGGTATTACTCCACGCCTTTGTTTATGGAAGAGTAGAGGGGCGGAGCGCTGCTTGAAAATAGAAATAGAAAAAGAGAAAAAGGCGGCATGACGCCGGCGGCAGAAGAATAGAATGATGCCAGAAGCATATGGGCCAAAGACGCGCCCGGGCTGCTTCTGGCATTTTGTGTTTTAAGGATTGAGAGAGCACGCAGTGCGGAGCAATCCGGAATTATAGGCACATTTTTAAGCAGGAGGTTCGAGTATGAGCATTCTCATGTTCTTGTCCCAGGCCATTACCCCTCTTCTGGTTTTTTATATCCTGGGCTTTGCCGCTCTCTCCGGCCGGCCGGTGATGGACGACTTTCTGGAAGGGGCAAAGGAGGGAATGCGGACGGTAGCCGGACTTCTGCCTACCCTGGTGGGACTGATGACGGCGGTGGCTGTGTGGCGCAGTTCAGGCTTTCTGGATTTTTTGTGCGGCCTTCTGGCGAGACCGGCAGAACTCCTTCACATTCCGGCCCAGATTATGCCGGTGGCCCTGGTGCGCCTGGTCTCCAATTCCGCCGCCGTCAGTCTGGTGCTGGACCTGTTTCAGGAATACGGCCCGGATTCCCTTCTGGGCCTGACGGCCTCTATCCTCATGTCCAGCACGGAGACGGTGCTGTACTGCATCAGCGTCTACTTCGGCTCTGCGGGGATTACCAGAATCCGCTACACCCTGGCCGGAGGGCTTCTGGCTACGGCGGTGGGGATGGGAGCCAGTATTGTGCTGGCGGGGTGGATGGGGGGATGAGGGCAGTGTTTATGGTCCGCAGTTATTTTTAACTTGCACAATATCCCCCTCCGTGATATGATATGAGCACTTGGCGAGGTCTTTACGAGCCTAGTGCGAGTCATACCTGTCCATTTAACGAGGTATCTCACGAGTTTAGTGGACATGGTACAATACAACTATCTAAATGCATTTCAAATTGAAATTCTAAAAACAAATCTGAATCTGATTTTCTGAAAATCTTTGCAATCCAAAGCCAGACATAGTAAAATGAAAGGAGAATACGCCTATGGCTGAACCACAGGGAAACAGGGAGCACAAAGACCGGCTGTTTTTGAAGGTATTTGAGGACAAGGAGGCCCTTTTGAGTCTCTACAACGCGGTCAACGGTTCTGACTATGAAAATCCGGAGGAGCTGGAGATTACCACCCTGGACAATGTCCTCTACATGCGGATGAAAAACGACCTCTCCTTTCTGATTGATGGCAGCCTGAATTTTTATGAACATCAGTCTACCTTTAACCCGAATATGCCCTTGAGAGGCTGCTTTTATATGGTGAAGGTCTACCAGGAGTATGTGGAGCGAAGGCAGTTGGATATCTATTCCTCCACCCGCCTGACTCTTCCAACACCCCGGTTTATTGTCTTTTATAATGGGACGGACCGCATGAAGCACACGCCGGAACTGACTTTGAAGCTTTCCGATTCCTTTGAAAAGCAGGAGGAGGAACCTGCGCTGGAGTGCAAGGCCAGGGTGATTAATATTAACTATGGCTTTAATACGGAAATTATGGAAAAATGTCCGAAGCTGTATGAGTATTCGTTCCTGATTTCAAAAATCCGGGAAGAGACATCCCAGGGGAAAAAGCTGGAGGCAGCCATAGGTGCAGCGATTGACATTTGCGTTGAAGAGGGCATTTTGACAGATTTGTTGACGTCCTACCGAATGGAGGTGATTGGGATGCTGTTGACGGAGTATGATGAAGAGCGTCATTTGAAAAACATCTTTAAAGAGGGAGAACTTCATCAACTTTACAAATTAATCCAGAAAAATCTGCTAACTCTTCACGATGCCGCGAGCGCTAACTCCATGACGGAAGAGCAGCTGATGGCCGCATTTAAAAAGTACGGAATTACAAAATAGAAGGAAATGAAAAGCGTCATACGAAAACTTCTTTCCTTGCAAATTCCCTCATTCTCGAATATAATACCTAATAGAAAAAACATCCGCTGTGCGTGAGCCAAATAGAGAAAAAAGCGCGGCGGATTTTTTGTTATGGATATTTTGGCGGCCGCAGTGAAGTCCGCCGGAAACGGAGTGAAAAATGGAGCAGTACGAAAAGCTGAGGAGGGAATATCCCCGTTTTTATTACCATGGATATGAGGCGGAATGGGGAGAAGAAGCGCTGAACATTACCTATACATTTGAAATTGAAGGCTTATCGGTTTTCACCCCTCGGTGGACCTTCCCTCTGCCCCATGGCCGGCAGGAAGAGATAAAAAGCCGGGTGACGGAGGAGATGCTCTTTTCCCTGGGGATGGTGGAGCTAATCAGCTACTGGAAGATTGCCTGTCCGCCCCAGGTTTATATTGAAAAAGGAAAATTGGACTCTGACCAGATTCAATGGTGGAAACATCTGTATTTCAACGGCCTGGGAGAGTTCTTCTATGTGAACGGCATAGAGGAAGCCCGGGAGGAAGATTTTATGGAGATTCACTGCCAGGATGTTCAGTCAGATGAGAAACCCTCAAAAGAAGCCTATGCTGCCGGTACTGCAAAACCAGAGAGGGAGAAAAAACTTTCCGGGGGATTCCTGGTGCCAATCGGCGGCGGGAAGGATTCGGCGGTGACCCTGGACATCCTGAAAGACGGAGGATACCCCGTTTACGGATATATCATCAATCCCAGAGGGGCCAGCCTGAATACGGCAGAGCGGGCCGGACTTTCAGAGGGGCAGGTGATGAAGGTAAAACGCACCCTGGATGGGCGGATGCTGGAACTGAACCGCCAAGGGTATCTCAACGGCCACACCCCATTTTCCGCCTTGGTGGCGTTTTCCTCCCTGATTGGAGCGGCGATTCTGGATTTGGACTATGTGGCTTTGTCCAATGAGTCCAGCGCTAACGAGAGCACGGTTCCCGGAAGCAGCGTAAACCACCAGTACTCCAAAAGCTTTGAATTTGAAAAGGATTTTCACCAGTACGCCGGCAGATACCTGCCGGGGAGCGCTTACTATTTCAGCCTGCTGAGACCCTTGAGCGAGTTTCAGATTGCCTGGATTTTCTCCGGCTTGAAGCAGTATCACGATATTTTCCGAAGCTGCAACAGCGGCAGCAAGACGGACAGCTGGTGCGGACACTGCCCCAAGTGCCTGTTCGTATGCCTGATTCTCTCACCGTTTTTAGGCCAGGAGGAGTTAGAGAAAATTTTTGGCCGCGCCATGCTGGAGGATCTGTCCCTTCGGGAAACCTTTGACAAGCTGGTGGGAATTGCCAGTGAGAAACCTTTTGAGTGCGTGGGAAGCAGAAACGAGGTCCGGGAAGCTGCCCGGCTGACGATCGAAAAACTCGAAGGGAAGGGGGAAAAACTGCCGGTCATTCTGGAATATTACAGAAACAGTGAATTATTCCGGAAAGAGGGACAAAGGGGAGAGTCCCCCTATTTTACCTGTTACGACGAGGATAACCTGCTGTCGAAGGAATTGGACGAGCTGGTGCGGCAGCGGATAAGGAGAGAAAAACGGTGATTGAGCGATTGAACCCCTGGGTTCGGGGAAAACGGGTTCTGATTTTGGGCTTTGGCCGGGAGGGCCGTTCCACCTGGCAGGTACTGAAGAAGCTTGGCACCTGCGCCTGTCTGGATGTGGCGGACCAGAGGGAAATCCCTTTTGAAGAAGGGATGGGAAAACGGTTTTTTGGACCGGATTATCAGAGGATGCTGAGCGACTACGACGTAGTTTTCAAAAGTCCCGGCATTGTGCTGGAGGAGCCGCCGGAAAAGCTTCGGTGTGAGATTCTCTCTCAGACCCAGGTGTTTTTCAGCCTGTTTCGGGACCGGATTATCGGAATCACCGGGACTAAGGGCAAAAGTACGGTAACGTCCCTGATGTATCATATCCTGAAAACCGCAGGGATGGACGTCCTGATGATGGGAAATATCGGTATTCCCGCCTTTGACCATCTGGAGGAAATCGGTCCCAAGACGCGGATTGTATTTGAGCTGTCCTGTCACCAGCTGGAGTATATGACCGTTTCCCCCCACATTGCCCTGCTGATAAACCTTTATGAAGAGCATTTGGACCATTACGGAACCATGGAGCGGTACGTGCTGGCCAAGGAGCAGATTTTCCGCCACCAGAGAACCGGAGATTTGCTAGTATGCAATGTGCAGTGCCGGCCTCAGCCCGGAACCTGTTTTTCACAGGTGATTTTGGCGGGAATCAACCGGCCGGATGCGGAGCTGAATCTGGAGGAGGAGGGCCCGAGGGTAAGCTTTCGCGGCAGCCGCTATGAGATACCGGCGGACCGGATTTCCCTGATAGGCCTTCACAACTATTTTGATATTGCCATGGTTTACGGCGTCTGCCGTCTGATGGGAGTGGAAGACGGGGTCTTTACTGAGGGACTTAAAACCTATCATCCCCTGCCCCACCGCCTGCAGTTTGTGGGGGAGAAGGACGGTGTGCGGTATTTTGACGATTCCATTTCCACCATCTGCGATACGGCCATCCAGGCCCTGAAGACGCTGAAGGATGTGGACACGGTCCTTATTGGGGGAATGGACCGGGGGATTGATTACCGGGAGCTGATTCAGTTCCTGTCGGAGCATCCGGTGCCCCATATTATTCTGATGGAAGCTACGGGAAAGCGTATTTTCCGCGAAATCCAGGAGCAGGAACCGGATTTTTTGGGGAAAGAACGTCTGATTTTGACGGACCATCTGGAGGATGCGGTAAGGGAGGCAAAGAAACTTACCAGACCGGGACACAGCTGCCTTTTGTCGCCGGCCGCGGCCAGCTATGGAATTTTCCGCAACTTTGAGGAGCGGGGAGAGGCATTTGCCAGGCTGGCCCTGTCTGATGAAACGGATGAGAATGGCAACCGGACGAGAATGTGAACATTTGGTGAAATCTGCAAAAAATGACAGTCTTTTAAGAATTTCATAAGGATTTAGGGGGTTGTATGAATTTCTAAAATACTGTACAATCAGTAAGAAGCTTTTTTGAAGCGGGAAACGAAAGGAAAAAACGTGGGAACGTATGAAACGCTGAACGATGTGCTGGTAAATTTGTTCCGGGATATTTCCGGAATTGAACAGAAAGCGGTCCGGGAGCTGGGCTATCCGGACATAACCATGAACGATTTGCATGTGATTGAAGCCATCGGAACAGGCGAACCGAAGAGCATGTCATCCGTAGCCAGGGCATTGTCGGTAACAGTCGGAACTTTGACCATAGCCGTCAACAGCCTTGTCAAAAAAGGGTACGTAATCCGGCAGCGCAGCAGCGAGGATCGGAGAGTGGTGCTGATCTTTCTTTCAGCTCGGGGGAAGGATGTATTCGAACATCATGCCCGTTTCCACCAATCCATGATTGACGGCATAGTAAAGGAACTATCGCAGGAGGAGCTGGAAGCTCTGACAAGAGCCCTGACAAAATTGAATTCCTGGTTCAGAGGCTTTTAAAGGACTAAAGGAGGCAAGATTACAGTGATGAAGAAATGGTTTACATTCATTTTAACTGCGGCATTGGCGGTGGCATCCCTGGCGGCCTGTTCACCTACCACTCAGCAGCCCCAGACGGCGGTACAAGAATCCGGAGAGGCACCGATGCCTGAACAGATCCCCATGACCACGGGAGGAGCCAGTGATAAAGTTCCGGATCCCAATGTCGATCCGGTAGCTATCATTTCCGTATATCATGGAAGCGATGTGGAGGATATTATTGTTCAGTCTATGGATTCTTTGAGTACTGATCAAATGGATGCCCAGGAGCTGGTAGATAAGCTGGTTGAGTACGGAGTGCTGACCGAGGGGACGGAGGTTTTGTCCTTTACGGTTGAGGGCGAAGATGAGAATGCGGCAGGAACCTTGGATTTAAACCAGGCAGTCAGCGGAGAGGGGTGTTCGGATGAGATGTTCCTTGCGGAAATCGGGAATACCTTTATTGAGAACTACCAGCTGGCAACCTTAAAGCTCCTGGTGAACGGAGCGAATTACTCTGGTAATGAGATTCAGCAGGGTGATGGGGATGTCCTGGAATATAGAAATGATTATAGCAGTATCGGAGGGGATACGGAGACCTCCCAGGCAGCGGAATAAGAGAGAAAAGCTTCCAGACTCATCTGGGAGCTTTTTTGTAATAAATTGCAAATTTGTTGCTCCTTAACCGCAGGATCATAGACGAATATTATAATTAAGTCCTAAAAAATTTTTTTAATTTAAAACAAACATACAAAAATATTTGCATTTGGTTGGTATCTATGGTATAGTGAAATCAACTTATAAATCTCTTTCCCATTATAGGAGGGTATGGTATGGTACAAATGCAAATCGAGGTACTGCCTATGGTCATTCTGATCGTCTACCTGATCGGAATGCTATCCATTGGCTTTCTCTCAAACAAATTTATGATTAAAAACAGCAATGACTACTTGCTGGGCGGACGCCGGATCGGACTTCTGTTCGTGGCGGCGTCTTTGTCTGCCAATAACGTAGGGGGAGGCAGCACCACGGGAGTTGCTACCAGAGCTTTCAGCGGCTGGGGACTTTCCGCCGGATGGTATGTGCTGGCTGCCTCTGTTGCAATGATTCCTTTAGCTTATTTTGCGCCAAAGATTCGTAAGGCTATGGCCTACACGATCCCGGAGGTGATCAGCCGCCGGTTTGGCAGCGGTGTAGGAACTATTTCCGCGGTACTGAACATCGTTTCCCTGTTCTGCCTTACAGCGTCTCAGATTCTGGCCGCAGGTTCGGTAGTTAGCTCCCTGACCAGTCTGGATATCCGTATCTGCGTTGTACTGGCTACGGCCCTGGTTCTGTTCTACACCAGTATGGGCGGTTTAATTGCGGATTCCATTGCGGACCTGTTCCAGTGGGTGATTATCTTCGGCGGACTGCTGATTTCACTGCCCTTTATCATCCAGGGCGCAGGCGGTTGGGAGGCGGTAACAACTAAGCTTCCGGCCGAGGAGCTTGATTTTACCAAGGTAGGCTGGTTTACCATTATCAGCCTGATCCTGAACTATTTCTGTACCTTCCTTTCCGGACCGGAGATTGTCAGCCGTTTCGCCTCCTCCGAGGACGAGGGTACGGCCCGTAAGGCAGCCTGGCTCTCCGCTCTGATGATGGCGCTTATGGCGTTCATTCCCGCGTTAATCGGTCTGGTAGCGCTGGCAGAAAATCCTGGGCTGGACGGCGGAGCCGGAACTACTGCCCTGATGTTCGCAACCAAGAGCTATGCTCCCCCAGTGATCACAGGCCTGGTTTCAGCAGCCATTATCGCCGCAACCATGTCCAGCAGTGATTCCAACCTGCTGTGCTCTTCCACTATTTTTGTGAAGGACATTTATCAGAGATATTTTAATCCCAATATTACGGATCGCCAGACGTTGATTATGACCAGAGTTTGCAATATTGTTATTGGTCTGTGCGCTATGTTGATCGCCATGTTGAATATCAGCATTGTAACACTGAATCTGTTTGCCTTCGCCCTCCGTTCCGCAGGTCCCTTTGCCGCTTATGGATTGGGACTGGCAATGCCGGATGCTACTAAGAACGCTGGAATTGTCAGCGTAGTGGTAGGGTCTGTGGCTGCCGTGGTATGGCAGATTTTAGGAGAGCCCTTCGGAATCCTTGCCATTGTATTCGGCGCTGTTTTGGGCTGTATTTCCTTTGTATTGACTACAAAGATCGAGAGGGCCATGGGCAAGCCTGCGGCGCCGCCGGCATTTCTGGACGAATAATACAAAAACTCTGCCGGGCCCCGGAAAGAGAATCTTCTCTTTTCGGGGCCTTTTTGTCATACTTTTCCGGACCATGCGCATAGAATGATACCAGGGCAAAAACCGTACATACAATCAAGGCGAGGTGAACGTATGGCAAATTACAGGAGATTGATATCCTATATTTACGCATATGAAGGGGATATAAAGGGAAAAAATATTGGATTTGTAAAGCTGGAGTCCAGAAATGGGCAGTGCAGGCTCAGTATCAATGTGAAGAAAGTATACGTTGGGGGCAGCGATCTGGGGGTTTATTTGTTATCACCGGGAAAGGAAATCAACCTGGGGACTATTTTTGTGCGAGGAGGCGCCGGGGAATTCCGAACCTCCGTTGCGGTGGACAATGTAGGAGGATCCGGTGTTTCCATGGAGGAGTGCTATGGGCTTTCGATCCACGAGCCTTCAGATGACTGGCGATCTTATCGGACTATCTGGGAAGATGCGGTAGCGCATGCGGCCCAGGTGGAGCTGGCGGAAACGGCTCCCTCCGGAGAACGGAAGGAGGAGGAGCTGGACCAGAAGGCAAAGACGATTGCGGCCGAGCTGGACCAGGAAATTCAGGGGGAAGAGAAGCAGGAAGAAGAGAAAATGGAAGAAAGAAAATCTCAGCCGGCGGCGGAACCGCTGTATGACCTTCAGCCGATAAAAAATTTGAAGGAAGAGCCTGCGCCTTTGTCTGAAGAGCCTCCCCTCCCGATCGTTCCGAATGCAGTGGACAATAGGCGGGACATTTGCCAGGAAGAAATGAGGGAAAACCACATTGCGGGCCGTCCCTTCGGAAACGGCGCATTCCGGAGAGCCATAGATGCCCAGGCCAGTCCGCGGCTTCAGAGGGAGCGTCCGGCAGAGCCGGAAGTTTCCCAGCCGGCGGAAGCTTCGCCTCCTTCAGAATCTCCTTCCCCTGAACCTCAGGACCTGATTTTGGAGGACCCTGGAATTTTAGAGCAGCTGGAACAGGAGGAAAAGGAGGCTATGCGCCCGGGACAGCTGTGGGAGATGTTCTCCAGAAGATGGCCCAAAATACAGGCATTTGACTGTACCGGCGGCTGTGAGATCCTTACTATAAAACCCCAGGACATTGGGCTTATGCCGAGGGAGATCTGGACTTATGGGAATAACAGCTTTCTCCTTCATGGCTACTACAATTATCGCTACCTGATTCTGGCAAAGGTGGGCGGTCCGGACGGCAAGGAAAGCCGCTATATTTTAGGTGTGCCGGGCAATTACTACAGTAATGAAAAGTACATGGCGTCTATGTTTGGCTTTCCTCATTTCGTGCTAGCCAAGAGGCAGTCGGCGCCGGGAGGGCGATTTGGCTATTGGTATACGGATATCCGATTAGACCATTTTACCGCGTAGAGGAGAAAGCCTTCGAGGCGGCAGAAGAAAGAGGAAAACAGATGCGGATTTCATGCCCGTCGTGGCCGGAGGATACGGTTCCGCCGGAGGCTTCTATAATCTGACGTACAATTTTAAGACCCATCAGATGCAGATCGGGGCCGGGAAGAATGCCTTCATTAAGATAGCGGCAAATGGTAGGAGGCAGTCCCTGGCCGCTGTCCTGAAAGGAAATGACAGCGCTTTTCTCCAGTATGAAGGCTTCTGTGGATAGCCGGCAGCCATCTGGATTGTGCCGGATGGAATTCCCCAAGATGTTCTGAAAGGCCCGAACCAGAAGTTCCTCATCGGCTTGAAGACAAAAACGTTCAAATTCAGGGTGGATTTGAATAGAAAAAGGATATTGTTCCGGCCGGGGAAGAGTATTTAAAAAATCTGCTGCTACCCTTCGCAGCACTACAGCCGGACAGACTTCCTTGAGACGAAGGGGCTGCATACGGTATTCCAGCCGGGAGGTCAGATTCAGATCTTCAATCAATTTCTGGATACGCAGACTTTGGCCTCGGATGAGTCCGGCTTTTTTCCCAAGCTCGTCTGCTGGTCCAAGTTGATGTTCAATCATGTCCGCGTAACCCAGGATCAGAGACAGGGGAGTGCGGATATCATGGGAAACGCCCCGAATCCATTCCGCTCTGGCCAAATCTCGCTGCCCCAGCTGATCCCGTTGAGCGCTCAGACGGTCGGAGGTCTGGTTGATGGTACTGGAAATCTCTCTCATGGTACCGCTTTCCGGGAGGTGGACGCTCTCACCCAGGGCCAGCTGGCCGATGGCATCTGCCAGAATCCGCATTTTCCGGTAATATCGGAAACCGCATACCAGAAGAATCAGCACTGCCGCCGTAATAGTGATAGGGATGCTGATCATAAAATAGGTCAGCACTCCCATCAGACCTTTCATGTCCTGGTGAATATAATAGTTCCATACCGTACCCTTAGGATATCCTACGACCAAAAGCCCCAGATCTCCTCCCCATACGGAAACGGGATAGTCCTCCAGATACCACCTGCTAAAGGACGCCACTTGGCTGATTGAGTAGGGATGATTGAGTTCTTCAGGCAGTTCATAGCTCCAGTAAGGATTCCCGTTCTGATCCAGAAGCATGGCAAAAGCGGCCCCTTGTTCCTCCAGATAATCGCATGCGTTCTGGGGCTCCTGCTTTAGAAGTTCATAGGCTGTTCCAATCCTGAGGCTGGTATATCCGTTATTCCCATAAAGCTTTAATGTAATTCCGGATAAAATCAGAATCTGAATCGCCACAAAACCCACAATCAATACCAGAGCGGTTACAATATATCGAATATAAATTCTCATCAAACTTTTCATAAATCCATCCGGTACCCCAATCCTTTTATGGTAATTAAATGTTCCGGTTCAGAGGGTGTCTCCTCAATTTTCTCCCGAAGCTTTCGAATATGCACAGTCAAAGTATTTTCATAACCAAAGTAATTTTCTCCCCATACGGCCTCCGACAGCTGGTCAAAGGTGAGAATGCGTCCCGGATTCTCCAAGAACAGTTTTAAAAGCTGAAATTCCTTATTAGCCAGGGAAATGCTGCTCCCATCCGGAAGGCGGACGACCCCGGCGGCCAGATCAGCCTGCCGCCTTCCGATAAAACAGACTGGGGGGCGGGATTCTTCTGAGCCGTATGTCCGGCGCAGTATCGCTCTTAAACGGAGAATCAGCTCCTTGGGAAGAAACGGCTTTGTCAGATAGTCATCCGCCCCCAGCCCCAGCCCCAAAAGCCGGTCCTCATCCTGGTCTCTGGCAGATAAAAACAGAACTGGGATCTCACGGCTGTCCAGAAAGGATTTCATTCGCTGAAAAAAAGAAAATCCGTCCTCAAAGGGCATATTTACATCCAGAATCAGAAAATCCACAGGATGTTGCCTGAGGATTTGCTCCGCCTTGGAACAGGAGAGAGCGGATTCAATCCGGCAAAAACCCTCCTGAATGCAGATCTGCCGCACCATCTGACACAGCTCCTGGTGGTCATCCACAATCAGAATTCTCGCATCGGTTAATTTCATTGCACACCATCCTTTGAAAAACTTTCATCTTCCATTATAGCGGAAGAGAAAAATTTCGAAAGGAGAGGAGGAAAGATTTAAGGGAAAATTAAGGCAGAGAACAGGAGGGCCTAAGGTGCCTGAGGTACGATACTATTGCAATTAAAATGGTCAGGGCTGAACAATCGGCCCTGGACAGACAGGAGAATCAAAATGGAAGAGATGATAAGGACGGAAAATTTGACAAAATGCTATCACGGGAAGCCGGTGGTGGATGGTGTAAAGCTGGAGGTGCCGAAGAAGGCGATTTACGGCTTTTTGGGGCCGAACGGAGCGGGAAAGAGTACCACTATGAAAATGCTTTTGGGCCTGGTGCGCCCGGATGAGGGACAGATTTGGATCAATGGAAGGCCAATGGAAGAAAAAAGCCGGGTGGAAATTTTAAAAGGCACCGGTTCTTTGATTGAAAATCCCTCATACTACGGGAATCTGACGGCAAGGGAGAATCTGAAAATCAGCTGCCTGCTGAGAAATCTTCCGGAAACGGAGATTGACCGCGTGTTGGAGATTGTAAGACTTAAAGGTCAGGAAAAGAAGAAAACCGCACATTTTTCTCTTGGTATGAAACAGCGGCTGGGGTTGGCAAATGCTCTTTTGGGCTCTCCGGAACTGGTACTGCTGGACGAGCCTACCAATGGGCTGGACCCTGCGGGAATCCATGAGATGCGCGGCCTGATTCAGGAGCTTCCGAAAAAATATGGAATGACAGTGATGCTTTCCAGCCATTTGCTGGCAGAGGTGGAGCAGACCGCGGATTATATCGGCATGCTTTCCGGAGGACGTCTGATATTTCAGGATACCCTGTCCATGCTGCGTGCCAGGAGCCAGAGACGCCTGATTCTTCGGACCTCGGACCAGGAAGGAGCGGCAAATATATTCAGACAGCAGGCGGGAATACTGGCCCAGGTCTGTCCCGGGGGACTGATTTGCCCGGAACTTCCGGACGCTACCCTGGCGTCTCTTCTTCGCCGGCTGGTGGAACATGGGATTGACCTTTACCGGGTGGAGGAAGAGAAGCAGAGTCTGGAAGACCTCTATCTGGGGATGGTAAAGGAGGCGGGATTATGAAAATGGGAACCGTCTTTTGCCTGGAACAGCTGAAGCTGCGGCGCAGGGGAATTCCGCTGCTGTTTACGGCGGTTTTTCTGCTGATTGCACTGTGGATGGAGTGGGCTTTTGAGGAATCAGATGCCGGAACAATCAATGATCAGAGGATCATGATTTACCTGAATCTGCTTTTAATGACGACGATTCTGGTTCCCATTACACTGGCGGCTTTGGCCAGCCGTTTGTGCGATATGGAGCAGTTGGGAAATACCTATAAATGGATTTGTACTATTGAAGAACCTGGCCGGATTTATCGGGGGAAAGTTCTGACGGGGGGGATTTATCTCACGTTTTTGAGTATTCTGGAGTGCGCGGTCTTTGAGGTTTTGTCGGTGCCGGCAGGCGGAGCTTCCTGGCTCAGAGGATTTCAGCTGTTTTTCACCTTGTTTTTAACCGGAATCAGCATTTTTATTCTTCAGCTGAATCTTTCTTTGCGGTTTTATAACCAGCTGACGCCGATTTTTATCAGCATTGGAGGGACCTTTGCGGGGCTGTTTTCCTGGTTTTTGCCCAATACCCCATTGCGCTATGTAATTCCCTGGGGGTATTACGGAGTTTTGTGCAATGCAGGCTATATTTACGATGAGGCAAAACGATATACGACATGCTATTGGACCAGTTACCGTGCAGGCTGGGCAGCGTTTTTGCTTTTAGTTGCATTGTTCCTCTATTCTAAGGGGAGGAAAAGTTTTTTGTGGATGATTCGGGAAACAATCTAATCAGGAGGATGATGAAATGAAGATGCTGAGACGAGCAGTTTACTGCGAGCGGCTGAAAGCCAGGGGAACCTTGATCTGGCCAGCCTTTCTTTTAATCCCTGTTATTCCTGTTCTCCTGGGAACCGGAAATTATCTGGCAAATCTGGATCTTTTGGAATCCAGATGGTATTCCTTGTGGACCCAGGTAACGCTTTTTTTCGCCACCTTTTTCTTTGCACCACTTATTGGAACCTACTGTGCGTTCCTTTGGAGGTACGAGAATTTTGGAGGAAACCGGAACACCTTATTTTCCAGACCAATTCCCGTTGGAATCATCTATCTGGCAAAGCTGGTGTTGGTATGGGAGCTGACCGTACTTACGATGATCTGGTTTCTGGGACTGTTTCTTTTGGCGGGCAGGTGGGCGGGACTCTCTCTCCCTGTGCCCGGACAGATTTGGCTCTGGATGGCCAGGGGAATTCCGGGTGCTTTCGTGATTGCGGCCCTCCAATATTTGGCGGCCTCCCTGATACCCAATTTCTCACTCCCAATTATTGCCGGGGTTTTAGGAGGAGTTACCGGACTCTTGGGGGCCAACGGCAAAGCCGGGATTTTTTGGCCCTATTCCCAGATGCTGTTAGGAATGAATTCCAACCAGGCGGAGGATGTACTGGGGGCAAAAGGCCCCATTTTTTTCGGAATATGCATTCTGTATCTGGTCTTTTTGGTCGGAGCAGGGATCAAATTGGTGAAATTTCGCCGTTAGTCCACACCGCGCAGCGCGGCTTTTCCTACAAATGGACGCATAATTTCGGCAAATTCCTCCAGTTCTTCTTTGTGAAAGGCCTGGAAGGTTTCAGGAAAGAGCACCTCCCCGTTGTCGGTGAAGTTCTGGATAAAGTAATGCGGGCAGCCTTCAATCCAAGGACCGATTTGATGAAAATCTTCTTTGGTATGCAGACCTTTTACGGCAGTAGTGCGAAACTCAAAGGGAATACTCCCTGTGATGAGAAAGCGGATGCTCTCGTCAATGAGCGTCATATTCAATCCGGGGGTTCCGGAGACCTGGGGGTAATGCTCCCGTCCGGCTTTAATATCCATGGCCACATAGTCCAGAAGCCCTTTCCGGCACAGGTCTTTTAGAAGGTCCGGCCGGCAGCCGTTGGTGTCCAGCTTGACGAGAAGGCCCAGAGACCGGACCTGACGGATAAAATCTTCCAGATCCGGCTGGAGAGAGGGCTCTCCTCCGCTGATGCAAACGCCTTCTAAAATTCCCCGGCGCTTTTTCAGAAAGTCCAGGATTTCTTCGTCGGAATAAACTTTGGGGGTCCAGGAGGGAAGAAGACCGCTGTTGTGGCAGAAGGGACATCGAAAGTTGCACCCCCCTGTAAAGATGGTGGCTGCCACATGGCCGGGGAAATCCAGAAGAGTTGTTTTTTGAAGTCCGCAGATTTTCATGGTGAGATACTCTTTTCTTTTTTCAATTTTTCTAATACAATGGTAACAGTTCGGAACAGTATGTTTTCTGGTCTGAGCGATTGTAAGCATACTCACTCCACTGAATTTGAGGGATGTCTTGTTAAGTGGACCGGAATAACTCGCACCAGGCTCGAATAAACGCCGAGTGTCCATATTATATCACAAGGGCCCGGAAGGAACAAGGCGGGGGAAAGAAAGACTCCCAGGAGGAAGCACCATGAAAAGAATGACGGAAGACGAGCGCTTTATGAAGGAGGCGGTACGCCAGGCTAAGAAGGCGGCGGCCCTGGGGGATGTTCCCATTGGCTGTGTCATCGTTCAGGAAAACAAAATCATTGCAAGGGGATACAATCGCCGGATGGCGGACAAAAATACCCTTTCCCATGCGGAAATCATTGCCATTAAAAAGGCCTGTAAAAAAGCAGGAGACTGGCGGCTGGAGGACTGCACCATGTACGTTACTCTGGAGCCTTGCCCTATGTGCGCCGGCGCTATTGTTCAGGCAAGAATTCCAAGGGTAGTAATAGGCTGTATGAATCCCAAGGCGGGCTGCGCCGGTTCTGTGCTGGATCTGCTTCATCAGGATGGATTCAATCATCAGGTAGAAACCATCCAGGGTATTTTGGGTGAAGAATGCTCCGGAATGATGAAGGATTTCTTTAAGGAATTGAGGGAGAAAAAACAGAGGGAGAAAAAGGAAGCAAAAAAATTGTAAATTAAGAATGAGGGATTGACAAAATGCAGAGGACTTGCTATATTTATCGTAAATTTATTTGTGTATAGATTACAATAGAAAACGTTTTCTGGATATGTAAAAGAAACTAATGCTACAAGAATCACATTTTATATATTAAAAGAGTTGTTGGTGCTGGAATTAGCGGTAGCAACGGAGATTTTGCCATAGAAAACGTTTTCTGCAGTGCAAATAAGGATAGGAGTATTTTATGGATCAAAAGCAAAGATTAAATAAGAAGACGATTTGGGATATAGCAAGACTGGCGAATGCCTCCCCGGCAACGGTATCTCGTGTTTTAAATAATACGGACTATCCGGTAAGCGAGCAGATGCGCAGTCGAGTCTTGAAAGCAGCTGAAGAACTGAACTACAGACCGAACATTTTTAGCCAAATGTTGAAAGGAGCGAAAAGTAAGGAAATCGGGATTATTATTCCGTCTATTGATAACCCCTACTATTCTCTTCTGACATCTGTTGTGGCAAAGTGTTGTGTAAAAAATGACTATGCGCCTATTATCTGCAGTTCTTTTGGAGATCAGAAGCTGGAGAAACGACAGCTGGAAATCCTGCTGCGTCAGCAGGTGGCCGGAATTCTGTATTCTTCGGTTCAGGATGAGGTGGAAAAGAATTTGCTGGAAAGCGATCATGGGGCGTTACCACCGATCATTATGTTTGACCAGAGCGGAAGCGCAGGGCAGATGAATAGCGTGGTTTTCGACTTTGAAAGAGCAGGAAAATTGGTGACAGATTACCTGATTGAAAATGGACATAAACGGATTGCCTTTGCAAGCGGTCCTCTTGATAGAAGCAGCCGTAAACAGGTTTTAAAAGGATATAAGGAGGCACTGAGCCAGGCGGGAATACCTTACAGGCCAGAACTGGTGTTGACAGAAGATGCGCTTTGGCAGAAATCATTAGGGCTTTCAGATTTTGACAAGGGAAACGTACTGGGAGAACAGATTCTGAAAATGGATCCTCTGCCGGATGCAGTTCTTGGCATTAATGATATTACAGCAATTGGAATTATGAATAAACTGAAAGAAAATCAACTTGATGTGCCGGGGCAGATTTCGATTACTGGCCTGGATGATATTGAAATGGCTTCGATGACGGTTCCGGGGCTTACAACGATTCGGCAGCCGGCGAGAAGTACAGGAGAGGCGGCAATGAATCTTTTAATAGACTGTATAGAAGATAATCGAATGAAGCCGCAGAAAATTGTGATAGAACCGGAACTGGTTATCAGAAGTTCCGTAAAAAGGAGGATATAAAAAATTATGGAAGTCAGAAACTATGGCAATGTTCAGCTGAGCATCTGTCAGACAAACGAGGAAATGGGAAGAATAGCGGCTAAAAAGGCCGGAGAAGTGATGAGAGATTTGCTCAGCCACAAAAAAACAATTAATTGCATTTTTGCGGCAGCGCCCTCACAGCTCTCCTTTCTGCATTACCTGATTCAGGAAGATGTGGACTGGAGCAGAGTGAATGGATTTCATATGGATGAGTATCTTGGATTTGGTGTAGGACATCCGGATTCATTCAATGAATTTCTTAGCAAAAACATTTTCAGCAAGGTGCCCTTTGCCTCTGTAAACCTGATTAACGGGGCCAATAGCCCGGAGAAGGAATGTGACCGCTATGCGGAGCTTCTGGAAAACAATCCGGCAGATATTACATTTATGGGAATTGGTGAGAACGGACATCTAGCATTTAATGATCCGCCTACGGATTTCTCAGATCCCTGTAAGATCAAGGTTGTAAAGCTGGATCAGACCTGTCGTCTTCAGCAGGTTCACGACGGATGTTTTCCAAATATTGAAGCAGTTCCGACTCATGCGTTGACATTAACAGTACCGGTGCTTACAAAGCCGGAATACCTGTTCTGCATGGTTCCAGGAAAGACGAAGGCCCATGCTTTGGCACAGACGCTGACGGGACCTGTCGAAGAAAACTGCCCTGCTAGCCGTCTGAGAGAGTCTGGAAAATGCTATATGTTTACGGATTTGGATGGTGCATCAGAGCTGTAAGAGGGGGAATTGGATTGAAAAATTCAAAAAGCGCTGCGGGATACATTGTATTGGCCTGTTTGCTTTATGCTGCGTTTTTAGGAGAGGCAGTTCTTTTGTGGGGATCGGCTTTGCCTGCAGCTGTATTGATTGGAGCAGCAGGGATATGGCTTCTGGCCTGGTTCCTCAAAAAACTGATCTGGTTTCCCAAATCTGCTCAACTGGATCAGGAGTGGGAAGAGAAGATATTTAAGACAAGGGAAGAATTAGCTGTCGACGTTTACGCCATTGAGGGAGAGCGGGAAAGGGGCGGACGGTATATAAAGACTGCATCTGTTCTTCCCTTTGTAAAAAAGGGCGGCAGATCCGGAATTGTATTCTGCAGACGTTTTTTGGGAATGGAAGATTTGACGCAGATTCAGATGACGGCTATCCGGGAATTGGGAAAAGACCGTTTGAAAATCCCGCAGAAAAATCTGTTTGGGCTGATTCATATTTTCCTTTTAGAAGGGGATTTACTGCTGCTGTATATCTATAACCGCAGCACAGGTACAATTTTCCCTCAACCCTTTTGGTTTGATATGGTTGTTCCAGCCGCTCTGGTGTTGGTTTTGCTGCTGCTTTTGCTGCATTGGAACCACAGGATTTCCATTGGAGACCGACAGCTGGACCGATTTATGCTTCAATACTTTGAGGCCGAGCAGCTGGAAGCTTTTATTAAAAAAACAGAAAAAGAGGAGGTAGGGAGCCAAAGACAAGAAGTTAAGGGAATGAACGACCGGTATATGAAAGAGAGAATCGAGTTTCTGAAGAAGGAGGCAAAAAAATGAATATAGGCTATATGGAACCATTCGATTATGTGACACTGGCAATGTTCTTTTTGATTATTGTTGGTATCGGCATATGGTCAAAACGAACTGTAAAAAGCTCAGAAGATTTTTATGTTGGAGGCGGTAAAGTGCCGTGGTGGCTGTCTGGAATTTCCCATCACGTATCTGGATATTCCGGCGTAGTATTTGTGGGATACGCGGGAATTGCATATGCTCAGGGAACCGCAATTTATTTCTGGTGGGCGATTAATATTGCCCTTGCTATGTCCATTAGTGCGGTAACCATTGTTCCGAGATGGCCGAGACTGCGGCAGGCTCTGGGAATTGAGTCTCCTACGGAGTACCTGAGAGTGCGATACAATACTCCAACCCAGATGTTAGTGGCAATTTCCGGTATCGTGGTAAAACTTTTGGATGTAGGTGCAAAATGGGCATCTCTTGGAATTTTGCTTTACGGTTTCACCGGACTTCCTGTTTGGATGGGAATTATCCTTGGAAGTATGGCTTCCATGATCTACGTATCAATTGGCGGAATTATGGCAGATTTGCTGACCGACTTCGTTCAGTTTCTGGTTACCCTATTGGCGGGATTGTTTCTGTTTTTCGCAGTCCTGACACATTTGGGAGATTATGGAGTTACACTGGGAACTTTAGCTCAGGCTTTGCCTGAAGGCCATCTGACAATTTTTAATGAAGGAAGAGGACAAGGTTCCGTTTCTTGGACGCTTCTTTACTTTTTTGTTATTTTCTTCAGCTACAGCGGCGGCACCTGGAATCTGGCGGCAAGGTTTATCTCAACATCTGACGACAAGCAGGCAAAGAAAGCGGCATTTTTGTCATCAGCACTTTATGTAATATGGCCGTTGATTCTCTTCTTCCCTATGTGGTGTGGACCGATTATTTTCCCGGGTCTTACGCAGGCGGAGGCGGAGGCCAGTCTGTATGCCAGCCTTGCAGGAAAATTCCTGCCTGTAGGTTTAGTGGGGCTTGTTCTTGCGGCAATGTTTGCACAGACGATGTCTATGTGTAATTCGGATGTAAATACCATATCTGCAGTTATTACCAGGGATGTTCTGCCTAAATTTGTTCCGTCGGTTGAAACAATGGATGAAAAGAAATCTCTGTATGTGGCAAGACTGACAACCATTCTCTTTACGGCATGCACCGTAATTGTGGGATTGATGAATGAACAGTTTGGCGGTGTAACAGGTATGATTCTTTCTTGGTTCGCGGCACTGTTAGGTCCTACAGCGATTCCGCTGCTTCTGGGACTTTTGCCTGCATTTAAGCACTGCGACAGCAAGGCGGCGATTGCTTCCATTCTGGCAGGCTTGGGCGTATTTGTGGCTACAAAGATGGGATTGAAACTGGAAACAGACATTGAGCTGATTGCCCCGCTGTTCACTTCCTTTATTGTATTTGCGGCGGTTGGTTTGCTGAATCAGTATGTATTGAAACAAAAGGTTCAGCCGGATGTGGAAGAATTGATGGATAAGCTTGGAGCCAAATAGAAGGAGGCGGCCATATGATGGACAGAGAAAAAATTGCTGCGTTTTACATTTCGCAGATCCAGGATGATTTTTTTCCGTATTGGCAGTCAAAATATGATGAAACTGATCAAGGGATTTTAAACTGCATTAACAATACCGGGGATCAGATTTTAAGCGATCAGAAATTCACATGGTCCCAGGGGAGGTATCTGTGGATTTTAAGTAAATTGTATCAATTAACGACAGAAAACGTTTTCTGTAAAATTTCGCCAGAATTGCTTTTAAAGCAGATGAGAGGTACAAAAGATTTTCTTTTGGATTATGCGCTTTGTCCAGATGGCCGCTGCCATTTTCTTCTGAGCAGGAAAGGAGAGCCGGTGGTTGATCCGGCTCTGGGCCGCAGCGACACCAGTATATTTGCCGACTGCTTTGCTCTGATTGGGCTGGCGGCATATATTACGGCAACAGGCGACCACACCGGTTTGCAACAGGCAATACAGCTTTTTGCAGGGATTCAAAAACGTATTGTCAGCGGAGACTATCTGACAGAGCCCTATCCCATTCCGGAAGGCTATCGGATGCATTCCATCCCGATGATTTTGGTTAACACTGCTTTCGAATTTGCTCAGATGCAGGAGGCTTGTCAACTGGATGCCGCCGATACTATTCGGTATGGCTTATCAAAGGTATCGGAAATTTTGGAAGAGTTCTATAGGGATGGTTTTATCCGGGAACATATTTCTACAGAAGAAAATTATGAACATAAGCTGCTGGATCGCCATATGAATCCCGGTCATACCATCGAAGATGTATGGTTTATGATAGAATTTTTGAAAAAGTATGGTTCTCTGAACAGCCAGATGGAAAAGCTAGAATTAGTAACCATTAATGCTATGGAAAAGGGTTGGGATCCTATTTACGGCGGACTTTTGCGATTTGTGGACCGCAGCGGCGCAATGCCCTCGGGAGAAGCAGGAGACAGCGCGTATGAGAAGTTGATTTTGGATACCTGGGATATGAAACTTTGGTGGCCTCATTCGGAAATCCTTTATACCACGCTATTGCTTTATACGCTGACTGATAAGGAGATTTACTGGCAGTGGTATCAGAAAGCGGCAGATTATATATTTTCCGTATTTCCCAACCAGCAGATCGGGGAGTGGATTCAAATCCGGCAGAGAGATGGAAAGCCTCAGGACAAGGTGGTAGCACTTCCGGTAAAGGATCCGTTCCACATCATGCGTAACTTCATTAAAATTGTGGAATTGCTCCGATAAAAGTTAGAAGGAGAAGAGCATGAAATTAGGAGTAGCAAAACGTTGCATTACCCCAAGAATACCCGTGAGACTGTGCGGATATGCTGGAAGGACGGGATCTTTTGAGGGAGTGATGGAGGACATTTATGTCAGAGTTCACTGGCAGGAAACAGGCGCTACAAGATTGGTCCTGATTTATGGAGATCTTTTGTGGTGGGGAAGCGACTTTGTGGAAACAGCTCAGAAGGAGTTGCTTTCCAAACTGGGACTTAAGACGGGGGAGGTACTGTTTATTGCCTCCCACAATCACTCTGGTCCCCCTACTAGCGATTTGTTTACGGATGAACTTGAAACCTACAGTCCGGAATATGCGGGGCAGCTTTTGGAAGCCGTAATACAAGCGGCAAGGGAAGCGTCCCAAAATTCGGAAGAGGTGATTCTGAAGCGGTATGATGGAGAGGCTTTCCTGAATGTGTACAGGAGAGTCAGGTGCGGGGAACGCATAGAGATGAGACCTAATTATGAAGAACCAGCGGATCATCACATTGTAGTAATTGAGTTTGAACGTCCGGATGGAACGGTGAAAGGGCGCTGGGTTCACTATCCCTGTCATGCGAATCTATCTTCCGGTAATCAGATTCATGGCGATTATCCCGGCGTGCTGTTAAGAAAGCTGGATGACAAAACTCCTGGTTGCATTTCCGTCTTTTTTCAGGGTTGCACAGGGGATTTGCGTCCGAACTGTGTGCTTGGAAACCGATTTGTACCGGCTGATTGGGATAAAATTCAGAATTTTGCGGAACAGTTGGAAGAAATCATTGGTGAAATGCTGAAAGGCCGGGGAGAGCGGATTGATGGAGAACTGATTTTAAGGCATCGGGAAGTTCCGCTTTCTCTGGAAAATTGCAGAACTGATGAATCGCTTCGGGAGATTGCAGAAACATCCCTCTCAAATCTCGAGCGGCAATGGGCTAAAGCAGTTCTGAAAAAGGGAAACAAAAATAATGAAACGTTTAAAATTCAATCCGTTCAATATGGTACGTTACAGGTGTTTTTCTTCAATGCGGAGATTTCTCAATTTTACGCGGCCTATGCAAGGAAACTTTTTCCTGGAGCACTCAGTGCCGGATATGCCAATGGAATGATCGGTTATGTTATGACAGCTCACCAGATCAAGGAGGGAGGTTACGAACCCTGGGAATCGGCGAAATACTTCGCTTTATCCGGAACGTATGTACCTGAGATTGAAGAAACGATTAAGAACGCAATTCAAAACATAAATAATTAGAAATGGAGCAATCTGGTGATATGTCAAGATGATTTTTGAAAAGATTTCGATATGTTTTTCACAAAAAAGGGTAACTTTAATAAACCTATGCGAAAACACAGGCTAAAAACAGTTATTCATTTGATGTATCCAGCGATACGCCGGAGTACAGTTGGTTTCTGGCCAGCAATCCATAAACCAAACGAACGAATTTACGTGAAGTCAGCGCGAGTGCTCTTTTGTGTTGATGTTTCGGAACTTCGTTGTACTTCTTTCGATAGTACGCTCCGTACTCAACATTATGTTTTCTCATACTATTGGCGGCTTCGCCTAGATAGTATCTGAGATAACGGTTGCCAGCTTTGCTCATTGGAGTATCTTCTCCATCGAAATCACCTGATTGGTTTGACTTCCACATGAGCCCGGCATACTTAGCAAGAGCATCAGATGAAAGGAAAGCAGAAATGTCGCCTATTTCAGCTACAATGCCACCTGCAAAGACAGGGCCAATGCCATCTATGGATTGAAGAATAATAAAAGCATTAGGATTTAATCCTCTGATTTCTCTTTCGATGGCAGTATCTATAAGCTTGATTTCTTTCTTAAAAGTTTCAATACAGTTGAAAGAGCTGGCAATGGATACATTTAATGGTTCATAAAGAGCTTTATCTAAGCGATAAGAATCTCTGGCCGCTTTCCTGAGTAATTCTGCAGTCTTGCTAATGTCTTTGATACGATTGCGGCTTTTCCTTGCGAGAAAACTTATGAGATCTTCCTCAGATGAATCAATAATCTCCTCAAGAGATAAGTATTCTGTCAATACACTGGAAGAGGTTGCTCCGTAAATATCGCAGAAAGGCTGGTCATCACCTTCTAACATCTGTAGTTCACTGAACTTCAGATACAGGTTAGAGACCAGGTAGGTTTTCTCTCTGGTCATGCATTCAACAAGATGCAGACGATGCCTTGTGAGGCGTTTCAGAGCCAAGAACTGGCTTCCACGCCATGGCTCAGTTTCGATATTTCCTGCACGTGCATAATCAGCAATAACAAAGGCATCAATGGGATCAGACTTACCTAATCCGATATAAGACTTTTTGTAATTAGCTGTGCACTTGGGATTGAGCACAAAAACATAAGGTTTGAAATGCATCAGTTCCTCGCAGGAAGAGAGAAAATTTGCAATGTGAATGCTGTAAACAGAGGTAGATTCTAAAGCAGCAACAATCGTATTAAGTTCAGGGTGTTGTTTTAGACACTCAAGTATCTTCTCAGCTAATTCCTCAGCACCAGGCTGATTGTTAGCAAAAGAAGAGTTTATGTATTTATTTTTGTAAAAATCCAAAGCACAAACATAGTTGGATTTTGAGCTGACGTCAATACCGACGTAAAGCGTAGATAATGGGTTAATCTTTAACATGATATCACCCGCCTTTCCGATTAAGTATTCTTGGAACCTGAAGTAAAAGGTTTATCCTGGGAATCATATGCTGACCGAAACCTCGCGTAATAAGCATGCACCCTGGCAGCTCTTTTGCTGGTGCTGTACGCCAGGGGATGAAACATCTGTGTAAGCGGAATGTGACATATGATTCAGGCTGCAAGCTCCATAAGCAGGCACCGGAGACCGGGCTGAAAGGATGAAAAGCAGTGCCTCTAGACATCAGACTCTGCTGATATCATACCACAGAATAACCTATGAAACTAATAACCAATGTAGATGAGATGGAAAGGGTTTATCTCAGGTGTCTCAGATCATCTATAAATCTATAGAAAGGATAAGTGCATAACCATCATTTCTACCGGTTATACACTTATTATACGAGGAGGAAAGATATGGAATCAGGAAAGGTTATGGATCTGTACCAGAAAGAGGTATTTTCCATTATACAGAAAATTCATGATGAGGAAAAAGGGGCTATCCTCTCGGCTGCACGGGCAGTGGCAGATCAGGTGAAGAAAAACCGTTTGGTTTATGTGTTTGGACCTGGAGGCCATTCAAATTTGGCAGCGATGGAAGTGTTCTTCCGCGCAGGAGGGCTTATGCATATCAGCGCGATTTTAAATCAGGAGACTATGTTAAGCTCAGGAGCGCTGAAATCCATGCAGACAGAGCGCCTGGCAGGATACGGTAGCATTGTAGTCAATGATTATGGAATTGGAGAGGGGGATTTACTCATTGTAGTGAATGCATACGGCATTAACTCAGCTACCATCGATGCGGCCCTTACGGCAAAAGAAAACGGGGCGACAGTGATTGGTGTAAGTTCCGTTGCTCATGCCAGTGAGTGTGCCAAAGATCACCCGGCACGCCATCCTTCGAAGAAAAATCTTCATGATATTGTGGATATTGCAGTGGACTGCAAAGTTCAGACAGGAGATGCAGTAATTGAGCTTGAGGGATTCCCTCAGAAGATTGGAGCTCTTAGTACCTTCGCCAATGCTTATGTGATGAACAGTATTGTTCTGGAGGCAATTAATATGCTTGTAGAAGAAGGAGTTCAGCCGCCTGTATGGAGAAGCGGAAACGCGCCGGGGGGTGACGAGTGGAATAACCAGTTCTTGGAAGAATTCAGAGACAGGGTTAGATGTCTTTAAGAGTGACTCACAGCTGGAAGAAGGGAGCAAAAAATGGCAGTAAAATTTACTAACGTTCAAATTATTACTCCAACGGGCATACGAACCGGGGAGGTTGTGACAGAGGGGGAGCTGATTGCAGATGTAAGCTTCGGTAAACCCAGCCAGATGGAGGCAGAACAGGTAATTGATGGAAATGGAATGTACTTGTCCCCTGGATTCATTGATGTCCATACTCATGGAGCGGGGAACGCTGATTTTATGGACGGTACTCCGGAAGCGGTATATCAGGCTTGCAGAAAACATATGGAGCACGGAACGACCGCTTTGGTTCCTACAACGATCACCAGCACAAAACAATCCCTGTTTGATACGTTGGAGATGTTTAACCAAGTGGAACTGCGTCGGGAGGATATGCCGGAGATTCTGGGACTTCACCTGGAAGGCCCCTATTTTTCCTATAATCAGAGGGGGGCGCAGGATCCCCAATATTTGAGAAATCCAGACCCAGAGGAATACACAAAAGCAACAGAAATTAGTAATCGGATTATCCGCTGGTCCTTTGCGGTAGAGCTGGAAGGAGGGCGTCAGTTTCTACAGTTTTTGAGAAAAAAGGGAATTGTTGCCTCTCTGGCTCATTCTGATGCTACCTGTGGGGAAGTAATGGATGCTTATGAAAATGGAATTGAGGCTTTGACTCACTTTTATTCCGGAATGTCCGGGGTTCATAGAAAAAACGCATTCCGGATTGGAGGAGCAGTTGAAGCGGGATATCTTCTGGATGATCTTTATGTTGAAGTGATTGCAGATGGCTGCCATCTTCCGGCGGAGCTGCTACAACTGATTTATAAAGTTAAGGGAGCGGATCGGATCTGCCTGGTTACAGACTCTATGAGGGGAGCCGGGATGCCGGAAGGGCATTATGTTCTGGGAAATAAGGATACGGGTCTGGATACCATTGTTGAGGACGGGGTGGCAAAGCTGCCGGACCGCAGCGCATTTGCCGGTAGCGTGGCAACCGGAGACCGGCTGGTACGAACCATGTACCGGCTGACCAATGCCCCCCTTTATGAGGCAGTGAAAATGATGAGCCTGACACCGGCAAAGCTTTTGGGAATTGATGGACGCAAAGGTTCTATTTGTCAGGGAAAAGAGGCGGATCTGCTGCTGTTTGATGAGGATATTCAAATCGAGCTAGTTATGACCAGGGGAAAGATCCAACTAAGGAAATAGTTATTTTCTAGCTTTTATCGAGGGTGATACGTGTTCTACAAATATACATGTAACTCATGATTTTTGGCCTCGTAGCAGTATAATGCCTGTATAGGTGTGCTCTGCTTATACGTAAAGGGGGCATTATGCCAATAACTGAGAAAAAGTATCAGGATTGGGTTCAAAAACATTGGACAAAGGAAACTACCGTAAAGAAAAGAGGAGATCTGCCTCACCTCTATAAAACGACATCCCAATGTGTGTAAGGGAAACAGCATCCGCAAAGTTGATTCGCCACTTCAGTCAGATTTCAGATAATCGATATACCAGGAAAAACGACACAACTTTTCAGAAATACTGGTATGTGTCACACTAGGATTCCTTCGGGATTGGACAATTATTCGAAAAATTTTACGAAAATGCAGAAAGATAGATGCACATTCAAAGTATTGGGCGGATCAAGTAGGCGCGGATATTTGTCGAAAAAGCATGGGAATGATGTTACTCCGGCAAAGGAGGGGGGACGTTGCAAAATAGATGAAAATCATCTATAGAGCAATGGCTCCCTTTTTATACCTAAAAACAGAAAACGGACTTCGAAGAGTCCGTAATCCATGGTATAATTAGATATAACCAATAACCAAATATACCATAAAGATTATACCGAATTCGGCGAGCCTTATCAACTGTTTTTGCCTGCAGTGCGTTAGTGTATAATTATTATTGGCAAAGATAGGAATTATTCCTAAAATAAAAGGGAAGCAGAGAAATTCCCTACTTCCCAATCATCCAGTTTTTCTTTATGATGTTAGTTGCGAGAAAAACATATAAAGGAGACTG
>ENA-OWOC01000098-OWOC01000098.1-gut-metagenome-genome-assembly--contig:-NODE-98-length-40495-cov-6.117126_pt1 | contig 40495 bp, 38 predicted proteins | sample MGYA00248245_ERZ651791 | MGnify/ENA primary metagenome ERZ651791 (study PRJEB26908, sample SAMEA4031703) | gut metagenome | biome: gut; feature: normal infant; material: stool | place: China | collected 2015 ...
TGTTATGGCTGCATGGATCAATTTTCAGATTCATGGTACTGTTATCAATTCAGATACTGTTCCGTGAATAATTTAGGCTACATTATATATTTTAATATTATAGAGGAAGAAATATAAAACGTCTATAAAAAATAGCAAAAAAAGTATATTTTTAGACAAGCAAAATAGTAGCTGTGATTTGTCTGTTTTTGTTAGAATTTTACTAGAAAAAAAGAAAAGGAGAGGTAATAAGATGGCTTCCCATGAAAAATTCAAATTTCATACTCTGGAAGAACTGAGAAAAAAAATTCAGGAGTTGGGGGTTAACATTGAGCTGGAGGAAGAACTATCCTGGCTGCACAAACAGGTAAAAGTAGGGGGGAGGTTGACGCCCAATGCGCTTGCAGTGCTGCCGATGGAAGGGTGCGACTCAAATTCTGACGGTTCGCCGTCGGAACTGGTAAAACGCCGTTATATGAGGTTTGCCGGAGGAGGGGCCGGTCTCCTTTGGTGGGAGGCCTGCGCCGTGATAAAAGAGGGCCGGGCAAATCCGCTGCAGATGATGATTACCAATGAGAATAAGGGGAAATTTGCTGCTTTGCTGAAAGATGTGAATGTAGAGGCAGCAGCAAAGAACGGGGAAGAATGCAGGCCGCTTCATATTCTACAGCTGACCCATTCAGGACGCTATTCCAGACCGGAGGGACATAAAGGACAGCCGATTATCCCTCAGCATGATCCGATTTTGGACCCAAGGGTGGGGGTTACGCCGGACATGCCGGTTGTAACAGATGGATATCTGGAAAGCCTTCCGGAGCATTATGCGGACAGTGCCGCCTGGGCACAGGAGGCAGGATTTGATGGTGTAGATATTAAATGTTGCCATCGTTATCTGCTCAGCGAACTTTTGGCCAGCCACACAAGAGAAGGAAAATACGGCGGCAGTTTTGAAAACAGAACCAGGCTGCTGCGGGAGATTATTGCGGAGGTGAAAAAAAGGGTTTCGCCAGATTTTGTCATCGCATGCCGTTTTAACGTATTTGATGCCCATCCGTACCCTTATGGATTCGGCTGTGGGAAGGATGATATGTGGGACTTCAACCCGGAGGAACCAATGAAACTGGTGCGCCTTCTGTGTAGTCTGGGAGTCGGGCTTTTGAGCAATTCCGCTGGCAATCCCTATTATATTTATCCTCAAGTTACTAGACCCTTTGATTTGTCCAGCATGGGGGTTCCAACGCCGCAGGAGCATCCGCTTCAGAGTATTGAACGGCTGTTTGCCTTTACGTCTATGATACAAAAAGAGGCAGGAGATGTTCCGGTAATTGGAAATGGATACAGCTGGCTGCGGCAGTTTATTCCCTATGCCGGAGCGGCGAACCTGAAAAAAGGGGCATGCTCGATGGTTGGCTTAGGGCGTTCCAGCTTTGCCTATCCGGGTGCGCCGGGAGATATTTTGAGAAAGGGAGCTATGGAGCCGTCAAAATGTTGTATTACCTGCTCGAAATGTACTCAGATTATGAGGGATCATGGGAGAACCGGCTGCGTTATCCGGGATGGAGAGATTTATGTTCCGCTCTATCGCGAGGCCAGAGAAGAAGCGGAAAAAAGGGAACACAGCTTTCAGTAGAAGGAGCGAAGAATATGAAAAAAACTGCGATTGTAACGGGAGGCAGCCGGGGAATCGGGTTTGCGGTTGTCAGACAGTTGGGTCAGGATGGATACAGGGTGGCTATTTTTGCTGCCTCACCGGAAGAGAATCATCAGGAACGGCTGGAATTGTTAAAAAAAGATGGGACAGAGTACGGTTATATTAGAGGAGATTTAAACAGCAGTGAGGATCGAAAACTATTGGTAAAAGCAGTTGTGGAACGTTTTGGTCGTATTGATGTTCTGGTCAATAATGCGGGAATTGCCCCTAAGGTAAGGGCGGACCTGCTGGATATGACCGAGGAGAGCTTTGACCGGGTAGTCGGAACCAATACAAAAGGAACGTTGTTTTTAACGCAGCTTGTGGCAAAACAGATGCTTAAACAGCCGTTAGAGGGAGAAAAAAGAGGAACGATTATCAATATTTCTTCCTGTTCATCCGAGGTTGTCAGTGTAAATCGGGGGGAGTACTGTATCTCAAAAGCAGGCATTTCCATGGTAACAAGCCTGTTTGCGGCAAGACTGGCAGGAGAGGGTATTTTAGTTCACGAGATTCGTCCTGGGGTGATACGAACAGATATGACTCAGTCTGTAACGGAGAAGTACGACAGGCTGATTAGAAGCGGAGAATTTCCCATCGCCAGATGGGGGACACCGGAAGATGTTGCCAGTGCGGTCAGCTTATTTTGTAGCGACCGCATGAGATATACTACCGGGGATTATATCAATATTGATGGCGGATTTCATATCAGGCAGTTGTAGGTGCTGTCTAAATATTATAAAAAAATAATAAAAAACAATAAAAAATACAACTAAATGTAAAAATAACTCTAATTACGAAACAAATGTTTTGTGCTATACTCTTATCAGTCAAGACAAAACAGATTAAAATCCCGGGGTTTACAAAGAGGCAACTAAAAGGATTATAAGGAGGTTTATATGAAAAAAATTCTTAGCATAGTTCTGGCGGCGACTATGGCATTATCAGTAACCGCTTGTTCGGGATCAGGGACAGAGCAGTCATCCAGTGAGGCAGCTACAACAGCGGCTCAGGAAGAAGCAAGCCAGGAAGATTCATCGGAAGCAGCGGAGGACACGGAGAAAGCAGTTGGTTCTGGAGAGACTATAAAAATTGGCTGTATTCAGGATTTGAGCGCTACTACGGCTGTAACGGGCGTGGCTTTGGCGGAAGGTGTTAGATGGCGCGTGGAAGAAATCAATGCTGCCGGCGGAATCAATGGAAAGCAGATTGAGTTAATTGAGTATGACAGCAAAGCTAGTGTGGACGAGTCTGTAAATGCATACAACCGTTTAGTGAGTGAAGGTGTTGTAGCAGTAGTCGGCCCGCTGCAGTCCAACATTGGAATTGCCCTTGCATCGATTGCTGAGGAGGCAGGTATTCCTTATGTGACAAATGCAAACGATAATCGCGTTACTCGCCAGGGAGATGATGGAAGAGGTGATGTCTGGAGCTATATGTTTACTGCACAGCCCTCTTTGGATGAAATGGGCGCGATTATGGCGAAATATGCTCTTGAAGAATTAGGATACAGCAAGTTCGGTATTATTTACCGTTCTGATAATGCATATTCTCAGGCACTGTTAAATTCGTTCCAGGCTTACAGCGAGGCCAACGGCGGAGAGATTGTATCAGTACAGTCCTTCCTGTCTACAGATACAGACTACAGAACGCTGTTAGGAAAGCTGATCAGTGAGGATATCGATTGTATTTTCGCTCCTAACTACATTCAGGAACTGGTTGTTATGACACAGCAGGCAAGAGCTCTGGGCTACGAAGGAACCATTATCAGCGGCCTGGAAGCAGCCCCGCCCTTTGCTTCGATGTGCGGTCCGGAAGCGGACGGAACAATTTTCCTTTCTAATGTTGATCTGGAAGGTGAGGACGTACTTGCAGTAGTAGATAAATGGGTAGAGTCTACTGGAAACGAAGCTCCAGATCAGCTGAATAAGTTCTGCCTGGGCTATGATGAGCTGGGGATGATTGCACAGTGTATCGAGGCAGCTGGAGAAGATCCGGCGGCGATTCGGGATGCCCTTGAAAATCTGACCGATTTCCAGGGACTCACCGGAACTATTTCCATTGATCCGGCTACCCATCAGCCGAAGCCAATGGGTATGATTATTGGACAGGTAGAGGATGGAAAAGATGTTTGTATCACCAACTATGCTGCAGAACCTGTAATCAACTAAGAGTAGGGACGATGAACTGCCTTGGTCTCTGAGGCAGTTCATTTTTTAAAGGAGGAATGAACCGCATGTCTCTTCAGCTATTTATTAATGGAATTTCCCTTGGTTCGGTATATGCGCTTGTTGCAGTAGGTTACTGCCTGGTATTTTCAATTTTGAAATTTACGAATTTCGCCCATGGGGCAATGATTACCATCAGTGCGTTTATTGGATATATTTGTTCTATTTGGTTCGGCCTTGGCTTATTTGGCACTCTTTTATGTTCGATTATAGGAGGAGCCATAGTGGGAATTGTAGGGGAGCGGATTGCATTCCGGAAAATTACCGTGAGAGGTTCTTCTACATTTTATTTTTTTGTATCCTCACTGACATGGGGGACTTTTTTGGAGCAGATCGTCACTATTCGTGTGGGCTCTACCTTCCGCTCCTACCCTAGATTTTTTGAGTCTCTTGTGATACGGCTGGGACCGGACGGACAGTTCGCGGTATCTACTGTCGACGTGTTCATGTTAGGCTCGTCTTTGGTTGGACTGGTGGTTTTGTTTGTACTCTTAAATAAAACGAAATTTGGGCGTGCAATTCGTGCCGCTTCCTTTGATCGCGATACCACCTATCTGATGGGAATTGATGTATACCGTGTCATCCAGATTACGTTTATGCTGGCCGGAGCGCTGGCTGGGCTCGCAGGCGTATTTTTGGGAATTACCTATACGCTGACGGCACAGCTGGGTTCCAATATTGTGGTAAAGGGCTTGATTGCTTCTGTAATTGGCGGACTTGGAAATGTGTGGGGAGCCGTAATCGGAGCTCTAATGTTAGGAATTGTTGAAAATATTTTGATTTATTTTGTAGGGTCTGGCTGGGCACCAGTTGGAACATTTGCGATTATGCTGGTATTTCTCTTAATTAGACCTCAGGGCTTATTTGGAGTGCTGGTTCAGGACAAAGCATAGGAAGGGGCGGAAGAATGGATTTTTTTGCTTCAATTTTAACGTTTACCTTAATTACCTGTATTACAGTCTGCGGTCTTTACATCATGACGGGGCTGACGGGGATGTTCTCTTTGGGACAGGCCGCTTTCATGGCAGTAGGAGCTTATGCCGGAGGCTTGTTAATGCTCCGTCTGAATGTCCCCTTTGCCCTCTGTATGGTAGGCGCGATTTTGGCAGCGCTTCTGGTGGCCTATATCATCGGATTCCCGATTATGAAGCTGCGTAAGGACTACTTGGCCCTGGTAACCCTTGGATTTGGAGAAGCGACCATCGCGATTTTAAACCAAGCTGTAGGGATTACAGGAGGCGCCCTGGGATTGATTGGAATTCCAAAAAAGACCAGCCTGCTGCTGGTTCTCGTATTTGCCATTCTGGCAGTTATTTTCGCCTGGAATTTCCGAAACTCCAAATTTGGCCGGCTGGCTATCGCAGTCAGAAGTGATGAATTGGCGGCAAAATCGATGGGAATCAATGTAACTGGCGTGAAAATGCGCTCATTTCTGATTGCGGCGGCCCTTACAGCTCTTTCTGGAGTGCTTTACGCCTTTTATCTTCAGTACTGCGATCCAACTCTGTTTAACTGGAAGAAATCAAGTGACTGGATTATTATGGTATTTTTCGGAGGAGTAAACAGCTTAACCGGTTCCATATTTGCCACGTTCCTTTTGACGTTAATTCCAGAGGTACTGCGCTCAGTGGCAATTTACCGTATGCTGGTCTACTCCGCGCTGGTATTGATTGTTATTAACTTCAAGCCGGACGGTCTGTTCGGACATTGGGAGCTTCCTGACCTGTTTAAGAAAAAGAATTCCCCAAAAACAAAAGAAGGAGGGAATGAGACGTCATGAGCAAACTGATTTTGAATCATGTGAATAAATCTTTCGGCGGTGTTCATGCGGTAAATGATTTTTCATTGGAAGCACAGGGAGACGGTATTGTATCCATTATAGGCCCGAACGGGGCGGGAAAAACGACGATTTTTAACTTGATTTCCGGTATTTATCCGCTGGATAGCGGAACGATGTACCTGGATGACCAGGAGTTCACCGGGAAAGAGCAATATCAGATCGCGCTGATGGGAATCGCCAGGACATTCCAGAATATTCGTTTATTTAAAGGATTAAACTGCCTGGAAAATGTTATGACTGCCTTGGATTCCAGATCCAAAACCAATCTTTTGGATGTAGCCTTTTTATCAAAAAGAAAGGCTAGGGAAGAGAAAGAAGGACGCGAGCGCGCCATGGAGGAATTGAAGTGGGTAGGGTTGGAGAAGGTGGCCAGAGAGAAGCCGGAAAATCTTTCTTATGGTCATCAGAGAAGGTTAGAGATAGCCAGAGCGCTGGTTCAGAAACCGAAAATTCTTCTTCTGGATGAGCCGGCGGCAGGACTGAATCCCAAAGAAGTGAAGGAGTTAACGGAATTAATCCGTGAAGTAAAGGAACAAAGAAATCTGACCATTCTTTTAATTGAACACCATATCGATATGGTGATGGAGCTATCGGAACGGATTTATGTGCAGAACTTTGGAGAAACAATTTTTGTTGGTACGCCCAGGGAGGTTCAGCAGGACCCGAAAGTAATTAGCGCTTATCTGGGAGAGGAGGCATAGGGAAAATGTTAAAGATTGAAAATCTGAGTGTCAGTTATGGACATATTAAAGCACTTCGCCAGGTTTCCCTCTCAGCGGCTGAAAGACAAATCGTTTCCATTGTCGGAGCCAACGGCGCTGGGAAGACGACACTCCTAAGAACTTTGTCTTGCCTGGTTAAGGCCCAGGAAGGAAGCATTCAATTCTATGGACAGGAGATACTTGGGAAAAAGCCGAACCATGTGGTGGCCCAGGGAATCGTACATGTGCCGGAAGGAAGACGGGTATTTGCGGGCTTAACGGTGTTGGATAATTTAAAGGTAGGCGGTTACCGGTTTCCTTCAAAATCTCTTCAGAAGAATCTAGATCGGGTGTTTCAGCTGTTTCCCATTTTAAGTGAACGTAAAAATCAGTTTGCAGGAACTTTATCCGGAGGTGAGCAGCAGATGTTAGCCATTGGACGAGGAATGATGTCAGAACCAAAACTGTTGCTTTTGGACGAACCTTCATTGGGACTGGCGCCGATTATTATTAATCAGGTGTTTCAATTGATCCAGGAAATTCGTGATTCCGGAATCACCATCCTTCTAGTGGAGCAGAACGCGAGACGTGCTCTAGAAATCTGTGATAAAGCATACATTCTGGAAAACGGAGTGATTAAGATGGAAGGAAGCGGAGAAGAACTTCTTCATTCTCCAGAGGTAATGGCCGCTTATCTGGGTGAGCAGATTGGCGCGGGAGAGGAAGCCTAGCAGGAGGTACAAGATGATTCGGATTGGATGCTGCACGAATATGCTGGCAGATGTTGTTGACCGGGCGGGGCTTAGTTATATTTTCAAGGCGGCTCAGGCGGGGTTTGCATATGTGGAACCGCCGCTGGCAGAGTTCATGAATTTGGAGGAAGAAACGCTTCTCCAGGTGGAACGTCTTCTGAAGAATGATAAGATTCGGGTGGACGCCTTTTGCAATCTGTTTCCTGCTTCGCTCCGTCTGACCGGGCCTGAAGCGGATTTGAAGAAAGCGGATGGATATATGGAACAGGCGCTGCAGCTGGCGGCCCGTTTTGGGGCAAGCCGGGTGGTCTTTGGAAGCGGCGCCGCTAGATGGGTTCCAGAAGGTTTCTCAAGAAAACAGGCATTTGAGCAGTTGGTAATACTTACGGAACATATGGCGAAAATTGCAGAAAAAAACGGAATTGTCGTAGCAATAGAACCCTTAAACCGAGGGGAATGCAACATCATCAATACCTTCCGGGAGGGCTGCCATTTGGCAGAACGGGTGAATCACCCGAATATCCGTGTTTTGGCAGATTACTATCATTTTACTTTAGAGCAAGACCGTTTAGAAGATTTGGAATATTATGGGAAGCAATATCTAGTTCATGTCCATTTTGCGGAGGTTCAGGGGCGCACGTATCCATCCCGACAACGTGGGGAGTACAAAAAATTTATCTGTGCCTTACAAAAGGCAGGGTACGGGGAGAGAATCAGCTGCGAAGGGCATGCGCATAATCTTCTAACAGAAGGGGCGCGCGCAGTGGAGCTCTTGACGGCGATGTGGAATGAGACGGCGAAGGAGTGAAGGGCATGATCATCGAGAGAGCGGTTACAAATTTTGAAGAAGAAGAATTGCTGGCGCCTTTTGGATTTAAGGGAGGCGCTATGAACCGAATCTGGCAGTACAGCGTGTATTTAAAGACGCGGGAAGGGCAGGAGGCAGTAGGCGTGGGTTGCCAGGGGGTTCTATGGTCGGACGCCAAGGTATTTGCCGACCACTCTCCGTCTGCTGGCTGTGCCATGATGTATCTAGTGACAGAATATGCTGCGAAATTGCTGGAAGGAAGAAGCTTTGAGACTCCATGGGAAGCTTTTGATTTTTTGCTGCCCCGGGCGGTTAAATATGCCGCTGATATTACAGGAAAAAAGGATCTGCGTCTGACATTTGTTTTGAATGCGCTAGTTGGAGTGGACCAGGCGCTGTGGCAGCTGTATTTTAAGATGGATCAGGCGAGCAGCTTAGAGCAGCTGTTGCCAGAGAATATCAAAAATGCTTTGGGGTATAAAACTAGCAGGATTGGAGTGATTCCTCTGGTCTCCTATGGTGTTTCCATGAAGGAAGTGAAAAATCTGGCAGACCAAGGATTCTTTTTCTTTAAAATCAAGATTGGAGCTGACCCGGACCGTGATGGTAATCCGGAGAAAATGCTGGCTTGGGATAAGGAAAGAATTTGGAGAATTCACCAGACGCTGAAGGATATCAAGACTCCTGAAACAGAAAGCGGACGGATTCTCTATTATTTAGATGCAAACGGAAGATACGATCATTTAGAGAGAATCAAAGAACTGCTGGATTATGCAGGAGAGATTGGTATGCTGGAGCGGATTGTTGTGTTGGAGGAGCCGTTCGCGGAAGAAAATACCTGCGATGTAAGGGGACTTCCGGTGATGGTTGCAGCGGATGAAAGCGCTCATTCCCCTGAAGATGTAAAAAAACGGATTGCGCTTGGCTATAGAGCGATTGCCTTAAAGCCTATTGCTAAAACTCTTACGGTAACATTTCGGATGATAGAGGAAGCGATGAAAACACATACGCCTTGTTTTTGCGCGGATTTGACCGTCGGACCTTACATGGCAGAAATTAATAAAGCGATTGCGGCGCGTCTTTGTCCGTTGCCAGGGTTAAAAATTCCGGCAATGGAGAGTAATGGATGGCAGAACTACCGTAATTGGGAAGAAATGAAAACGTACCATAGTATTTGCCAGGGAAGGTGGTCGAAGCTGTGTGGAGGCTACTATGAATTAAATGACGAATTTTATAACCGGGCAGGGGGCATGTTTGAAGAATCTCTTCATTACCGCCAGCTTGCTTTAAAAGAATAGTAGAGGAGGACGCTGTTATGATTCAAGTTGGAATTATTGGAATTGGAGCTATTTCTCAGAGCCATATCGACGGTTATACTGCATTCCCCCAAGACTGCCGGATCGTAGCGATGGTAGACCGGGATGTAGAGCGAGCGAAGAAAAAAATAGTTCAGTCACATCTGAAAGAGGCAAAGGCTTACAGCAGTTTAGAGGAGATGTTGGAAAACTGCAAGGTGGATTTGGTATCTATTTGTCTGCCGCCGTCCCTTCACTGTGAAACGACTGTGAAAATGCTAGAAAGAGGAATTCATGTGCTTTGTGAAAAACCGCTGGCTCCAACCTTGGAAGAGTGCGATCGAATGTTAAAGGCAGCCAAGGACTCGGGGGCGGTACTCTCTACGGTGGCTCAAAATCGTTTTAAGCCGGATGTGAAAAAAGTTCGGAATCTGATAGAAAGCGGCTGCCTGGGAAAGATCTTGTTCGGGCAGGCAACTTCTCTGTGGTGGAGAGGGACTAACTATTATAATTTAAGCTGGCGTGGGAAATGGGAAACGGAGGGCGGAGGATGTACTCTGATTCATGGAATTCACCATATTGATCTGTTCTTGTGGATGATGGGGAAGGTCGAAAGCGTGACTGCCGTTGTGGCGAATGAGGCGCATGATAACAGCGAGGTGGAAGATCTGTCTATGGGAATGGTGCGTTTCGTCAACGGCTCTGTGGGAAATGTGGTGAGTTCCCTTCTGCACCATGGAGAGGACCAAAGGCTGCTTCTGGACGGGGAGTACGGGACTGCAGAGCTTCCGCTAAAGTTGGCAGCCAGCAGTCAGATGGAGAATGGTTTCCCAGAACCAAACGAAAAGAAACTGGCCCAGATGAAAGAAATTTGTGAGTCAGTGGAAACAAAGTATACGGGACACACGGCCCAGATCAGGGATGTGCTGGAGGCGATTCAGGATAACCGGCCTGTTGGGGTAAGCGGAGAAGATGGAAGACGGGCGATTGAATTTATTTCCGCTGTCTATCAGTCTGCTTTTACCCACCAGACGGTCCATTTTCCAATGACGTCCAAAGATCCATTTTACAGCAAAGAAGGGATTATCAAACATGCAGTAAAATTCCATGAAAAGACCGTCAGCATCGATGGATTTCAAAATAATGAGATTCAGGTAGGCGGTACGTTGTAAGGGGGGATTTGTATGCAGAAGATGGATGGAATGAACTACGCACCGGTTGCAGCGCTTAAGTTGGACCCGGTTGTAGAGCCGGGAGAGTTTACAATCAGTGTGATTGGGCTACAGCACGGTCATATTTACGCGATGTGCAATGGGCTTTTGGAGGCGGGTGCTACACTGAAGTGGGTTTACGACGAGGATGAGGAGCTGTTAAAAAAATTCCAATCCACCTATCCACAGGTAAGGCGCGCGGAAACGAAGGAACAGATTCTAGAAGACCAGGAAATTCAGCTGGTTGCAAGCGCGGCGATTCCCAATCTTAGAACTTCCTTGGGAGTGGAAGTATTAAAACATGGCAAACACTATTTTGCGGATAAGCCGGGTATGACTACATTTCAGCAGCTGGAAGAAGCAAAACAGGCGGTCAAAACCTACGGAAAGAAATTTTATATCTATTATGGAGAGCGGGTTCATGTAGAAAGTGCTGTCTTTACCCAGAGGCTGATTGATGAGGGAAAACTTGGGCGGGTGATACATGTAGATATTCTGGCACCCCACCGTTTAAACAAAGATACACGCCCGGAATGGTTTTTTGATTCCGTCCAGAGCGGAAGTATTTTAAATGACATTGGAAGCCATCAATATGAACAGTTTTTATCCTACACAGGGGCGAAGACAGCCCGTGTACAGGCGAGCAAAGAAGGAAACTATGCCAACAAAGATCATCAGAAATTTCGGGATTTTGGCGATGTTATGTTAATTGGAGACAACGGCGCAACCGGTTATCTGCGGGTAGACTGGTTTACCCCGGATGGCTTAAGAGCTTGGGGAGACGGGCGCGTGTTTATTGTGGGAGAGAAAGGAACCGTTGAGATTCGCAAATACATCGATATCGGCGCGACAGATGACAGTGACTTAGTATTTTTCACGGATGGAAAGGACGAGCATCGCTATAATGTATATGGAAAAGTGGGCTTTCCTTTCTTCGGGGAATTCATTAAAGACTGTATGAACGGAACGGAATACTCGATGACCCAGGAACATGTATTTGAATCGATGCGGATTGCCCTGGAAGCGGCGGAAAAGGCATTGCAAATCGTTTGATTTGACGATGGGTGTTGCAGTAAGTACGAGGATCTAGCACATAATATGAGGAATAATAACATGATAAGAACTTGGAATGAGGAAGCTCTAGATCATAGAAATGCCCTTCTGTACGCGATGGGAATCTCCTACGAGGATGCGCAGCGTCCGGTGATCGGCATTGTTAATGCGTGGAATGAGATGAATCCAGGGCATTATCCGTTTAAAGATGTGATTCAAGAGATTAAAGAAGAGATTTACCGTGCCGGATGTCTGGGGCTGGAGCTGCCGGTATCAGGGATTTGTGATGGAATCTGTTCCAATACGCCAGGAGATCGGTATACCCTCCCCGCCAGAGATTTGGTATCCGCAGAAGTGGAGACTGTTGCGGAGCTGAATATGCTGGAGGGAATGGTGCTTCTTGCCACCTGTGATAAGGTGGTTCCTGGTATGGTGATGGGAGCGCTCCGGGTGGATATTCCGGTAGTTATGCTGACCGGCGGTTATATGGCGGCAGGAAGATTGGGGGAGCGGATGCTGACGCTGACCCATACGAAACAGGCTTATGCGGCTTACGCCTCCGGGGAAATAAGTCGTGAGGAGTATAAAGAAGTAGTCAGAAATGCTTGTCCAACTCCCGGGGCATGTCCTTTTATGGGGACTGCTAATACTATGTGTGCCATGGCAGAATTATTGGGGTTGTCGCCCCACGGAAACGCCAGTGTTAGAAGTCAGAGCGAAGAATGGCACAACATGGCTCGTCAGGCAGGAGCTGTAATTGCGCAGGCAGTCAAAGAAGAAAAACGCCCGAGTAAATTTATTACAAAAGAGAGTTTTGAAAATGTAGTGAGTTATATGATGGCTACGGGAGGCTCTACCAACAGCCTTCTTCATATTCCGGCGATTGCGAATCAGATTGGAATTGAGATTTTGCCGGAGAAATTTGACCGAATCAGCAGAGAAGTTCCTGTGATCAGCGCAATTTATCCGAATCATTCGTCCTATACGATGGAGGAATTTGAACAGGCTGGAGGAATCTGCGCGGTTGTGAAGGAACTACTGAAAGCAGAGAAAATGCATGGAGAAGTCCAAGGAATGTTTGGCTCCATAAGAGAAAAGGCAGATAAAGGTGAAAATAGAAATACAGATGTCATTCACAGCGTAGCAGCTCCAATCCACGAGCATGGCGGTCTGGCGGTTCTGCACGGAAATATTGGAACGGACAGCGCTATTGTAAAATTCAGCGCGGTGGAGCCGGAGGCTTGGACATTTGCTGGTCCGGCTCGCTGTTATGACTCCCAGGACGAGGCCTGGCAGGCGATGATTCAGGGTGAGATTCAGCCAGGAGATGTGGTTATAATCCGCTACGAGGGGCCAAAAGGAAGTCCGGGAATGCCGCATATGGAAACATTTATGGCTGCTGTACTTGGAAAAGGGATGGGAACAAAAGTTGCTCTGGTTTCAGATGGGCGTTTCTCCGGAGCGACCGGCGGCTTAGCGATTGGACATGTAAGTCCGGAAGCTTATGAAGGCGGGCCGATTGCGTTGATTCAGGATGGGGATATGATTCGAATCGATATCGAGAATCGAACTCTTTATGCGGAAGTGACGGAAGAAGAATTTCAGGAAAGAAGAAAGAAATGGAGTTTAGTCCAAAAACCTGCTTCGGGATGGTTAGATCTTTATAGAAAAACCTGTACATCGGCTCACAAAGGGGCTTGCATGTTTTGGAAATAATGGAGAATCAGAGATTGAAAGAACAAATTCCGCGCTACTATTTTTATACCCTCATCATCGGCACCGGCGCCGCCGGCTACAATGCCGCGGATGAGCTATGGTCCCTGGGGCAGAGGGATATTGCCATTGTCACAGACCACAAAAATGCCGGAACCTCCCGCAATACCGGTTCCGACAAACAGACCTACTACAAGCTGACCCTGGCGGGAGGAGAGCCGGACAGCGTGATGGAGATGGCGAAAACGCTGTATGAAGGGCAGTGCGTGGACGGGGATCTGGCTTTGTGCGAAGCGGCCCTGTCCGCTCCTTGTTTCTTAAAGCTGGTGAACCTGGGGGTGCCATTTCCCAGAAACCGCTGGGGAGAGTACGTAGGATACAAAACGGACCACGACCCCCGCAGACGGGCGACCAGCACAGGCCCTTACACCTCCAAGCTGATGACGGAATGCCTGGAGCGGTCGGTGGAGGAAAAAGGAATCCCCATTTTTGACAAGATGCAGGTAATCCGCATTCTCTCTGACCAGAAACAGGTATATGGTCTGCTATGTTTGGATTTGTCTTTTGAGGGGGGAGAGGAGGAAACGCCCTTTGTCCTGTTTGAGTGCAGCCATGTAATCTATGCGGTGGGCGGTCCGGCGGGAATGTACCACGACAGTGTGTATCCTCATGGACACTATGGAGCCAGCGGTCTGGCTTTTGAGGCGGGAGTGAAGGGAAAAAACCTGACGGAGTGGCAGTTTGGCCTATCTTCCTTAAAACCCAGATGGAACGTATCCGGTACTTATATGCAGGTTCTGCCCAGGTTCATTTCCACGGATGAAGAGGGGAAGGACGAGAAGGAGTTTTTGGCGGATTACCTGAAAGACCCTTATGAGATGCTAAGCCTGGTATTCTTAAAGGGCTACCAGTGGCCATTTGACGTTAGAAAGCTGAAAGGGGGAAGCTCTCTCATTGACGTCTGCGTCTATCTGGAACAGAACCGCGGGCGCAGAATTTTCCTGGATTATCGCAAAAATCCTCTGAAAAAAGATATTGCTTTTGACCGTCTGATTCCGGAGGCCTTCTCCTATTTAAGCCAGGCAGGAGCCTGCTTTGGAACGCCGATTGACCGCCTGCGTCATATGAATCCCATGGCGGTGGAATTCTACAAGAGTAGAGGCGTAGACCTGGAGAAGGAGCCCCTGGAGATAGCGCTATGTGCTCAGCACAACAACGGAGGATTGTCTACGGATGCCTGGTGGCAGACCAACCTGAAGGGATTTTTCGCCGCAGGGGAGGTCAGCGGGACCCATGGAGTTTACCGCCCGGGAGGCAGCGCCTTAAATGCAGGACAGGTGGGTTCCCTGCGGGCGGCTCAGTACATTGCGGCCCGGGGAAAGGAGACAATCTGCTCCCACGAGATATTTGAGGTGTTGGCAAAAGAAGCGATAGAGGAGGCCGGAGAGCTGGTAAAAAAGGCCGTGGAGAGAGGTTTCAAAAACTGGGGTGAAGACTGTGAGAAGAATCGGGGAAAAAACTGCGTTGAAGGCAGACCAATCCACGCCAGGGACTTGTGGAAGGAGGCATCGAAACGGATGAGCCGCTGCGGAGGTCCCATTCGGAGCAGAGCCCTTTTAAAAGAAGCCTTGGAGGAGAATGAAAAGGACCGGGTGCGTTTAGAGACGACAGTTTTTGTAAAGAATCCAGGCGAACTGTGGATTTTGTTCCGGCTCAGGGATGTGCTCATCAGCCAGAAGGTTTATCTTCAGGCGATGCTGGACTATATGGACCAGGGCGGAAAAAGCAGGGGAAGCGCCTTGTATACGGAAAAGCCGGAGTCAGAGATTACCTTTGACATGTTCCGGGAATTTACCTGTGAAAGGGAAGAAATGGGGGAAACGCCCATACAGGAAATCGTTCTGGAAGGGGAAAAGGCCGTCGCCTTCTGGAGACAGCCCCGCCCAATCCCGCAGGACGATGATTTCTTTGAAAATGTGTGGAGGGGATACCGGGAAAACGGAAATGTCTTTTGAGCCGGTTTCAGAAGCCAATCACATTCCGGGGGCCATTTCACTGGCCACCCACCCCTCAAACTCCTCCCAAATCACATCAAAAGGCGCCGGCCCCATATCCAGAAGAAAGGTATGAAAGCTCAGAGGCGAGTAGGAATCCTTCAGGGATTCTCTTGCCTCTTTTTCCATGTTGGAGATTTCCAGGTAGCCGGTGTAGTATTCCAGATAATTGGCCGGATTTTCCGCGATATCGTAGTAGATGGTGGAAATCACCTCCTCATCGCTGATGGAAAAAAACTGGTTCAGGAAGGAGCCCATCTGCTCCAAATCCCAGCCTTCATAATGGATATTGATATCCAGAAGGGCGTAGAGAGCCAGGGTAAAGGAGCTGTTGTGGGCCAGCAGTTCCCCCAGTCCCGGGGCCAGGCCGTTGTCCAGGCGGTAGGCGTAGTATTCCACATAGGTGGCCCACCCTTCGGTGTAGCTGGAGAAACTTAAAAGCTTTCTTAAATTGCAGGCCCCCGTCTGATTGAAATACTGGGTCTGGTACATATGTCCCGGCCATCCCTCATGGGCCATGGTGGTGTAAAGGTTCCGGCTGCTGCTGGTGCTGCCCGGGTTGATGTAGATGGAATTATCCTGAGGCCGGTCCAAGGGAACGGTCAGGTAGAAGGCCGGGCTTAAGGAAGCTTCCAGGGCCTGGGGCACTTCTTTGACCGTGTAGCTGCACTGGGGAATCTGAGGAAAGTCCGCAGCACACTGCTGTTTTAAATCCTCCAGGATTGCTCCCGGCTCGGTGAGGGAAAAGGCGTAGGAGGAGGCCTCCTGGGCCAGGTCCGGGTCTTTGGTCAAAATCTCCTCCATGGCGGTTAAATCCTGAGTCATCCGAAGGGCGATGGCATCCCGCAGTTCCTCCACCGTACCGTAGGAGGTGTGGGTGCTGGATTTTACCAGGTATTCATAATACTGGCGGCCCTGGGGAAGATAATAAAGGCCCTTGTCATTGCCGCCGGAGCCCTTGAACTGCATAAGCCCTTCATATAAATGTTCATAGGCGGGGATGAAATACTGCTTTATGGCCTCCTGGTGCCGGACCATGTAGTCCTGTTTTTTCTCGTCGGTCAAATCAGAAAGCTCATCCAGCCTGGTCCGGAAGGAATCTGTTAAAAAACTTTGTCCGCCCTCCCCCAGATAGGCCTGACAGGAAGCGCCGATGCGGTCGATGGAAGCGTCGCAGAGTCCCAGACCGGCAGCGCTTTTTTGCTGTTCAAAGGCCAGGAGTTCCCCGAAATACCGGTCCATATCCGCCAAAAGCCCCAGATAATCCTCCACATCCTGGCGGCTGTAAAAGGAATATTCGCACAGCAGAATCGGCAGCTGGGCCTGGATGCCGATGGAGGAGGAGAGAGGCTGGTCGTAGAGCTCCAGGCCATTGGCCGACAGCTGGGTATTTAAATAGGAATTCAGGATTTTCCAGGTAAGAAGCTGGTCCGGGAGCAGGCTGTCCGGGTCCATTCCCGACAATTCTTGCTTCAGATTCAGCATTTCTCTGAGAGCAGATTGACTTTGGCCGAGGGAAACGCTTCCAAGGGAGGGAGCAGGCCGGGAAATGCCAAGGGACTCCGGGTCCGCCAGGGTATAGTGGAGGGTGATGGTATTTCCGGAAACCTCTGTGAGGAACAGCTCCTCCGTCAGCTGGTCAAATTCTTCCTGCTGCTTTAAAACGGCGGGGTTTTGCTGATTGCTGGGACCGGGGGAGTAGGTGCCATAAAGGACAGAATCCGGTCCCTGGATTTCTTCCCCGCTTTGGAGTTGCCCGTCGGCCAGGCAACCGGCGGCAAAGTAGCCGGCGGCTACGGCCAGGGCAAGGCCAAGGGGGATGAACAGACGAAATGGTGCGGGAAGATGTTTCATAAAACAAGGGCCTCCTTGGGATTAAAAAAACCGGGCAGATGGGTCCTGCCCGGATGTTATTAAAGTATATGGAAGAGAATGGAGGGATATTCCCATAAGCGTTTTGGGAGGCCAGACGAAAGGTAAGGCGGGATGTGGATTCTGTTGATTATACTCGTATTTTAGAGTATAATCAAAGCATGGATTTAAAATGCTTGTTGGAACAGGAGGAACAAACGATGGGACTATTTTCTAAAAAAACGGCAATTTGTTCAAGATGCGGAAAAGAATTTCAGACCCGTTTGGGACTGATCGATTTATGCCCGGAATGTCTGGCTGAGGAGGACGCAGTTCAGGCTGATGTGCAGGGATATCTGGAATACCGCAAAGCAGTTGGGCTAGGAAAGCTAAATTATGAGGAGCAAAAAGAGTATATTGCTCACAGGACGGAGATCTTAGAGAATCATAGAGTGGAAAACGGGATTACAAGACAGGAACTGGCTCAGGCCAGCGATCACTACAAAAGCCTGTCGGATGATGAATGTGAGGATATATTGTGCCGCCTGGCACATTCAATGATTACGTCCACGGTGGGAGCTGCCTATGGGGATGATCTTTTTATTCCTACCGGCTTTGAAAAAATGGCGGTGGCCGCGGAGGACGTATTTGCAGTTGCTCTGGCAACGGATTTCCGCACAGATTCTCTCAGCCATGAGCAGATTCTCTGCGCCCTGTTTACCAATGATCCTTATGTGCCGGTTTTCCCAATGATGTATGAGGCAAAACTGGGATTCTTTGACTTTATGAAAAGTAAGAAGGGACGCGAGGCTCTCAAAATCGTTTTCGAACAGAAATGCCCTAATCTGACCTACCCCGTAGGGGAGCTGAAGGAATTAAAGAAGACAATTAAGAAGGAGCGGACGGTCAACGGCAAGATGGATCCGGATTTTGCATTGGAAAGAATCTCGGATGCCGACCTGAATATGGGAGTGTTCGCGACTAAAAAGCTTCAAAGCAGTCTGACCCCTCAGACGACAGCCATGCTGGATGAGTATGGATATATCCTGGACAATGAGGCGATGCAGATTTTAAAAATGGATAAGATGTTTAACGGGAAGTTCTGGAAAAAGCAGCTGGAACGGATTGCGAAGAAGGTGCAGTCATAAAAGATGTAAATTAGGAGAGAATGCGACACGCTTTAGATGACAAATTTCCATTCTTCCCCCATTCTCTTGACGAATATTCTGGAAACGCTTATACTTAAATCAATTATGTGAATCAGGGCCGAATCCCTTTGTTAAATTTGTTTTTGACAGGCGGAGGCCCGGAAAATGAGGGAAGAAGAACATGTGTCAGAATTGTAAAAAGCCATATTATATCACCACGGCCATTGCCTACGCTTCCGGCAAGCCCCACATTGGAAACACCTATGAAATCGTGCTGGCGGACGCCATTGCCCGCTATAAGAGAGCCCAGGGCAGGGATGTATTTTTCCAGACCGGAACTGATGAGCACGGACAGAAAATCGAGGAGAAGGCCGAGGCTGCTGGCGTAACGCCCCAGGAGTTTGTGGACAAGGCCGCAGCGGAGATTAAGCGGATTTGGGATTTGATGAATACTTCCTACGACAAATTTATCCGCACCACGGACAAGGACCATGAGGCCCAGGTTCAGAAGATTTTCAAGCGCCTCTACGACCAGGGAGACATCTATAAGGGGTATTACGAAGGACTTTACTGCACGCCCTGCGAGTCCTTCTTCACCGAGTCTCAGCTGGTGGACGGCAAGTGCCCCGACTGCGGCCGGGAGGTGAAGCCGGCCAAGGAGGAGGCCTACTTCTTCCGTATGAGCAAATACGCTCCCAGGCTGATTGAGTATATCAACGAACATCCGGAGTTCATCCAGCCGGTTTCCAGAAAGAATGAGATGATGAACAATTTCCTGCTGCCGGGCCTTCAGGATTTGTGCGTATCCAGAACTACTTTTGACTGGGGAATTCCCGTTACCTTTGATCCTAAGCATGTGACTTATGTGTGGCTGGATGCCCTGACCAACTACATTACCGGATTGGGCTACGACTGCGAAGGACAAAGCGCTCCGGCCTTTGAAAAATACTGGCCCGCGGATCTGCATTTAATCGGAAAGGACATTATCCGCTTCCATACCATCTACTGGCCCATTTTCCTGATGGCTCTGGACCTTCCGCTGCCTAAGCAGGTGTTCGGTCATCCCTGGCTTCTTCAGGGGGACGGCAAGATGAGCAAGTCCAAGGGAAATGTGCTTTATGCCGATACCCTGGTGGACTTCTTCGGTGTAGATGCGGTGCGCTACTTTGTGCTTCACGAGATGCCTTTTGAAAACGACGGCGTCATTTCCTGGGAGCTGATGGTGGAGCGGATGAACTCCGACCTGGCCAACATTCTGGGAAATCTGGTAAACCGTACCATTTCCATGAGTAATAAGTATTTCGGCGGCATTGTGGAGGATAAGGGCGTTTCAGAAGCGGTGGACGAGGATTTAAAGAACACCGTTCTGGCTGCGGTGAAGAAGGTGGACTCCAAGATGGAGGAGCTGCGGGTAGCGGACGCCATTACGGAGATTTTCAACATTTTCAGAAGAAGCAACAAATACATCGATGAGACGGCTCCCTGGACCCTGGCCAAGGACGAGGCCAAGAAGGACCGCCTTGCGACGGTGCTCTACAACCTGACCGAGTCCATCGTCATCGGCGCCTCTCTGCTGGAGTCCTTTATGCCTGAAACGTCCGAGCGGATTTTAAAACAGCTGAATGCTGAAAAGCGGGGGCTGGACCAGATGGACGTATTCGGAGGCTACGTTTCCGGAACAAAGGTGACGGAGAAGCCGGAAATCCTCTTTGCCCGTATGGATATCAAAGAGGTGATGGAGAAAGTGGAGGCCATGCACCAGGCGGAACAGAAGGCTCTCGGAGAAAGCGGACAGGCCGGGGCGCAGGATGAGAAGGCCCCGGGGGATGAGAAGCCGGGAATCGACCTGCCGGCTAAGGACGAGGTGACCTACGACGATTTCGCGAAGCTGCAGTTTCAGGTAGGAGAAATCGTTGCCTGCCAGGCGGTGCCCAAGTCCAAGAAGCTTTTGTGTTCCCAGGTGAGAATCGGAAGCCAGACCCGCCAGATTATCAGCGGAATCAAGGCCCATTATTCACCGGAGGAGATGGTCGGAAAGAAGGTTATGGTAATTACCAACTTAAAACCGGCCAAGCTGGCAGGGATGGTATCAGAGGGAATGCTCCTGTGCGCGGAGGACGAGGAAGGAAATCTGTCTCTGATGACGCCGGAGAAGGATATGCCTTCCGGAGCGGAGATTTGCTAAGTACCTGCAGAGAAAAGTAATATAACAATATTGTGAGAGCCGAAAAATTATCGTTATTGATGATTTTTCGGCTCTCAGTTTCTGTTTTAATAGCCTGCCTTTTCAATACGTCCCCGTACCATTTCACATCCCTCCCTTGATAAAGGGAATCGCGCTAAAACGGCTGGATAGACGAATTAAAACATATATTCCCCAAAAAACTCTAAAATTTGCGCAAAAATCACCTCAAAGTGGGGGAAAACATTGCATTTCACCCCGTTTTAGATTATGATAGAGGGACGAAAACCCATTTATCACGATTTACGTAACAGTTCAGGATGGCGGGAAGATGGAAACCGTCCTGCATACGGTTACCAATTTACAAAAGAGGAATCCGAGATGAGAGGAAGAAGGTGGAGTGTTTCCCGGCGGATTTACGGCGGCAGGGGAAGAGGCGGCAGAGGACTTACGGGAAATCAATTAAAATCTTTGGGTGGATTATTTCTTCTGATGGACCATATTGGGGCGGTGGTGATTCAGGGAGGAATTCTTCACGGCCGGGACCGGGAGGCATTTTTGGCGGCCGTTTCAACGGAACTGGGCCAGAGGCTTTTGCTTGCGGCTCAGATTCTGCGGTATGCGGGAAGGCTTGCATTTCCGATTTTTGCCTTTCTCTTGACCGAAGGCTTTATCCACACCCGGGATCGGGTACGCTATATCATCCGTATGGGGGCGCTGGCGCTGATTTCAGAGCCTTTTTTTGACATGGCCATTTACGGGACCTGGTTTTACGCGGATTACCAGAATATGATTCTGACGCTCTGGATTGGTCTGCTCATGCTGACCGCTCTGGAACTGTCAGTGCATCCGGCCCAGCAGATTCTGGCTCTTTTGGCGGGCTGCGGCTTGTCATGGCTTCTGCGCACCGACTACAATGTTCTTGGAATCCTTTTAATCGGGGCTCTCTACTGGTTCCGTTACAATGATACAGCTCGTCTTTTCTGGGGGATGATTCTGTCCGCCCTGGAAAGTCTGAGCTGTTTTTGTATTTCTGCACTGGCATATGCGCCCATTGTCCTGTATAATGGTAGAAGAGGCGCCAGGGAATGGAAATACGTTTACTATGCCTTCTACCCGGTTCACCTGGCCCTTTTATATTTTATTGCCGGGTGGGCGGCGCGGAAAGTAGGAATATAGCGATGATTTTTGATACTCATGCTCATTATGACGACGAGGCCTTTGACCCGGACCGGGGGGAGTTGCTTGACAGCCTGGCAGCTGCCGGAATCGGGGCGGTGGCCAATATAGGAGCAAGCTTAAAAAGCTGCGAAACCACCCTGGAGCTGGTGCGGCGCTACCCCTGGATGTACGGCTGTCTGGGAGTCCATCCCAGCGAAACGGCCCAGTTGACCCAGGAGGGACTGGACTGGCTGAGGCAGGCATTAAAGAGCCATCCCCGGATTGTGGCGGTGGGAGAGATTGGTCTGGACTATTACTGGGAGGAGCCGGACCATATGACCCAGCAGAAATGGTTTCGCAGCCAGTTGGACCTGGCCAGGGAGCTGAATTTGCCGGTGGTAATCCACAGCCGTGATGGGGCGAAAGATACATTGGATATTATGAAGGAGGAAAAGGCGGGGGAGCTGGGCGGTGTAATCCACTGCTTTTCCTATTCTAAGGAGATGGCCAGAGAATACCTGAATATGGGCTTCTATCTGGGAATCGGCGGCGTGGTTACCTTTAAGAACGCAAAGAAGCTGAAGGAAGTTGTGGAGTATATGCCTCTGGACCGGCTGGTTCTGGAAACGGACTGCCCTTACCTGGCTCCGGTTCCTAACCGGGGGAAACGCAATTCCTCCCTGAATTTGCCTTTTGTGGTGGAGGTGATTTCCCAGCTGAAAGGGATTACTGCCGGGGAAGTGGAGGAGGCGGCATGGGAGAATGCCTTGAAACTGTATCGTATTCCCCGGACCGCTGACTGAGAGGGAGGAGAAAATGAAACATAAATTAAGCAATCCAAAGGAAACGATTCAGGTGATCCAGAAATACCAGTTCGCCTTCCAGAAAAAATTCGGCCAGAATTTCCTCATTGATCCCCATGTGCTGGACAAGATTATCGCGGCGGCCCAGATCTCGAAGGATGACTGCGTACTGGAAATCGGCCCAGGCATCGGGACGTTGACCCAGTATCTGGCGGAAAATGCCCGCCAGGTGGTGGCGGTGGAGATTGACTCCAACTTAATCCCCATTCTGGAGGAAACCCTAAAAGATTATCCCAATGTGACGGTAATCAATGAGGACATCCTCAAGGTGGACATGGAAGGCCTGGCAAAGGAGTACAACCAGGGAAGGCCCATCAAGGTGGCGGCAAACCTCCCCTACTATATTACAACGCCGATTATCATGAGCCTGTTTGAACAGCAGGTCCCGGTTGACAATATTACGGTGATGGTCCAGAAGGAGGTGGCGGACCGGATGCAGGCAGGTCCCGGTTCCAAGGACTACGGAGCCCTGTCCCTGGCGGTCCAGTACTACGCCAGCCCTTATATTGTGGCAAATGTGCCTCCCAACTGTTTTATTCCCCGTCCCAATGTTGGTTCCGCCGTAATCCGGCTGACGAGACACAAGGAGCCGCCGGTAAAGGTGAAGGATGAGAAGCTGATGTTCCGGCTCATCCGCGCTTCCTTTAACCAGCGGCGGAAAACCCTGCAGAACAGTCTGAACAACAGCCCGGAGCTTTCCTATACAAAGGAGCAGATTGGGCAGGCCATCGGGAGCCTGGGATTGGGAGCGACGGTTCGTGGAGAAGCCCTGACCCTGGAGCAGTTTGGGGCATTGTCGGATTATTTTTCAGCTCTGAGCGGCTGAAAGGGCCGGAAGCTGGAAATACTTTTGAAGAAGGGGCATATCAGAACATGTCCGGAAAGGAAGCGGCAGGATGAAACGAAAAGCAGGAAAAATTCTTACAGCGGCGGCGGCGGCAGCAGCCGCGGGCGTAGTATTAAAACGGATGCGGGACCAGCAGAAACAGCAGGAAGCCTCCCGAATCCGCTCCATCGAAGAAGCGGTGATGAACAACCGGGACTATGGGGACCGGCAGGCATATCTCATCGGCGGCGGTCTGGCTTCCATGGCGGCGGCGGCTTATCTGGTCCGGGACTGCAAGTTCCCCGGCAGCCATATTACGATCTATGAAGGCTTGGGCGTGCTGGGCGGAAGCAATGACGGAAGCGGGGATTCCCGAAACGGTTTTGTGTGCCGGGGCGGCCGCATGCTGAACGAGGAAACCTATGAGAATTTCTGGGAACTTTTCTCCTCCATTCCGTCCCTTACCAACCCGGGCCGCAGCGTTACGGAGGAAATATTGAATTTCGACCATGCCCATCCCACCCATGCGAAAGCCAGACTGGTAAACCGGGATGGAACGATTTTGGATGTATCCTCCATGGGCTTTAACAATCAGGACCGTCTGGCCCTTCTGAAGCTTCTTCTGACAGATGAGAAGCGGCTGGACAATCTGACCATTCAGGACTGGTTTAAGGAAACGCCCCATTTCTTTACTACAAATTTCTGGTATATGTGGCAGACCACCTTTGCCTTCCAGAAATGGAGCAGCGCTTTTGAATTCCGCCGTTATCTGAACCGGATGATTTTCGAGTTCAGTCGGATTGAGACGCTGGAGGGAGTGACCAGAACTCCTCTGAACCAGTATGACAGCGTAATCCGTCCCCTGGAGGAGTATCTGCGCCAGGCAGGAGTCCGCTTTGAGAAAAACTGTCAGGTGACGGACCTGGATTTTGCACCCGGCCCGGGTCTGACGGTAAAGGCTCTCTACCTGAAACGGGACAATGGGGAACAGGCGGAGGGAGAGGCTCGTTATATCCATGACATCCGGGAGCTGAAGGAAGGGGATATCTGTATTATGACGGGCGGCTCCATGACAGACGGAGCGATGCTGGGAGATTTTGATGCGGCAATTCCCAGGAAAGAGGAGCCTTTCATCAGCGCTAAACTTTGGTCTAAAGCGGCGGCTAAGCATTCGGAGCTGGGTAATCCGGAGAGCTTTTTCTCAAAGCCTCATGAAACGGCCTGGATGAGCTTTACCGTTACCTGCCGGGGAGACCAACTGCTGAAAGCCATTGAGAATTTTACCGGAAATATTCCCGGAAGCGGCGCTCTGATGACCTTTAAGGATTCCGCCTGGCTGCTCAGCAGCGTAGTGGCGGCCCAGCCCCATTTTGCCAATCAGCCTCAGGAGGTAACCTGCTTTTGGGGATATGGGCTTTATATCCAGGCAGATGGGGACTATGTAAAGAAGCCGATGAGAGACTGCACGGGACAGGAAATCCTGCTGGAATATCTCCATCACCTGCACATTTCCGAAGAGGAGATTGCTCAGCTGATGGAAACCGTGATTAATGTGATTCCCTGCTACATGCCGGTGGTAAACGCCCAGTTTGAACCCAGGCGCTACACCGACCGTCCCAGGGTGGTTCCGGCCGGGTCCAAGAATTTTGCCCTGGTGGGCCAGTTTGTGGAGATTCCTAAGGACATGGTATTTACGGAGGAATACTCCGTGCGCTCGGCCCGCATGGCGGTTTACACCCTTATGGGGGTCAATACGCCTATTTGTCCGGTCACTCCCTACAACCGGCGGCTGAAGGTGATTCTCCGGGCGCTGAAAAAGGCTATGACCTGATGAAGGAATGTCGGGTACAAAGGAGGAGAGCCTGTGATTTTTATTGGAGGAATCAGCCAGGGACGGAAAATCCTGGACTACGTGAGAACCGTAATCTGCGGCTGCTGCGGGCGGTATGGACGGTATGAGGTGATAATGACCTACACCTATTTCAGCTTTTTTTTCATCCCTCTGTTTAAATGGAACCGGCAGTTCTACGTGCGGATGACCTGCTGCGGCGCGGTTTACAGCCTGGAAAAGGAAGTGGGCCAGAAGATTCTGGCGGGTCAGGATGTGGAAATCCGGCCGGAGGATTTGACCCTGGTCCAGGGCGGCGACGGAAGCGGGACCTACGGCAGGATGAAAAAGCACTGCAGCCGCTGCGGTTACGAGACCTTTGAGGATTTCGAATACTGTCCCAAGTGCGGGGAGCGGTTTTGAGGAGGAGAGATATGAGAAAGATTACGGTGATGGGCAGCCATCTCTGTCCGGATACGATTTACGCGGTGAATAAGCTGGTGGAGGCAGGATTTAAGGTGACTTATAAGGATATCCTGTCCTGCCACAGCGATTTACGGGAGTATCTGATGATGCGGGATACCTCTCCGATGTACGAGGATATACGGGGAACAGAAACCCTGGGCGTCCCCTGCTTTATACGGGAGGACGGGACGAAGACGTTGGATTTGGGGGAGGTGTTGGAGGGGTAAGGTATGGTATACGATTTTTAGAAAAATTCTATTTCTGACAGGAAGAATACAGCTCGCAAACTGCTGCCATAACGGTACTCCAGGATAAGTCTGCGGCATAGGAAAAATTCTTTTGATAGGCTGTCCAAAGACTCTGCATGAGCGGGCTGTTTCCCACTTCATCAAAGACTTCGATAGCTTCCATAAGATACTTTTCCGTTCCTCGTTTTTGTGCAGTAGCCAATAAAGCATCGTGGAGCAATTTTTGGTTTAAAGTATTTCCATACATCTGCCATAAAATGGAAATATCATAGAAATCTCTCATGCGCGTATTGGCCGTAGCTCTGGTGATGATGGTTTCCAATTTTTCTGCCAGCACAGTTTCCAGATTATAGGCTAAAATATCAATTGACCGATTTTCCAGCATGAGTTTGAAGCTGTACTGCACTTCTCCGGGAGTAATTATATCTCCGGTAGAGATGTCGATTTTCAAAGGCGTTCTTACATTATCAAAAAAAGTTGTCATTGTAACACGAACTCCTGGATATTCTGCTTCATCCATAATTTCAGAGATGTTTTTTACCTGGAAAGTAACACCGTCATAAAGAGGAACGGCAATAATTTCGGATATTAGTTTTTTTGCATTATCTATATTGATGTCGATACCCTTGATGGTCGCATCCATATCCATCGTGGAACGGACATTCATGCCTACCATTGCGGCTACCAGCATACCGCCTTTAAGGATAAATTTGTCTTTATACTTTGATAGGGAGATACGTTCCAGAAACCGCTCCATCATGTAATTTCGCATCAGAATTTGCGCATTCGCAGCATTTTTCCTGGACAGGTTGCGAATCAAATCTTTCAGCTGCTTTGCCGTTTTAATCATAAAAGCACCTCCAAATACGGTCGTAAAATTTTCTCAACCCGGAACAACTCTGCATAGCGCATCAGTGTCCGTAAATTTTTGTTTCGTCGGCTGGCATAGATTCTCAGTGCGTCCCGAATAGCTTGTTTCTCGATGCGGCTGCGGCTCCGAAGCAGGTCGCAAATGGTTCGTTCCATATCGTAAACCGGAACATCATGACCAAAAGGAGTTTGCAATGTTGTTAAACCAACCTCATGCAATTCCACCTTGATGGTAAAAACCTGCACTCCTTCTTCTTTCAGATTAGTTGGATTATATCCGGTTTTTACAGTGACCGTATATTGCAGTGGCTCACGGTCTGTCAGGTCATGGAAGAACAGCGCCGTTTCATGGGAAAACACAGCATGTGAGAATCGAAGATGCAGCAGATACATGGAATCTACCCAGGCATCTTTGGAAAGATATATTCCATGTGCCACGCGTTCCAACTCCTTGGAATGCACATAATTATAAAAAACAGGCTTTGTAATTCCGGCAGACATAGCTTGCTCCGTGCGCAGCAGCCCATTTTGGCTTTCCAGAAGATGGTCCAGTTGTTTGTATTGATTCATTTTCTCACCTAACTTTCATACTAATATTATAAATGATATTAGCATGAAAGTAAATACCTTAAAAACTTTGTGTGCAAAGCATCGGCAGGAAAACACCGGTACTTTGCATTTTTCTATTCAAAAAAATGAACCATTTTCCCCTAAACCTCCTCTATATAGCAGGTATACCGAATAGCGCGAAGCGCACCCGCCCGGTAGGGCATGCATTACGGTGTACCCGAGTGGGTATACCGAATAGCGCGAAGCGCACCCGCCCGAAAGGGCATGTATTACTGGGGACCCGGATGGGTTTTATTACCGGAAAGGAGGAAAAACGTTGGAGAGAGAGACAGAGGAGCTGGTCCGCCGCATGAAGGAAGGGGACCAGGAGGCCTTTGACCAGCTGGTAAGGTATTATTATGAAAAAACTCTTCGCATGGCGTATCTGATTTCCGGAAATGAAGCCGACAGTCAGGACATTGTGCAGGAAACCTTTGTAATCTGCTATTTAAACCGCAAAAAGATACAGGAACCGGCCTGCTTTGAACGGTGGCTTTTTAAGACCCTTACCAGAGAAGCCTGGAGGGTGTGCAGAAAATCCAGGAGAGAGCAGCCGGCGGAGGAAATCTTTGGAGAGCAGGAACCACAGTCGCCGTCAGTGCTGGAAACGGTCATTCAGGATTCCAGGAACAGGCAGCTGTATCAGGCTATCCGTGAATTGCCGCCCAAACAGAGAACGGCGCTGGTGCTCTACTATTTCAACGGTATGGGAACAAAGGAAATTGCCAAGGTCTGCGGCTGTCTGGAAGGAACAGTAAAATCGCGGCTGCATACGGCCAGGAGCCGGCTGCGGCTGCTCCTGAAGGAGAACAGCGACGGATTTGGGAAGGAGGCATTGCTGTGAGCAGACAGGAACGGTTTTGGGACGAGCAGATTCGCGGTGCGTTGAAGGAGAGGGCAGGAGAGATAAAGGTCTCTCAGGGAGAGACGGAGCAGGCCTGCCGGAAGATTCATAGAAGGATAGAGGAGGAAACAGGGATGAGGAAGAGATGGAGCTGGAAAAAAGTGCTGGTAACAGCGGCAGCGGTGTGCGTAGTTGGAAGCGTGACGGCCATAGCGGCAGGGAGAATTGTGGGAATTGAATCCCACAGCAGCTGGAAAGAGGCTGTAAATCAATATAGTGAAGCACAGAAAATGGGAGAGGAGCTTAATCTGACTCTGCAGATTCCGGAAAACTTTTCCAATGGATATACCTTCCAGTCGGCCCTTCCGGTTCACGCTTCCGGCCAGGATGAGGAAGGAAACGCTGTAAAGGAATGGACCGGGATGAACTTGATTTACCAAAAGGAGGGGCAGCCCGATCTGACCATTGATATGGAGCAGATGCGGGAGTCGGAAGGATATGGAGTGGGAGACGAAACCTTTGAGTACAATGGAATCCGGCTGGTTTACAGCAAAGAGCATTACCGTTTTGTCCCCCCGGAATATCAGGTATCAGAGGAGGAGCAGGCCCAGATGGATGCGGGAGAGCTGATTATCTCCTACGGTTCCCCGGAAGTGCAGGACAGTGAGATTCAGTCCCTGAATTGGCAGGCGGATGAGATTTCCTATGGACTGATGATATTTGACAGTACCATCACCCCGGCGGAGCTGGTTCAGATGGCTGAGGAGATTATTGGGGGTAATGGGCAGTAGGGTGGCTGCCCCCTTAAAGGAGGCAGGCCTGAGCAAGACTGGAGAAAAGCAAGCGGGAGGTCTTCTCCTGCTGCCAGAGAAATTCCGGATGCCACTGTACAGCCAGCAGATAAGGATAATCCGGCAGTTCCACCGCCTCCACCAGATGGTCCCTGGAATAAGCGGAAACCTTCAGGGAGGGAGCCACGCGGCGGATGGCCTGGTGGTGCATGCTGTTCACCGGGATGGAGGAAGCGCCGTCCGCCAGCTGGGACAGCCTGGTGCCGGGAACGATATCCACCTGATGGGAAAAGGTGGTATAGTGAAATGGCTGATGGTGGGCAATGGGAAAGTCCGGGTGATACTGGGAGGGGAGATCCTGATAGAGGTCCCCTCCCAGTCCTACGTTAATCAGCTGAATGCCCCGGCAGATGCCAAGAATGGGCTTTTTCTGCTCCATGGCAATTTTCAGCAGCGCCAGTTCGAGGGAATCCCGGTAAAGAGATACATTACCGCATTTTTCATGGGTGTCCTCCCCAAAGCGGAAGGGGTGTACATCCGGCCCGCCGGTAAAAAGAAAGCCGTCGCACAGGGAAGCCAGACGGAGAATATCCTCCTGTTCCAGCTTCAGCGGAAAGACCAGGGGAATGCCGCCTCCTGCAGCTACAGCGTCCAGGTAGGAAAAACGGACATTGATTTCGCTGCTGTCCGGCTCATGAGAAGGGGTGACGCCAATGACAGGTTTTTTCATGATATAACGATGCCTCCTGAAAAGATGATGGTTAAGGCCTTACAGGCATAAAAATAAAAGGATGCAAAAAATCCCCTCCCGCAAACGGAAGGGGATTTAGTATGTAGCGAAGTGCAATTAGCCCTCGATCGCGCCGGTGGGGCAGGTAGCAGCGCAGGTACCGCAGTCGATGCAGGTATCAGCGTCAATTACATACTTGCCATCTCCCTCAGAGATAGCGCCTACGGGACATTCGCTGGCGCAGCTTCCGCAGCTAACGCAGGTATCAGTAATAACGTATGCCATGATAAAATCCTCCTTCTTAATGGTTGTAAGCATGTCCTGTGAAAGGGACATGCCTATGCTTTCTGTGATTTTATTCTATACCATAACCCCCAATTATTCAAGAGGAAAATATAGGTTCCCTTGTTCAAAATCAGGAGCAAAGGGCCTGGGCCTTGATGCGCTCAAGTCCCCGCCGTACGGAGGGAACCATAAGAATTACCAGCGTCACCGCCGCCTCGGCGCCGATGTAGGAGCCATTGTAGGCCATGGAGTAGGGAACCGGGGACCAGCCCTCCACGATGGTCATTCCCAGGGAAACCCAGATTAAGCCGGCAATCGTAGCCATAATCCACCGCCCGATTACCGCCACGATATAGGCGGGAATCAGTCCGTTTTTCATACGGCAGAACAGCCCGGAAAGTCCCATGACCATAAAGGCGAACACATAGTCAAAAAGTACCTGGGGCAGAGTCAGCACATAGGGACCCAGGACAAACTGGAGAATGCCGTAAACCAGGCCGCAGAGCAGTCCGGCAGACAGGCCGTAAATCCATCCGGGCAGCACGATCATCAGCATGGAGCAGAGGGTGACAGAGCCGCCCAGGGGAAGCTCAAAGACCTTAATCATGGAGGTAACCGCCGCCAGGGCAACGCACATGGCGCAGACCGTCAGCCGTCTGGTATCCGCAGACCGGCGCCCGGAGCCGTTCCGTCCGCCGGAAGAGCCCGCATTTTTCCGGATGAAAAGCAAAGCGGCCATCAGTATCAGAATCGAGATAACACTGAGGATATATCCGGCCATGGTAAGCCCGCCTTCCGATGTAATAAACAATGCCATTAAAAATTCCTCCCGTCTGTTAAATAACAGTGGTCCAAAGGCCCGCTCCCTTTTCCAAGGTCCAGGCCGGAGGCCAGAGCGCCGGAGAGATATTCCTTTGCCTGGGAAATGCTTTCCTCCATGGACAGTCCCTTTGCCAGTCCGCAGGCGATGGCGCTGGATAAGGTGCAGCCGGTGCCGTGGGTATTGGAGCTGTCAATCCGTCTGCCGTGAAACCAGCGAATCTTTCCATCCATGCAGAGCACGTCGTCGGCATCCGATGTATGATGACCGCCTTTGACCAGTACGGCTGTGCCGAATCTGCCGGAAATCTCCCGGGCGGCTGTCTCCATCTGCTCTCTGTTTTCAATGGGATGACCGCTCAGAATCTCCGCCTCCGGTATATTGGGGGTAGCCAGGGCGGCCAGGGGCAGAAGGCGGCCACAAAGGGTGTCCACGGCTTCCTCTTTCAGAAGACGGGAGCCGCTGGTGGAAACCATAACCGGGTCCAGAACTACGGGATGAGCCTGATATTCTGTAAGTTTTTTTGCAATGGCGAGAATGATATCCGGCCGGGATACCATGCCGATTTTGATGGCGTCCGGAAAGATATCCTGAAACACGCAGTCCATCTGTCTTGCTACAAATTCCGGCTCCACATCCAGAATACCGTAAACTCCTGTGGTATTCTGGGCGGTGAGGGCGGTGATAACGCTCATGCCGTAAAGGCCCAGAGCGGTCATGGTTTTCAAATCCGCCTGGATTCCGGCTCCTCCGCTGGAGTCGGAACCGGCGATGGTGAGAACGGTTTTCCGGTTCATAATTAACCTCCTGGTATGGATTTTCAATGGGAACGGATGGCGTCTATGGTTTCCCGAAGCTTCTTTACCGCCTCCGTAATGTCCGGCGCGGCGAAAATGCCGGAGACCACAGCGGCTCCCGCTACCCCCGTCCCATCTAACAGATGGACGTTGTCGGGGGTGATGCCCCCGATGGCAACAACGGGAATGGAAACAGAGGCTGTAATGGCCGCCAACTGTTCCTTGGTCATGGGAAGGGCATCTTTTTTTGTGCTGGAGCCGAAAATGGCTCCGGAGCCCAGGTAGTCGGCCCCCGCGGCCTGAGCCGCCTGGGCCTGGCTGACGGTCTTGGCAGTGACGCCGATGATTTTGCCGGGACCGAGAATCCTTCTGGCCTCCATGGGGTCCAAATCCGTCTGGCCCAGATGGACACCCGATGCATGGGAGGCCATCGCTACTTTTAAACTATCGTTGATGATTAATGGAACGTGATAGCGGTTCGTCAGTTCTTTGATTTCCAGGGCTTCCTTCAAAAAGGCCTCCTCGTCCAGCTCTTTTTCCCGCAGCTGCACCATGGTAACGCCAGCCTTTAAGGCTTCCTCCAGCTGTTCTTTCAGAGTTTTGCCGCCGGTCCAGGAACGGTCCGTTACGGCGTAAAGCCTCAAATCCAGCTGCGGACGCTGAGTCTGAGAGGAGGCGGCAGAGGAAGAGGCAGCAGAAGATGGGGCAGCGGAGAGTGAAGCAGCGGAAAGCGGGACAACCCGGGAAGAGGAGGCCGCCGTTTCATCGGTCAGCTGGCTCATGGCATCCATAAAATACATGGCAAAGGCGCCGCAGCCTCCGCCGCTGGCCTGGGTTTTCTTCCAGGCTGTCTCCCCGCAGATTCCCACAGCGCAGACACCGTAAAGGGCGGCCTCAAAATAGAAATGAGGCTCGGACACAGACAGGGCAGCGGCTGCAATGCCGTTTAACATGCAGCCGCTTCCGGTCATCCGGCTCATCATAGGGCAGCCGTTTTCAGCCAGACAGAACCGCCGCCCGTCGGTAACCAGGTCTTTGGGACCGGTCATGATGACAATGGTGTTTGTGGCCAGGGCCAGATTCCCTGCTCTCATAAAGCACTTGCTTTGAGCCAGACCGCAGCAGGAGCCTTCCCGGCTCCAATCCGTCCCTTCCCCGGCATCCACGCCCTTTTCCCCAAGGGAGAGGGGTTCTTCTTTCAGAAGCAGCCGGTCCGCCAGCGCCATGATTTCCGAGACATTTCCCCGGATGGCGGTGCAGTTGGTCTCACGGAGAAGTTTTAAGGCGGCCTCCATCCGCAGGGAGGAGACGCCTACGCCTACCGGGTCCAGGACGATGGGGTGCCCCAGGGAGGCGGCCATTTTTCCGGCTTTCATCATGGCCGGCATGGAGGAGCCTTTGAAGGTTCCTAGATTGAGCACCAGGGCCTGGCTGATCCGGGCGATTTCTTCCACCTCCTGCTCATGATCCGCCATAATGGGGGAGGCCCCTGCAGCCAGCAGGAGGTTGGCCACATCCCGGGCGGTGACATAGTTGGTGATGCAATGGACGACCGGTTTTTGGGAGGCAATCCGATTCAGGAGATGAAATTGCTCCGGCCAGATGAAAGGCTCAGTCATCGCGCAGTTCCTCCTAACACTCCTTTCAGGTAGGACATGGCTCCCGACTGATAGAGGGCTCCCACCAGAATCATGGCCATTACCGTACCGCCGGCAGTACTAATAAGGAAGGGAATTACATAGGCAAAGAGGGCGGCCTCCTGTCCCATCAGAAGGGTGGCTACCGGATAGCAGAGAAGGCCGCCAATGATTCCGGTTCCGAAGACCTCACCAAAGTAAGCGGCGGCCAGCTTTCCCGTATGCTGATACAGAAAACCGCACAGGAAGGCGCCGACCATGCTTCCGGGAAAGGCCAAGGGGCTTCCGGTTCCTATGAGATTCCGGATGAGGGAGGTGCAGAAGGCCATAGCCACCCCGTATCCGGGGCCTAAAAATACGCCGGCAATGACATTGCATAAGTGCTGGATGGGAAAGCACTTGGAAGCGCCGATGGGAATGGCGAAGGTGGAGAGAGAAACGGCAAGGGCCGTCAGCATGGCGGCAGTCAGGGTGCTTTTTGTATTGATTTTCATGGCAATATTCCTCCGAAAAAATGTTTATTGCAATAGTTCAGGACGATACATCAATCAGCGGCCATCATTCGTCGTAGATGCTGACAATCTCGCCGTCCAAAATCCGGTTCATATTTTTCACGGCGCAGAAATTGCCGCACATGGAGCAGGTGTCCTCCTTCTCCGGCTTGGCCGAAGCCCGGTAGGCTTTTGCCTTTTCCGGGTCGATGGACAGGCGGAACATTTCCTCCCAGTCCAGCTTTTTCCGGGCGGTGCTCATAGCCTTGTCCCAGTCTCTGGCGCCCTTAACGCCCTTGGCGATGTCCGCGGCGTGGGCGGCAATCTTGGCGGCGATGATGCCCTCCTTTACGTCCTGCACATCGGGAAGGCGCAGGTGCTCCGCCGGGGTTACATAGCAGAGGAAGGAAGCCCCGGCCGCGGCGGCGATGGCCCCGCCGATGGCGGCGGTAATGTGGTCGTATCCGGGAGCGATGTCCGTCACCAGGGGACCCAGCACATAGAAGGGAGCGCCTTTGCACAGGGTCTGCTGAATCTTCATGTTGGCCGCAATCTGGTCCATGGGCATATGGCCCGGCCCCTCAATCATCACCTGGACGTTTTTCTCCCAGGCACGCCGGGTCAGCTCCGCCAGGGTGATAAGCTCCTCCATCTGGGAAATGTCCGAGGCGTCCTCCAGGCAGCCGGGACGGCAGGCGTCCCCAAGGCTCAGGGTTACGTCGTACTCCTGGCAGATATCCAGAATCCGGTCGAAATGCTCATAGAATGGATTTTCCTCACCGGTCATCTCCATCCAGGCGAAAATGATGGAGCCCCCTCTGGATACGATGTTGGTCAAGCGTTTGGCATCCTTAAAGCGCTTCGCGGTGCTTTTGTTGATGCCTACGTGGATGGTGAGAAAATCCACTCCGTCCTGGGCGTGCATCTCCACGATTTTCAGCCATTCTTCCGAGGTAATCTCTTTTAAGGGCTTGTGATAGTAGACCACGGCGTCGTAGATGGGGACTGTGCCAATCATGGCGGGACATTCCCTGGTCAGGCTCTGGCGGAAGGTTCTGGTGTCTCCGAAGGAGCTCAAATCCATAATGGACTCGGCGCCCATTTTTACCGCGTCCCGGACCTTCTCCAGTTCCATATCCACGTCCTTCCAGTCCCTGGAAGTGCCAAGATTGACGTTAATCTTGGTTTTCAGCATGGAACCGATGGCGCTTGGGTCGATGGAGGTATGGAGGCGGTTGCAGGGGATGATGGCTTTTCCCTGGGCCATCAGCTCCATCAGTTCCCCGGGTTCCATCTGCTCCTTGCCGGCGGCGATTTCCATCTCCTTTGTGAGGATGCCTTTTCTGGCGGCATCCATCTGTGTGGTGTAGTTTCGCATAAGCTCTCCTTTCCGTACATGCAGAGGGGAGGGGCCGCTAAGTGCTTTTATCGCACGTAAGCGCCTGAAATACAGGTGCAAAGTGCTGATAACAAAAATACGGCGCCTCCACAGGAACTTGAAATGCCTGTGGGGGCGCCGCATTGTAAATTTCAGCTGCCGTCAAATGCATCCAGTCCCTACGTTGGAATTACCCAAATCAGGTTATGAAGGTCGAAGTTCGATTACTTCCTCTCAGCCTGCTGATACAAGCTCCCTTGTTGCTGCATGTCGATATGAAATTTTGGTAACAGTTCAGGACGGCGTCCTGAACTGTTACGGGTTTTGTAGCTTTAGTCTAGCACCGTCCTGAAGAATTGTCCAGCAGTTTTTTTCTGCTCTCCCGCATCCCCCGGAGAATGATTCCCCTGGCCCTTACCGCCCGCTCTTTGTCCAGGGGCGGGGTGTCTTTCAGGGGATAGTCCATTCCCAGAGCTTCATATTTGGGCTTACCCAGATCGTGGTAGGGCAGCACATCCAGGGCCTTGATATTGGTCAGGGTACCCAGATACAATCCAAGTTGGTAAAGGTACTGGTCGTTGTCCGTAATCCCGGGGACCACCACATGGCGAATCCATACCGGCACTTTTTTTTCCTCCAGATAGGTGGCGAAGGCCAGAACCGGCTTCTGGGATTGACCGCAGAGCTTCTGGTGTTCCGCCGGGTCGATGTGCTTGATATCCAGGAGCACCAGGCAGGTGGAGGCCATCAGGCGGTCGAATTTCTTTTTAAGTCCCGGGGAATCGGGGTTAAAGGTGATGCCGGAGGTATCCAGGCAGGTGTGGATGCCTTCCTTCCTGGCGGCCTCAAAGAGTTCCGTCACAAAGCCAATCTGCATCAGGGGCTCTCCGCCGGTGACGGTGATGCCGCCCCGGCGGTAGAAATGAGCCGCGCTCCGGTATTGGGCCAGAATCTGCTCTGCGGTCATGGGGGTGCCGCCTTTGGGGTCCCAGGTATCCGGATTGTGGCAGTAGAGGCAGCGCATGGGGCAGCCGCTTAAAAATACCACCATGCGGATGCCGGGACCGTCCACGGTTCCGAAACTTTCAATGGAATGGATCCGTCCAATCATAAAACGCTTCCTCCTTAAAATACAGTGCCTAAGTCCGGTGAGTGGATTTTTAGATAGAGCCGTGGAAGGTTCTGGAGATTACCTCGTCCTGCTGCTCTTTTGTCAGCTTGTTGAAGTTGACGGCATAGCCGGAAACCCGCACCGTCAGCTGAGGATATTTCTCAGGATGAGCCTGAGCGTCCAGCAGGGTCTCTTTGCTGAATACGTTTACGTTTAAATGGTGTCCGCCCTCCTGAGCATAACCGTCTAACAGGGCCACCAGGTTGTCAATCTGCGCTTCGCTTGCTTTTATCATAGGATTTTCCTCGCTTTCTTTAAAATATGGTAAACAGTTCAGGACGGCGGGAAAACGGGAGTAAAACAGGCGTTAAGCTTGCTTATAAGCAAAGTGCCCCTTGTGGGTATGCTTTTACTCCCGTTTTCACATCGGACTAGGTGCCCTCCGGGGTATGGACATCCGATGCTTCTTGTCCGGCCCTATGGCCGGGCAAGAAGATGAACCGTCCTGAACTGTTACAAAATGAGCTGGTTGGTTTCAGGCGTCCTCGCCGTCAATCTCCGCATCCAGCCCCAGGGTCAGGTTTCCGCCTACTCCGCAGCCTGCGCCGCAGTCCAGCTCCACCTCCAGGTCGCCGGCAAATACGCGGTCGTCCTTACCCAGAGCGCCGGGGATGATGGAGAAGGTGTTGGAGATGCCGTCCTGGGCGTCCTTAAAGGGCAGTTTTGCTACGGAGGCCAGGGAGGCAACGGCTCCATGGGAATCCCTGTGATGCATGGGATTGGCTCCCGGAGCAAAGGGCTCGCCCGCCTTGCGGCCGTCGGGAGTGGCTCCCGTATTCTTTCCATAAACCACATTGGAGGTGATGGTCAGGATGGAGGTGGTGGGGATGCCGCCCCGGTAGGTGTGATTGCCCTTGATATAGTTCATAAAGGTGTGGACCAGCTCCGCCGCAATCTGGTCTACCCGGTCGTCGTTGTTGCCGTACTTGGGGAAATCGCCTTCTACCTGATAATCCACGGCAATGCCCTTGTCGTTGCGGATAGCCTTTACCTTGGCGTACTTGATGGCGGACAGGGAGTCGGCTACCACGGAAAGTCCGGCGATGCCGGTGGCAAACCAGCGGGTTACCTTCTTGTCGTGAAGGGCCATCTGAAGGCGCTCGTAGCAGTAGCGGTCGTGATTGTAGTGAATGATGTTCAAGGCGTTGACGTAAACGCCGGCCAGCCACTTCATCATATCCTTATAGCGGTCCATCACCTCATCGTAATCTAGATATTCGGAGGTAATGGGACGGTATTTGGGTCCTACCTGCTTGCCGGAAATCTCATCCACGCCGCCGTTGATGGCGTAGAGCAGGCATTTTGCCAGGTTGGCTCTGGCGCCGAAGAACTGCATCTCCTTGCCTACCCGCATGCTGGAAACGCAGCAGGCGATGGCGTAGTCGTCCCCGTGGGTTACCCGCATCAGGTCGTCGTTCTCATACTGGATGGAGGAGGACTCAATGGAGGTCTTGGCGCAGAAACGTTTGAAATTCATGGGGAGTCTGGTGGACCAGAGCACTGTCAGGTTGGGCTCCGGGGCCGTTCCCAGGTTCTGTAAGGTGTGCAGGTAGCGGTAGGACATTTTGGTTACCATGTGGCGGCCGTCGATGCCCACGCCTCCGATGGACTCCGTTACCCAGGTGGGGTCGCCGGAGAACAGCTCGTTGTACTCAGGAGTTCTGGCGAATTTCACCAGACGCAGCTTCATGATGAAGTGGTCCACAAACTCCTGAATCTGGGATTCGGTGTATCGGCCTTCCTTCAGGTCACGCTCCGCATAAATGTCTAAGAAGGTGGAAGTCCGTCCCAGGGACATGGCCGCGCCGTTCTGCTCCTTGACTGCTGCCAGGTAGCCGAAGTAGGTCCACTGGATGGCCTCTTTTACATCAGAGGCCGGCCGGGAAATGTCAAAGCCGTAGATGCGGCCCAGCTCCTTTAATTCCTCCAGGGCCCGAATCTGCTCGGACAGCTCCTCCCGCTCCCGGATGACATCGGAGTACATGATGGTGCGGGTGGTATCTTTCTGTTCCTTCTTATCTTCAATCAGACGGTCCACGCCGTAGAGGGCCACCCGGCGGTAGTCGCCGATAATCCGGCCCCGACCGTAAGCGTCCGGCAGTCCGGTGATAATGTGGCTGGAACGGCAGGCACGCATTTCCGGGGTGTAAGCGTCAAAAACGCCGGCGTTGTGGGTTTTTCTGTGCTTGGTGAAAAACTCCACAATCTGAGGGTCTACTTCGTAGCCGTTGTCCTGGCAGGCTTTCACTGCCATACGGATGCCGCCGTAGGGCTGAAGGGCCCGCTTAAAAGGCTTGTCTGTCTGAAAGCCCACAATGGTTTCCTTTTCCTTGTCCAGATAGCCGGGGCCATGGGAAGTGATGGTGGAAATGATTTTGGTGTCCATGTCCAGAACGCCGCCGGCCTCCCGCTCTTTTTTAGAGAGGTCCATGACCTGGTCCCAGAGGACCGTTGTGTTTTCCGTGGGGCCTTCCAAAAACTGGTCGTCCCCGTCATAAGGGGTGTAATTCTTTTGGATGAAGTCGCGGACATTGATTTCCCGCTCCCACACGCCGCCGTTAAATGTGTTCCATTCGCTTCTCATTTGGGATTACCTCCTGATTCTTTGTATGGGTCAATAGTTCAAAATGTATGTGAAACGGTCTGAAGAAGCACCGTTTTCTCTTGTATCTATACAGGGTGAGTGTTCAGGATAACGCCTGTTTTTGCCCCTGTTTTCCCGCCGTCCGGAACTGTTATATATAATATACGGAATAAAGGGAAAATAATCTGTTGCTTTTGCAACACATGAGGAAATTATGCACATTGTATACAAAAAAGTACAACAATGTCAGGCTTGTCAAAAGACTGGAAAGGTATTATGATAATAATGCGTTCAGTAAGAAGCAACAAACTACCATATTGAGGAGGTAATATCATGGCAATTGATAAGGAGATGCTCATCGGCGAGCTGATTCATGTAGACGAAAATATTCCCGCGATTTTGATGCGGGCAGGCATGCATTGCCTGGGCTGTCCCGCTTCTCAGGCAGAGAGCCTGGAAGAGGCGTGCATGGTTCATGGAATCGACTGCGATGCCTTGGTGGGACAGATCAACGAGTATCTGGCTGCCAGATAGATTGCCGCAGAGGTTTGAGGCCCCAAAAAACGGTCGGACAAAACAGGCAGTATAAGAGCCCCAAGGCAAAATTCACACGCCTTGGGGCTCTTGCTGCTATTGTCAGATTTTCTGAAGATCCTGCAGGGCCTTATCCGAAATCATCTGTTCATAATGCTCCCGGAAATAGGCTTCCCCTGCCTTTTCATTAGAAACCTTGGTTCCGTACTCAGCCAGAATGTTGCATGCCCTGGAAAATTCCATTTTCTCCTTACCGCCGCAGCGCACCACCAGATAATACTGGCGTGTTCCAGGCTTTTTATATAAGGTATTGGGCCCGTCATAAATTTGTCCCACAGCCGCAGCTCCTTCGCAGAGGCGGTCCAGACTGTCAAAGCGGAAAATGCGTACTAATTCTTTCTCCCCTTCAAAGGATTTCTCCTCCTGTGAAGTCATGGACGGAAATCCCTCCTCCTGGTCAGGCTGCGAAGAGAGAACTCCGGCTCCCTCCAGCAGCTGTCCGGCCAGCTGGCTTAACAGGGACTGTCCTGCCTCCTCAGCGGCAGGCGTAAATTTGGAAAAACGGGTGTCCAGTTCTTCAGGGTCCTCGATTTTGGTAATCACCAGCATGATGCTCTCGCTGGACAGCGGAATCGCTTCCACCATCAGCGGAATATCCTCGGCTTCAAAACCAACTTCATTAGAAGCTTTTTGAATCATCTCACGGAAAAGCTTGCGGGCTTTCTCCGTTCCATAAGCCAGTTCTACCAGATTCAGATTGCGCACGCTTAAATCAAAGCTGGTAAGAGTGCAGCGGATCTGGTTCTCGTTAATTCGCTCTATCTTCATTAAATCACTTCCTGTTCTGTTTTAAAGTGAAGGTGTAAGGGTCACAAATTAGATAGACTTCTACACTTTAAATATACTACAGAACATAGGAAAATATCAACGCCTAAAGCTGAATTTTTTGTGAAAAATCAAGGAAAAAATTTTTTAAAAAATCCTAAATTATTCACGGAACAGTATCTGAATTGATAACAGTACCATGAATCTGAAAATTGATCCATGCAGCCATAACA
>ENA-OWOC01000099-OWOC01000099.1-gut-metagenome-genome-assembly--contig:-NODE-99-length-40487-cov-6.394754_pt1 | contig 40487 bp, 43 predicted proteins | sample MGYA00248245_ERZ651791 | MGnify/ENA primary metagenome ERZ651791 (study PRJEB26908, sample SAMEA4031703) | gut metagenome | biome: gut; feature: normal infant; material: stool | place: China | collected 2015 ...
TGCTCATATCTTTATCTACAAGGAGTTTCCAGAGCTTTTTGTAGCTTGCTTTCATCGTCTCACCTCCACACAGTATTAGTTTTTATTATAGCGTGTATATCGTTGATTTACAAGACAGCCTCATAGAAATCAAGCGTTTTCGACGCTTATACACGAATATTGAACGGAAAAGGGTGAGCTTTTGGGATTAAGGTAAAGACTGCATAATGATTTTAAACCCATCGAATTCGAGGGATTAAAAAATAATTACCGAAATTTATCGAAATTTTAACAAGAATCGTGTATGATATCTGTAAGAATGATGATTTATACAATGGAAGGCAGTTTAACTAAAATTGTGACGACCTTTGACAGCGATACTGTCTGGCTTTTTGCTGATTAGACGGCCGAACTGTTCCAGCGGGATAAATCCACGATTTCAAGGCATATCAAGAATATTTTTTTAGAAGGTGAACTCGTATGCAATTCAGTTGTTGCGAAATTTGCAACAACTGTCATTGACGGAAAAATTGCTGGAACGGATTAGAGATACTCGTGCCTCAGAATTGGGAGGGAAACATTTACTTTTAGAGAAAATATTAAACCGAGAACAGGAGACCCCATGACCCGCCAACAAATCTTCACCTACGCAAAAACAAAATACGGCACAGAACCGGACTATCCCTGGTCCGACACCAACGCCGTTCTGCGTCACAGGGACAACCGCAAGTGGTACGGCCTGGTGATGGAAGTCGGGAGGGAGAAGCTGGGGCTTCCCGGCGGCGGCCTTGTGGATGTGCTCAATGTGAAATGCGACCCGGTTCTGGGGAGTTTCCTCCGGACCCAGGAAGGATTTCATCCGGCCTACCACATGAACAAGGAACAGTGGCTCACCATCCGGCTGGATGGCAGCGCACCGGAGAAGGAAATCAAACATCTGCTGGATTTAAGCTATGACTTAACAGCAGCAAAGAAGAATAACAAGAAAGAGAGGACTTGAAAATGAGAAAGAATTTTGGAGCAAAACCCTGGACCTATCCGCAGCCGGTATTTATCATCGGTAGCTACGATGAGGAGGGAAAACCTGACGCCATGAACGCGGCCTGGGGCGGCATCAGCTGCGATACGGAGCTGTGCATGTGCATCAGCGCCGGCCACAAGACCACCAAAAACATTCTGGTCAGAAAGGCCTTCACGGTGAGCATGGCTACGGCGGAGCAGATGACCGCCTGCGACTACGTCGGCATCGCCTCCGGCAACAATACGCCGGACAAGATGGAAAAGGCAGGGTTCCACACTACGAAAGCGGAGTTTGTGGATGCGCCCATCATTGAGGAGCTGCCCATGACGCTGGAGTGCAGGCTCATCAGCTACGACCCGGAAAGCTGCCATCTCTTCGGCGAGATTGTGAACGTCAGCGCCGATGAGCGCATCCTCACGGACGGAACGATTGACGTGATGAAACTGGCCCCCATTACCTTTGACCCGGTGGGAAATCACTACCACGTAATCGGCGAGAAAGTGGGCAATGCCTTTCATGACGGAGCGAAGCTGAAATAGCCGTTTGGAACCGCTGGAAGTTTTAATAAAATGCAGCAGTTCAGTGCGTCCGATGTGAAAACAGGCGTCCTGAACTGCTGCTTATATATTTTACTTATATGCGGTAAAGAAAAATCTCCGGAATTTCAAAATCACCTCGCCGCTTGCGGTGAAAGGATAGGCTTCTTTTAATCTGGAAAGGATTTCCCCTTCAAATTCAACCTTCTGTTCGTCATTCAGCACGTCCAAATACGGACGGAGCCTGGTGCCCCGTACCCATTCAATCAGGTGCTCATGGGACGGCAGCGCGTGGTAATACACGGTTTCCCATACCTCAAAGCTGCTTGAGCAGGATGACAGGATATCAAAATACTCTTCGGGAGAAAGAGTATCGTTCTTTTCAAAACAGACATTTTCAAAATTCCAATCAGATTCGGACGAGACCTCCCTGATAATACGGAACAGCGGTTCATTAAAGTTCATAGGCATCTGCACCGCCAGCACCCCATGCTCGGTCAATTTTTCCATAAGTTGAGGAATCAGGGTCTCGTGATGGGGAATCCACTGCAGACAAGCATTGGAAAACAGCAAGTCATAGCTTCCGGTCAAATCTTCCGCGCTGCACACTGCAAAATCAAGACCGCTGTGGGTCTCCTTTGCCTTGCGTATCATATTGGCGGAACTGTCGATTCCCAGTATTTTTGCATGGGGGAAAACGTCCCGCAGGACAGCCGTACTGTTGCCGGGGCCGCAGCCGATATCCGCAGCCGTTTCGGCGCCGCAGTCCCGCACACGGTTTGCAAGGTCAATGGCCGGCTGTGTACGCTGCTTTTTGAATAACAAATACTTCTTTGGGTTCCAATCAGACATGATACTGTCCTCCTTTGCATGTTTGATTTGCGTTTGCCCGGCTCCGCCGCTTTTCTGAAGTCTGCAGGGGATTTTCAGACAGAGCGGGCAATTCAGCTACGGTTGAATTATATCATGTACAGGCCGCGTATGCATTATTTTATGGTGTAAGCTACCATAACAATTTGCATAAAGTAAAATAATAAATGTAAATTTTTAAAAAAATATTTACAAAAATTACATAAGAAGATATAATATTCTCATAGAAAGTTGAAAGTTCGAAACAGCTTCCAAGATGGAAACAGACAGAGCAGAGAAAGAGAAGGAGAAATGAGAATATGTATCAAGCGGCGGATTTATTTAACCTGAGAAGTACATTTGCAATTAAATTGGAAACGTATCTGGAAGCGAAAAATATAACCAAGGTACAGCTTTGCAAAGAAGTAGGGATATCCCGGCCGACATTAGACAAAATACTGTCAGCTGAGATTACGAACCAAACGAATTTTACAAAGCATGTGACAAAGATTTTAGACTTTCTGCACATTACCCCGGACTTTTTGATGAGTGATATCAAACATCCTTTTAACCGGATGCGGCAAATGAAAAATGCGCTTAAAATCATGGATGATTCAGTGTCAGAGGAGACCGGTATCAGCATGGAACGGCTGAAGGAGATTGAGGGAGGAGCAGAGGCGACAAAATCCGAATTAAGAGATATCGCCTTTTGCTACAAGACCAGTGTCCGCGGCATCCTGGGTACAAACTATTTTGATGTGCCTGTAGCTGAGCCGGATGATTTTACCAGAGGAGATCAATTTGATGGCATGCACGGCTTTTGGGGGCATATTGGAATCCGCCTCAGGGGGAATGGAGCGTATTTCTGGTATCCCATCAGCTATGATACAAAGAAAAAAATGTATGGGGTGATGACACAGGAATATGGGGCTGTACCTTGTATGAATAACAAATTGCTCCTTCTGAACCTGAAAGAGGTGGAGCAAATCGTTTTGCTGGACGAGGCTTGTGACCCGCCAAGTTTTGCGAATTGGGACTCCGCCATAAGCGAAGGGGAGATTCCGCTGGCCGTTTATGAAGCCCTGGAAGACTATGACCCAAATTGGGAGGAGGATGAAATTTCACCAAAAATGGGTTCTATGCTGGAGAAACTGCTTCAGGAAAAGGGCTGGGATGAAATGGATGTAATCCGGATTCTGAAAGGAATTAAAATCTGCTTCAGAGGAAACCAGGAGACATCGGTTATTTCTTCGGGCCATTATGATGAATTCCAGACGCTGACAGATGTAATCCAGGAAATATATGAATTTGGAGAACATTTCCATGAGGATGAGGTGATACGCTTTGAAGACTGGGGAGAGGCGGAAATTTTATTTAAACTCAGCAGCATAGCAATGATGGAAATGCCTTTAATTGAAATCGAAAATGCCATTTGCCAGCAGCAGGAAGAACTGCTGGAAAAGTTATAAGGCAGATATATGCAGCCCCTTTATACCTTGCAATCCAAAAACTTTATGAAAAGAGGAGAAAACGATGCCGCTTCCAAAATACAACGAACTCTATATCCCGCTTCTCACTGCCATCCAGGACGGGAATGTCTATACTATGAAGGAGATTAAGGAAAAGGTTTCCCGGGCCATGTCTCTCACAGAGGAGGAATTGTCGGAACGTCTTCCCAGCGGTACGCAGACAGTTTACGATAACCGGATTGGATGGGCGAAAACATACCTGAAAAAGGCAGGGCTGGTAGAATCGCCTCAGCGGGCTCATGTGGTGATTACGCCGGAGGGAAAACGCATGCTGGAAAGCGGGATTCCCGTGACAAATGAACTTCTTTTAAAGCAGTCTCCTGAATTCGCCAGATTTCAAAAGCGGCATACGGCACAAACCCCTCCCGTGCTGGCGGAAGAGGACAGTACGGAGACGCCCCAGGAAACATTTGAGCGTGTATACAGGACAATCAACGAGGAACTGGCGGACGACCTTTTGACAGAAATCATGAATCAGTCTGCAGCCTTTTTTGAAAATCTGGTAGTGGATTTAATGAAATCCATGAACTACGGCAATGGTTTTGTGACGAAAGTCAGCGGAGATAATGGGATTGACGGCGTAATCCATGAGGATAAGCTGGGATTCAGCCTGATTTACATACAGGCGAAGCGCTGGGACCCGGGTATGACCATTGGGAAGCCTGAGATTCAAAAGTTCGCCGGAGCCATGATGGGGCCGCCCAGGATTGAAAAAGGCCTGTTTATTACAACTGCCAGATTTTCAAAAGGCGCCCAGGAGTTTGCGGACGCCCAGCATATCATTCTGGTAGATGGGAGAAAGCTGACGGAATTGATGATTGAGTACGATTTGGGCGTTTCTACCCAGAAGGTCTATCGGATTAAGCGCATTGACAGCGATTACTTTTCGGATAATTGAACCCGCAACAAATCCTCAGCTCCCCGCCATATATCGTTCATCAAAATCACCAGCCGCCAGCGGCCGGCTGTAAAGATACCCCTGCCCCACATCGCAGCCGATGGAGCGCACCAGCTGCTCATCCTCCGGCGTCTCCACGCCTTCGGCCACGGTGGAGATTCCCAGACGCTGGGCCATGCGCACCGTTTCCTCCATAATCAGGCGCACGCGGCCCTTGCGGTCTGCGGCGTCCAGAAGAAAGGCGCGGTCCAGCTTGATTTCGTCGATCTGCAGCTTGCCTACAGTATTGAGGGAGGAATAGCCGCTGCCAAAATCGTCCAGCGAGACCCGGAAACCGATAGCTTGCAGCTGGCTGATTTTAGCGTTTAATTCCTCCACATTTTCCAGAGCCAGCCCCTCCAGGATTTCCAAAATAATCAGTGTTGGGGATATCTGATAGGTTTCCAGCAGCTGGGTGAGCCTTGAAACATAGTCGGCTTGGAAAAACAGCAATTTTGACTGATTGACGGAGATGGGAACGGGAGAAAGTCCACGGTCCATCCACGCACGCAGGTGCCGACAGGCTTGTTCTACCATGTATAGATCCAATTCCACACAGAAGCCATTGCGCTCGAACAGAGGGATGAACTGATTGGGATATACGGTACGCCCGTCGCCTGTCTGCCAGCGAACCAGAGCTTCCGCTCCATAGAGTTTTCCGTCTTCCAGACGAATTTTTGGCTGCAGATACAGTTTAAACTCTTCCTTTGCCAGGGCATTTTGCATGTGGCTCTCAATATAGTTTTCCAGCTCCTCCTGCTTGTGAAGCTCTGTGTCAAAAAACCAGATGGTGCTGCTGTGCCCGCCCTGGGCTTTGTCCAGAGCGAAATGGATGCGCGTAAGCATAGCCTCCGATTCCTGACGGGCATCAGCTCCCTCATCAGCGATGGTAACACCGCAGTACACTGCCAGCCGGTAATCAGTGCTGCTGCCCATGGGATACTGTTCAATGTCCGCTGACAGACTTTTCAGACGGGCGCGGATGATGTCCGGATCGGTCTGACGCAGGAACAGGTAAAAACGATCCTCCGTATCCCGGCAAAAAAATTCGTTGTCCTGCACATGTTCGTCGAGAATTTCTTTGATGCGGCACAGCAGCTGTTCGGTTCTCTTGCGGCCAAACAGCTCTGTGAGAAATGGAAATTGGCGCAGGTTCAAGGCCGCTACGCATCCGCGGCCTTCTTCCAGGGACGAAATCAGCCGCTGGGTGAAGCGGACCATGTTTTCAGCGCCGGTGAGCGAATCACGATAAGCCAGCTGCAGAAGCTTTTGGTTGGAACTGTGCAGAAGGCGATAGCCGTAGATCATGAAAAAGATCAGCAGCAGAGCTTCCGCCGCCAGCATTGCCTGGATGACAGACATGGTGCGCTCCATATAGGCAGCCTCCCCGCTTCCGGTACTTACGCAGAACAGGTACCAGTTGTTTATGCCAACCGGTTCAAGCAGGAAAGGATATTCGTGTCCTTCATAGCGGAAGGTTGAGAAGAGCTGCTGCTGGTTATCCAGGGCCTCCTGCACTTGAGTACGGGAGCTTTGGGACAAATAAGGCCCGTCGAAAATAGACGGAAGTTCTTCACGTACTACGGTGTGGGGCGAGCGGATCAGAAATTGTCCCTGGGAATTAATCATATGGATGTATCCCCTGCCGCCCAAAACAGTGTTGCCTGAGAGAATATCGGAGAAAATCTCGATATGGTCGCTGGCGGCCAGAGCACCAATCAGTTCGCCATCGCTGTACACAGGTACGCTGTATACAAATACACTCATCTGGGTGATCTCGCTGTTAAACAGCTTAGAAATGAAGTTCTGCCCTGCCAGAGCCTGCTCTATGCTGTAGCGTCCTTGGGAGGAGAGATCATCGAAGGAGGCATCCACAATGACAGAATCATCGCGCCCGCAGATGACTCCCCTGCCATCGCGGTTAAAATAGACCACGTTCACAAAATCACAGTAATTTTGAGCCTGACTGATTTGGGACGCCAGGGCATGGAGATCATCAGCCTCCTCAGGGCCAATGAAGGCTGAAAGGGCTGCCAAGGTTTTAAAATCAGCCTGCAGCTGCTTTCGGATGCGTGAACGATATTCCTCAGCCTCAGCGATCGCCCTCTCTCTCTGGGCCTGGCGGCGGATGCCGTATAAATATCCGGCCAGTCCGAGTCCTACCAGCAGGATCACCGCGCCCACACAGGCGGTCAGGACTGCGGCATGCCGCAGCTGTCTGTGCAACTTCTGTTCCAACATCAGGCTCCTCCCTCTCTTTTACAAATCTATTCCCTCGCAATCCCCTCTTCCACCGCCGTGTCCGCTACTGCCTTGGCAACCACATCGGCTACCGCCTTATTTAAGGGGGAGGGAATGATATTCTCCGCATTCAGCTCCTCGTCGGGGATGATGCCGGCGATGGCGTAGGCGGCCCGCTGCTTCATGCTCTCGGTAATCTCTCTGGCCCGCACGGACAGAGCGCCCTTGAAGACGCCGGGGAACACCAGCACATTGTTAATCTGGTTGGGGTAATCGGAGCGTCCGGTTCCTACAATAGCTGCGCCGCCGGCTTTGGCCTCCTCCGGCATAATCTCCGGGGTGGGATTTGCCATAGCGAATACGATACCCTGATTCATAGACGCCACCATCTCCTTAGTCACCAGACCGGGGCGGGATACGCCGATGAATACGTCGGCCCCCTTCATAGCGTCCGCCAGCTTGCCGTGCTCGTGAGCTAAGTTGCTGATGTGGGAGATTTCCTCCTGGCCGGGATTTAAGCCCTCGTCTCCCTCGCAGATGACGCCGTTGATATCGCACATGATTACATTGCCGAAGCCCATGCTGATGAGCAGCTTCCCGATGGCGATGCCCGCTGCGCCAGCCCCGTTGATGACGATGCGAAGCTCGCCCATCTGTTTGCCCGTCACTTTGATGGCGTTGATTAAGGCCGCCGCCACCACGATGGCGGTCCCGTGCTGGTCGTCGTGGAATACGGGGATGTCGCAGAGCTCCTTTAAACGGCGCTCGATTTCAAAGCAGCGGGGAGCGGCGATGTCCTCCAGATTGATGCCGCCGAAGCTCTTGGAAATCAGATAGATGGTCTGAACAATGGTATCCGTATCCTTGGAATCGATGCACAGGGGGAAGGCGTCCACATCGGCGAATTCCTTGAACAGGGCGCATTTTCCCTCCATAACCGGCATACCGGCGGCGGGACCGATGTCGCCCAGGCCCAGGACGGCGGTTCCGTCTGTAATAACCGCCACCAGATTGGAGCGGCGGGTCAGCTTAAAGGACTGCTCATAATCCTTGGCAATGACCCGGCAAGGCTCCGCGACTCCGGGGGTGTAGGCCAGGGACAAATCCTCCCTGGTCTCGATTTTTTTCCGGGAAACCACTTCGATTTTTCCCTTAAGCTGATAATGCATTTCCAGTGAAGCCTGATTGATATCCATGTGAAAAATCCTCCTTACGCAATTTGTGAAAATAGTATCTGTTCAGGACGGCCCATCTTCTTGTCCGGCCTGAGCTGTTATGGAAAATATTAGATTTCCGTATCCGGAAGCGAGCGATCTGTCCGCGCAGTACCCTCAGACCATCTTCTCCGGCAGAAATACCTTGTCAAATTCCTCTTCCGTCAAAAATCCCAGGGAGACACAGGCCTCCTTTAAGGAAATGTTCTCAGCATAGGCCTTCTTGGCAGTTTTGGCGGCGTTCTCATATCCGATGTAGGGATTGAGGCAGGTCACCAACATCAGGGAGCGGTGGAGATTCTCACTCATCTTTTCCCGGTTGGGACGGATTCCTACCGCGCAGTTGTTGTTGAAGGAAATCAGAACGTCGGTCAGCAGGCGGACGGACTGAAGGAAATTGTAGATGCACACCGGCATGAAAACATTCAGCTCAAAATTCCCCTGGGAGGCGGACATGCCTACGGCCACATCGTTGGCCATCACCTGGACGGCTACCATGGTCATAGCCTCGCACTGGGTAGGATTCACCTTACCGGGCATAATGGAACTGCCGGGCTCATTTTCCGGGATGAAGATTTCTCCCAGGCCGCAGCGGGGGCCGCTGGAGAGCCAGCGCACATCGTTGGCAATTTTCATCAGGTCCGCGGCCAGTCCTTTGAGAGCGCCATGGGCGAATACCAGCTCGTCCTTGCTGGTGAGGGAGTGAAATTTGTTGGGAGCGGTGATGAAATCTTTGCCCGTGAGAGAAGAAACGGCGGCAGCCACCTCCCGGTCAAAGCCCTCCGGGGCATTAAGGCCCGTCCCTACGGCGGTTCCGCCCAGAGCCAGTTCCTTTAAGCCCTTCAGACTCAGGGAAATCATTTCCTTAGACTTATCCAGCATATTTTTCCATCCGCTGATTTCCTGGGAAAAAGTGATGGGAGTGGCATCCTGGAGATGGGTGCGTCCTGTTTTGATGATGCCCTCGTTTTCCTCCATTAAACGGCCAAAGGTGGCGGAAAGAAGGTCGATGGCAGGAATAAGCTTGTCCTCAATCTCCATCGCTGCGGCGATGTGCATGGCGGTGGGGAAAGTGTCGTTGGAACTCTGGGACATGTTGGCGTGGTCGTTGGGGTGGATAAGCTTCTCGCCGGCGATTTCATTTCCTCTTCCGGCGATAACCTCGTTGACGTTCATGTTGGACTGGGTGCCGCTTCCGGTCTGCCATACGGCAAGGGGGAAATGGGCGTCCAGCTTCCCCTCCAGGATTTCGTCGCAGACCTGAGAAATGACCTGAAGACGTCTTTCGTCCAGCTTCCCCAGACGATGGTTTGCCATGGCGGCGGCCTTCTTTAAGATGGCGAAGGCGCGGATGATTTCCATGGGAATTTTCTCAATTCCAATTTTAAAATTTTCATAGCTTCTCTGGGTCTGGGCTCCCCAATATTTGTCGGCTGGAACCTTTACTTCGCCCATAGAATCGTGCTCAACTCGAAATTCCACGAAAAAACCTCCTTTTTATGGGTTTGCAGTCCCTGAGGCTTCGGCCCCGAGACTGTGCTAAAACCAGTATAATCCAAAAGGAGGTGTGTTTCAATTCAGAAATATTGAACGGCTATGAATTTTCATTTAGCCCTTCGGAATGACCGCACTTCCGTCACGCTCCGTCCGAATGCCGGGTAGCCGTCTCCTCAAAGCTGAAATAGTCCGGCCGGTGTCTGGAGCAGGTATACTCAAACTGCACCCCGTCGGAGTTGTAAGTCTGGCTGGCCACTACGGCCAGGCAGTTGAAGTCGTTGACGTCCAAATTCAGGTACTTCTCGTCGATTTCCGTAATGTGTTCCACGGTAAAGCGGCGCTTGCTGGTGACAATGGACATGTGAAGTTCATTTTCCAGGTAATTATAAATGGAACGGGAGGCAATTTCTGGAGTCAGATCCGGCATAACGGATTTTAAGAACATGTTTACATCCAGGATCACCGCCTTGTTGTTCACGTAGCGGACTCGCAGAATGTAGAACACCACAGCTCCAACGGCAAAGCCGGATTTGGCGCTCATCTTCTGGTCCACGGTCAGCTCGTCAAAGCGGATCACCTCTGTCCGGGAGTCCAGGGCATTTTTGCGGGCCGATTCCTGGAAGGACTCAATCTGTCCGATGGTGAAGACCGCCTGCTTTCTGGGCTGATAAATGACGATGACCCCCTTGCCGTGTATGGCCTGGACATATCCCATTTTCACCAGAATGGAGATGGCTCTGCGGACGGTGTTCCGGGAACATTTAAAAATTCCCGTCAGGGTATTTTCCGAGGGCAGGAGGGAACGGCAGGGGTATTCGCCGCTTTCAATTTTTTGCTTCAGGTCTTTTAGAATGTCGTTATATCGGGCAGCTGCCATGGTCTTTACCTCCGTTTTCTTTTGTGTAAGCGCTGGCTGGGCACACTAAGATGTTCAAACTAAATGAACGTATTTGACTGAACAAGATACGATATAATTTATCATATACGAAATCCTGGCAAATTAGAATAGTAAAAATGGATAGAAATGAGAAGACATTTTTATAGAATATGTCAAAAGGCAAAGGATTTTTTCTATACATCATTTTCAACTTATGCTATACTAATTAACAGCTTACACCAATGGAGGACAATTCCATGCTTTCCTTTAAAGACATACTGGGACAAGACCTGATTAAAAAACATTTCATCACTGCGATTGCTACGGGGAACGTTTCTCACGCCTATATTCTCTCCGGAGAGGAGGGGATGGGAAAGAAGACCATGGCTAATGCCTTTGCCCTGTCTCTGATGTGTGAAGAGGGAAAGAGCGGGGAACCCTGCAGGGAGTGCCATGCCTGCCGGCAGGTGCTGTCCGGAAATCACCCGGATATTATTTATGTGACCCATGAGAAGCCTGCCAGCATCGGAGTGGATGATGTGCGCCGCCAGATTAATGATACCATTCAGGTAAAGCCTTACAGCGGCGGTTACAAGCTCTACATTGTGGACGAGGCGGAAAAGATGACGGTTCAGGCTCAGAATGCTCTGCTCAAGACGATTGAGGAACCGCCGGTATACGCTGTGATTTTGCTCCTCACTGCCAACGGTGAAGTTTTCCTGCCCACAATTCTTTCCAGATGCGTTAAGATGGCTTTAAAGCCTCTGACCGACGAGCAAGTGCGGGATTATCTCACGGGACGCCTCCAGGTGCCGGCGGCCCAGGCGGAGGTTTATACGGCCTTTGCCAGAGGCAACCTGGGAAAAGCCATCGCCCTCTCGGAATCTGAGGACTTCCAGAGGCTTTATGAAGAACTGCTGGGGCTTTTGGAAAAGGTCAAGAAGGCGGACCTGTCGGAGCTTTTAGAAGATGTGAAACGCTGGAAGGATGAGGGGACAGATTTGCACCAGTGCCTGGATTTTATGCAGATGTGGTACCGGGATGTACTGATGTACAAGACTACAAAAGATATCAATCTGCTGATTTTTAAGGATCAGTTCCCGGCCATTAAGGAGATGTGTACCGCCAGCGGATATGACGGCCTAGAGCGAATTCTGGCGGCCATTGATAAAGCAGGTATCCGTCTGGATGCCAACGTCAATACGGAGCTGGTGATGGAACTTTTGTTTTTGTCCATGAAGGAAAACTGAAAGTTTTAACCGTTCAGGTCGGCGTATACCCCGAGGGCACCTGATCTTCTTGCCCGGCCAAAGGCAAGACAAGAAGCGGCGGATGGACGGTTGCCCGGGATATGTGATGGATAGATGAAGAAAGAGGGAAAATGATGATAACAGTAATCGGAGTTCGTTTCCGCACTGCGGGAAAGATCTATTATTTTGACCCTGCCGGAAGGCAGATCAAGCGGGGAGACCATGTGATTGTGGAAACCGCCAGGGGGATTGAGTATGGATTCGTTGTTCTGGGCAACCGGGAGGTGGAGGAATCCAAGGTAGTGATGCCATTAAAACCGGTGATCCGCATGGCCACTCAGGAAGACGAGACGGTGGAGAAGCGCAACCGGGAAAAGGAAAAAGAGGCGTTTCGGATTTGTAAGGAAAAAATCAAGAAGCATAACCTGGAGATGAAGCTGATTGATGCGGAATATACGTTTGACAACAACAAGGTTCTCTTCTATTTTACGGCGGATGGGAGGATTGACTTCCGGGAGCTGGTAAAAGATTTGGCCAGCGTGTTCCGCACCAGGATTGAGCTGCGCCAGGTAGGTGTCCGGGACGAGACAAAAATCATGGGAGGCATCGGTATCTGCGGAAGAACCCTTTGCTGCCATTCCTTCCTGTCGGAATTTATCCCCGTTTCCATCAAGATGGCCAAGGAGCAGAATCTTTCCTTAAATCCGTCTAAGATTTCCGGCGTCTGCGGCCGGCTGATGTGCTGCCTGAAAAATGAGGAAGAAACTTACGAGGTGTTAAACAGCAGACTGCCCAACGCGGGAGATTATGTAACCACAAGCGATGGGCTAAAAGGCGAGGTCCACAGCGTCAACGTACTGCGCCAGATGGTAAAAGTGGTGGTGACGGTGGACAAGGATGAAAAAGAAATCCGGGAATACCGGGCGGATCAGCTGAAGTTTAAGCCCAGAAAAAAGAAAGGGGCCAAGGGAAAGGACAAGGAGAAAGATAAAGAACGGGACAGGGACAGTTCGGACCCTGAGCTGAAAAAGCTGGAGGCACTTGACAAGAAAGAAAGGAAATCAAAGCTGGATGATTGAGAAGAAAGCCAGTGAAGGACACAGCTGGACAAAGGCCGGTTCTGTTTTTCTGCGGGATGATGAGCGGATTGATGATTTGGAGAGGAACGGATATGGCATAATCCAGAGAAAGGGTGCATTCTGCTTCGGAATGGATGCGGTACTCCTTTCCGGCTTCGCTGAGGTAAAGCCTGCGGAGCAAGTGCTGGATCTGGGAACAGGGACAGGCATCATCCCCATTCTTCTGGAAGCGAAAACAGAAGGAAAGCATTTTACAGGGCTGGAAATTCAGGAGGAGTCTGCGGACATGGCCCGCAGGAGCGTCAGATACAATCGTCTGGAGGAAAAGATAGAGATTGTGACAGGAGACATTAAGGAGGCCGGCCAGATTTTTGGCCCGGCCTCCTTTGAGGTGGTCACCAGCAATCCTCCTTATATGAATCAGTCTCACGGCCTGGTTAATCCTGGCAGCGCAAAAGCCATTGCCCGTCACGAGATTTGCTGCACCCTGGAGGATGTGATTCGGGAAGGCGGAAGGGTTTTGAAACCTGGAGGGCGGTTTTACATGGTTCACCGTCCCAGAAGACTGGTAGAGATTCTGGAAACCTTCCGGCGTTTCGGAATGGAGCCCAAGCGGATGAAAATGGTTCATCCCTATCAGGACCGGGAAGCCAATATGGTGCTGATTGAAGCCCTGAAAGGGGGAAGGCCGCTGATGAAGGTGGAGGCCCCGGTCATCGTATTTGACCAGGAGGGAAGTTATTCGGAGGAAATCCGGACAACCTATGGATACTGAGCTGGGAAGAGATGAGAGTTGGGAGGAAAAATATGGCGGGAACATTGTATTTGTGCGCGACGCCCATCGGCAATCTGGAGGACATTACCTTCCGGGTTCTTCGTACCCTGAAGGAAGTAGATCTGATTGCGGCGGAGGACACCAGACACAGCATTAAGCTGATGAATCATTTTGATATTAAGACGCCCATGACCAGCTACCATGAATATAATAAGGTAGAGAAGGCCCGAGAGCTGGTGAAAAAGCTTAAAGAAGGGATAAACATTGCCTTGATTACCGATGCGGGGACACCGGGAATCTCGGATCCCGGGGAGGAGCTGGTGCGCCAGTGCTTTGAGGAAGATATTCCGGTAACTTCCCTTCCCGGACCCGCAGCCTGTATCACCGCTCTGACCATGTCCGGCCAGCCTGTCAGAAGGTTCTGCTTTGAAGCTTTTCTTCCAAATGGAAAAGCGGATAAAAAGGAAAGGCAGCGGATTTTGGAAGAGTTGAGGGGAGAGACCCGGACCATGGTAATTTACGAAGCCCCTCATCATCTGCTTCAGACACTGAAGGATTTGGAAGAGGTTTTGGGGGAGAGAAGCATCTCGATCTGCCGGGAACTGACCAAAAAGCATGAGGCGGTCCGGAGGACGACTTTGAGGGAAGCGGTCAGTTTCTATGAACGAGAGGAACCGCGAGGAGAGTTTGTCCTGGTTATAGAAGGAAAGTCCCTGCAGGAAATCCGCCGGGAAGAGATCAGTCAGTGGGAGCAAATGACTCTGGAGGAACATATGGCCTTTTATATGAATCGGGGAATGGAAAAAAAGGAGGCCATGAAGGCAGCGGCGAAGGATCGGGGAATCAGCAAGCGGGAGGTATATCAGCAGCTGCATGGACAGGAAAAAGCGCAGGAGCCGGATTCCCGATAGGCAGACAGCGTCAAAAGGACAGAAAAAGAGCCGCCGGATCAATTCCCTGCGGCCCTTTTTGTCAGCCTGTCACGTTCAGGCCGGCTAGCTTGGCAAGCTCCAGGATGGACGCTCTGGATACCTTTTTCCCCTGGTACTCCAGCAGGTCTTCTGTGCTGCCGGTGAAAATGTCGGCAGATTCCGCTTTCTTGAGAATGATGCAGTCATCCTGTACCGTAATCTCAAGTCCGTCTCTGACATCCAGATTCAAACTTCTGCGAAGTTCGATTGGAAGCGTAATTCTGCCTAGTTCGTCCAGTCTGCGGACAACCCCCGTGGTTTTCATTTGTAATCCCCCTTAGCAGAAAATAAACACCAGTACAGTTTTAACTTAGCAGATTTGACAATAAAAGTCAATATCAAACCATAAAATATTGTGAAAAATCTCAAAAATGTCATGCAAAAAGAGGAGGGAAGAAAACCGGCTATATAATGGAGGGAAAAATGCAGGAAAATCTCTTGACAAACGGAATGGATTCTTGTAGTATTGCTTTGAAGTTCAAAGTATTTTTGCCTTGTTCCACAAACTGTCAGCGAAGATCCGTCAAAATCCGGATTAGAAGCAATTAAGAAGAATTTAAGGTGGATAATCATGATAACAAGCAGAATCGTAGGAACCGGCTCCTATGTGCCGGAGCAGATCGTCACCAATGATGATCTGGCAAAGATTGTGGATACCAATGACGAATGGATTCGGACCAGAACCGGTATCCGGCAGCGCAGGCTGGTGACGGCAGAAGGCACTTCTCAGATGGCGGCAAGGGCGGCCCGTAAGGCCCTGGAACAGTCGGGAGTAAAGCCGGAGGAGATTGAGTTAATCATTCTGGGTACATCCTCCCAGGACTATTGTTTCCCCAGCGGCGCCTGTGAGGTTCAGGCTATGATCGGCGCGGTAAACGCGGTGTGTTATGATTTAAGCGCAGCCTGCACCGGATTTGTGTATGCTCTAAACACGGCTCACGCTTTTATAAAGGCGGGAATTTACCGCACAGCGCTGATTATTGGCAGCGATGTATTAAGCAAGCTGATCGATTGGAGCGACCGGAGTACCTGTGTTCTTTTTGGAGACGGGGCAGGAGCCGCGGTGGTAAAAGCAGATGAGACCGGAGTTCTAGGAATGCGCATGTATTCCGATGGAACCAAGGGAGATGTTCTCACCTGCGGCGCCCGTACCAATGGAAATTTCCTTCTGGGCAAGAAGCCGGAGCTTGGCTATATGACCATGAATGGTCAGGAGGTATTCAAGTTCGCGGTAAAAAAGGTTCCGGAGGTAATCCGTCAGGTGCTGGAGGACACGCAGACGCCTATGGAGGAGATTCGCTATTTTGTTCTTCACCAGGCTAATATGCGGATCATCGAATCTGTGGCCAAGCGGCTGAAGGCTGACCCGGAAAAATTCCCGGCGAACATGGAATATTATGGGAATACATCCGGAGCATCCATCCCGATTTTGCTGGATGAGATGAACCGGGCGGGAAAATTAAACCCAGGAGATAAAATTATTCTATCTGGCTTCGGTGGGGGCTTGACCTGGGGCGCAACTCTGATACAATGGTAATGTATACCACTTTTTAAAATTAAAAAAAGGAGAATGAAATTATGTTGGAGAAAATGAAGGAAATCATCGCGGAGCAGCTGAGCGTGGACGCGGACAGCATTACGGAGGCTTCTTCCTTTAAGGAAGACCTGGGAGCAGATTCCCTGGACCTGTTTGAGCTGGTTATGGCTCTGGAGGACGAGTACTCCGTAGAGATCCCGGCTGAGGATCTGGAGAACCTGACCACCGTTGGACAGGTGATGGACTACTTAAAGAGCAAGGGCGTTGAGGCCTAAAAGCCCGGAAAGATTGATACAGACGGCAGAGAAACGGCGTGTGAGTTATACACGCTGTTTCTGTTAGAGGAGGCAGCACTTCCACGGAACGCAGCCGTTGACATAAGGAAATTGGAGGAACAATATGAAGACAAGAGTTACAGAAATGTTGGGAATTGAATATCCGATCATTCAGGGTGGTATGGCCTGGGTAGCAGAGCACCACCTGGCGGCGGCTGTGTCCGAGGCGGGCGGCCTTGGACTGATCGGCGGAGCGAACGCTCCCGGAGAGGTGGTTCGCGATGAAATCCGCAAGGCCAGAGCGCTGACGAAGAAGCCCTTTGGCGTAAATGTAATGCTTTTAAGTCCCCATGCCGATGATGTGGCAAAGGTGGTAGTAGAGGAAGGCATCAAGGTGGTGACCACCGGAGCCGGAAATCCGGAGAAGTACATGGATATGTGGAAAGCCGCCGGAATTAAGGTGATTCCGGTAGTTGCAAGCGTAGCTCTGGCCCGCCGTATGGAAAAGTATGGCGCTGACGCCGTAGTGGCTGAGGGAATGGAGTCCGGCGGACATATTGGCGAGCAGACCACCATGACTCTGGTGCCCCAGGTGGTGGATGCGGTATCCATCCCGGTTATCGCCGCGGGCGGTATCGGTGATGGAAGAGGAATCGCCGCTGCCTTTATGCTGGGCGCTGAGGCGGTCCAGATGGGAACCCGGTTTGTGGTAGCCAAGGAATCCATTGTACATGAAAACTATAAACAGCGGGTGATTAAGGCCAAGGATATCGATTCCACCGTAACCGGCCGCAGTCACGGACATCCGGTGCGCTGTCTGAGAAACCAGATGACCAGAGAGTATCAGAAACTGGAGGCAGAGGGCAAGTCTTTTGAGGAACTGGAGTACCTGACTCTGGGAACTCTGCGCAAGGCTGTGCAGGAGGGCGACGTGACAAACGGAACCGTTATGGCCGGACAGATTGCAGGCATGATCAGCAAGGAGCAGACCTGTAAGGAAATGATCGACGAGATGATGGAGCAGGCGGGCAAGCTGCTGCACTGGTCCTAATTTTTCAGGAAAGGAAATAAGTGGGGTATGAGCAAAATCGCGTTTATCTTCCCTGGACAGGGAGCCCAGGCCGCAGGCATGGGAAAGGATTTTTATGAGCAGTCCGCCACTGCTAGGGAAGTATTTGACAAGGCCAGCAAGCTTCTGGGCTTTTCTATGCCCGAGCTGTGTTTTGAGCCCAATGACCGTCTGGACATTACAGAGTACACCCAGGCGGCTATGGTGACCACCAGCATCGCCATGATGAAGGTGCTGGAGGAGAAAGGCGTAAAGCCGGATGTGGCGGCAGGCTTAAGCCTGGGCGAGTACTGTGCCCTGGCCGCCGCAGGGGTTATGAGTGAGGAGGATGCCATTAAGACGGTTCGTCAGAGGGGCATTCTCATGCAGGAAGCGGTTCCCGTGGGACAGGGAGCTATGGCGGCCATCCTGGCCCTGGACGCTGCTGCTATTGAAGAGGTGACCGGATCCATGGAGGGCGTCTGGATTGCCAACTATAACTGTCCGGGACAGATTGTGATTTCCGGAAAAAAGGAAGCCGTGGAGGAGGCCTGCGAGAAGCTGAAAGCGGCAGGCGCCAAGCGGGCGGTGATGCTTAATGTCAGCGGGCCTTTCCACTCCGGCATGCTGACGGAAGCGGGAAGAAAGCTGGGAGAAGTATTGGAGCAGGTAGAGGTTCACGATCCGGTGATTCCTTATGTAGCCAATGTGAACGCCTCTTATGTGACAACTAAGGAACCGGTAAAGGAGCTTTTGACACGCCAGGTGTCCTCCTCCGTGCGCTGGCAGCAGAGTGTGGAGTCTATGCTGGCTGACGGTGTGGATACCTTTATCGAGATTGGGCCGGGTAAAACCCTGGCAGGATTTATGAGAAAAATCAATCGGGGTGTCACAACCCTGAATGTTGAAAAGATAGAAGATGTGGACAAAGTAGCGGAGGCGTTGAAAAACGCTAATTAAAGGGACGGGAAGGTGAAAAGAACATGCTGGAAGGCAAGATTGCATTAGTAACAGGAGCCAGCCGCGGAATCGGCAGGCAGATCGCGCTGACATTGGCATCCCGGGGGGCCACGGTCATCGTCAACTACAACGGCTCCGAGGCCAAGGCCCAGGAGGTTGTTAAGACCATTGAGGAGGCCGGCGGAACGGCCCAGGCCATTCAGTGCGATGTATCCGACTTTGAGAAGTGCGGGGAGCTGATGACGCAGATTGTAAAGACATACGGCAGGCTGGATATTCTGGTGAACAATGCAGGAATCACCCGGGATAATCTTCTGATGAAGATGAGCGAGGAGGATTTCGATGCGGTGATTCGGACCAACTTAAAGGGCGTGTTCAACTGCATTAAGCACATCTCCCGCCAGATGTTAAAGCAGAAAGCCGGACGGATTATCAACATTTCCTCTGTTTCCGGCGTACTGGGCAACGCAGGACAGGCCAACTACTGCGCCGCCAAGGCGGGCGTCATCGGCCTGACCAAGTCCGCTGCCAGAGAGCTGGCAAGCCGCGGCATTACCGTTAATGCGGTGGCTCCCGGTTTTATCCGCACCGATATGACAGAGGTACTGAGCGATTCTGTAAAGGCGGCAGCCACGGAGCAGATTCCCATGAAGCATTTCGGAGAAACCGAGGATGTAGCGGCAGCCGTAGCGTTTTTGGCGTCGGATGAGGCTGGATATATTACCGGACAGGTTATCAGCGTAGACGGCGGAATGGCCATGTAGATTTGAATCAGAACAGGAGTAGATAAAGTTATGAGAACAAGAGTTGTAGTAACGGGTATGGGAGCAATTACGCCCATTGGCAACGATGTGGAAAGCTTCTGGAATGGACTCAAAAATAAGCAGATAGGAATCGGCCCCATTACCTATTTTGATACCACGGATTATAAATGCAAGCTGGCGGCCCAGGTAAAGGATTTTAACGCCAAGGATTATATGGATCCCAAGGCGGCCCGCCGGATGGAGCTGTTCTCCCAGTACGCCGTAGCGGCGGCGAAGCAGGCCCTGGATCAGGCGGGAATTGACATGACCAAAGAGGACCCTTACCGGGTGGGCGTCAGCGTAGGCTCCGGCATCGGCTCCCTTCAGGCTGTGGAGCGGGACTGCAAGAAGCTCTTTGAAAAAGGCCCCAGCCGCGTGAATCCCCTGCTGGTTCCTTTAATGATCAGTAATATGGCTGCCGGAAATGTATCCATTCAGTTCGGTTTGAAAGGCAAGTGCATCAACGTAGTAACGGCCTGCGCTACCGGAACCCACTCCATTGGAGAGGCCTTCCGCTCCATCCAGTATGGGGAGGCGGATGTGATGGTGGCCGGCGGAACCGAGGCCAGCATCACCCCCATCGGGGTAGCGGGCTTCACCGCCCTGACCGCTCTGAATACGACGGACGATCCTTTAAGAGCTTCTATTCCTTTTGATAAGGAGAGAAACGGTTTTATCATGGGAGAGGGTTCCGGTATTGTAATCCTGGAGTCCCTGGAGCACGCCAAAGCCAGAGGAGCCAAAATCCTGGCGGAGCTGGTGGGATACGGCGCGACCTGCGACGCCTACCACATTACCTCCCCGGCGGAGGATGGCAGCGGTGCGGCCAAAGCCATGGAAGTAGCGATTAAAGACGCGGGAGCCAGACCGGAGGATATCGACTATGTAAACGCTCACGGCACCAGCACCCATCACAACGACCTGTTTGAGACCAAGGCCATCAAGCTGGCTCTGGGCGACCACGCCTACAAGGTGAAGATTAATTCCACCAAATCTATGATTGGCCACCTTCTGGGAGCTGCCGGAGGCGTGGAGTTTATCGCCTGTGTGAAATCCATTGAGGAAGGCTATGTTCATGCCACGGCCGGATATCAGATCCCCGATGAGGAGTGCGACTTAGACTACACCCCCGGCGAGGGCGTTTCTATGGATGTCAATTACGCGATCACCAATTCTCTGGGCTTTGGAGGCCATAATGCCAGCCTGGTTGTAAAGAAGTTTGCGGAGTAGGAAGGAAGGAATCCGGTTATGAATATCGATGAAATTACAAAATTGATGGAGGCCATGGCGGCCAACAAGCTGACCAGCTTTGAGATGAAGGACGGCGAGTTTAAGCTTTCCTTAAAGTGCGAAAAGGAGGCGCCTCAGATTGTAACAGTGGCTGCTCCTGCGGCTGCTCCTGCCAGCGTGAGCGCGGCTGCCCCTGGTATGACAATTGCTGCTGCGCCTGCTTTGCAGGCGGCTGAGGAGACTGCAGGCGAGAGCCAGGCGGAGATGTCCGGAAAAGTGGTGACCTCTCCTTTGGTTGGAACCTTTTACAGCGCCTCCTCTCCGGATGCGGAACCCTTTGTGAAGGAAGGGGATACGGTGAAGAAGGGGCAGGTATTGGGCATTATCGAGGCCATGAAGCTGATGAATGAAATTGAGAGCGAGTATGACGGAGTTGTTGAGGCGGTATTGGTCAATAATGAAGAGGTTGTGGAGTATGGGCAGCCTTTGTTCCGTATTCGCTAAGGTGCAGAGAGGAGAGAGAATATATGATGGGGATTAAGGAAATTCAGGAGATTCTTCCTCACCGGCACCCATTTCTGCTGGTAGACTGCATCGAGGAGCTGGAGCCTGGCGTGAGAGCTGTGGGATACAAATGCGTTACCTTCAACGAGCCCTTCTTTGCGGGACATTTTCCCGGAAATCCGGTGATGCCGGGGGTCTTGATTATTGAAGCTCTGGCTCAGGTGGGGTCTGTGGCTATGCTCAGTGTGGAGGCCTACAAGGGCAAGACCGGTTACTTTGGGGGAATCAACAACTGTAAGTTTAAGCACATGGTTCGTCCTGGTGACAAGCTGCGCCTGGAGTGCGAGATTATCAAGCAGAAGGGACCCGTAGGGATTGGAAAGGCCACCGCTACGGTGGATGGCAAGCTGGCCGCTACCGCGGAGCTTACCTTTATGATCGGTTAAGGGAAATGAGGTAAAAGGCCCATGTTTAAGAAAATTTTAATTGCAAACAGAGGCGAAATTGCGGTCCGCATCATCAGGGCCTGCCGGGAGATGGGGATTCAGACCGTGGCAGTCTATTCTGAGGCAGACCGGGACTGCCTCCATACGCTTCTGGCGGATGAGGCTATCTGTATTGGACCGGCTCCCTCCTCCCAGAGCTATCTGAATATGGAGCAGATTCTGGCGGCTACGGTGGCTTTAAACGCGGATGCCATTCATCCGGGTTTTGGCTTCCTTTCTGAGAACGCCAAATTCGCCAAGCTCTGTGCGGAGTGCAATATTGCCTTTATCGGTCCCAGCGCTGAGATTATCAACCGGATGGGCAACAAATCCGAGGCACGCCGCACCATGATTGAGGCAGGGGTGCCGGTAGTTCCCGGTTCCAAGGAACCGGTCCACCAGGCTGAGGAGGCGCTTGAGATGGCAAAGGCCATCGGCTTCCCGGTGATGATTAAGGCTTCTTCCGGAGGCGGCGGAAAGGGAATGCGTATTTCTCGGGGAGAGGAAGATTTTATAGAGAATTTCAATTCCGCCCAGCTGGAGTCAGTGAAGGGATTCTCCGATGACACCATGTATATTGAGAAATATATTGAGAAGCCCCGCCACATTGAGTTTCAGATTATGGCGGATAAGTTCGGCAATGTGGTTCACCTGGGAGAGCGGGACTGCTCCATCCAGCGCCGTCACCAAAAGGTTTTGGAGGAATCCCCCTGCGAGGTGATCTCCGACGACCTGCGCCGCCGTATGGGAGAGACGGCTGTGCGGGCCGCTAAGGCAGTGGGATACGAAAACGCCGGAACGATCGAGTTTCTGTTGGATAAAAACCAGGATTTCTACTTCATGGAAATGAATACCCGGATTCAGGTGGAACACCCGGTTACGGAGATGGTTACGGGCCTGGATTTGATTAAGGAGCAGATCCGGATTGCGGCGGGTGAGCCTTTAAGCGTAACCCAGGATCAGGTGGCGATCAAAGGACATGCCATCGAGTGCCGCATCAATGCGGAGAACCCGGAGAAACATTTTATGCCCTGTCCGGGATGGATTACCAATCTGCATATGCCCGGAGGAAACGGGGTGCGGGTGGATTCCCACATTTACTGCAATTACAAGGTTCCGGCCAATTATGACTCTATGCTGATGAAGCTGATTGTCTATGATAAGGACCGGGCTTCGGCTATTGCAAAAATGAGGAGCGCTTTAGGAGAGCTGATTATCGAGGGTATCGACACCAATGTAGATTTTCAGTATGAGATTCTTGAAAATAAGGCATTTCAGGAGGGAGATACGGATACGGGCTTTATTGAGACCTATTTCCCTCAGTATACCAAGTAACTTCTGGCAGGTTTAAGCGGCAGAAAGGAAGGTAATATCCATGTTGCGGAATATGTTTAAAAAAACATATACCAAAATTGATACAAAGTACAAATCTCAGGGAGATTCCCAGGCCAGCATTCCTCAGGGTCTTTGGCGCAAATGCAATAAGTGCGGCCAGCCCATCTATGTGGAGGATGTAAAGAACAATTACTATGTCTGCCCTAAGTGCGGTGGATATTTTAGGGTTCACGCCTACCGGCGCATCGAAATGATTGCCGATGAGGGAAGCTTTGAAGAGTGGAATAAGGAGATGCCTTTCTGCAATCCCTTAAACTTCCCTGGATATGAGAAGAAGGTTCTGGCTACCAGAGAAAAGACACATTTGGACGAGGCCATTGTAACCGGAAAATGCACCATCGACGGAAATCCGGCTGTGGTAGGCGTCTGTGATGCCCGGTTTATCATGAGCAGCATGGGTCATGTGGTAGGCGAGAAAATTACCCAGGCTGTGGAACGGGCCACCAGGGAGAAGCTTCCGGTGATTATCTTCGCCTGTTCCGGAGGAGCCCGCATGCAGGAGGGGCTGGTGTCCTTAATGCAGATGGCAAAGACTTCCGCGGCCTTAAAACGCCACCACGAGGCGGGGCAGTTGTTTATCAGCGTGCTGACAGACCCAACCACCGGAGGCGTTACCGCAAGTTTTGCCATGCTGGGCGATATTATCCTGGCGGAGCCCCACGCCCTCATTGGTTTTGCAGGCCCCAGAGTCATCGAGCAGACCATTGGTCAGAAGCTGCCGGAAGGATTTCAGCGGGCAGAATTTCTGCTGGAGCATGGCTTTGTGGACAAGATTGTAGAGCGCAAGGACCAAAAACGTGTACTGGGCCAGATCCTTTATATGCACCAGAAGCACCCCATGACCAATGGACCGGAGCAGGAGGAAGAGGCTTTACAGAGGAACGAAGGCCGCAGACCGGAAGGCAGAGGGCCTGTGGGAAAGATCGTTGATTTTGTGGATAAGCATCGGAAACCTTCTCAGGAAGGTGGAAAAACTGCCTGGGATATGGTTCTGCTGTCACGCAAGACTGACCGGCCGGTAGCTTCGGATTATATCGACGCCATCTTTGATGAGTTTATTGAATTTCACGGGGACCGGTATTTTAAGGACGATGGAGCTATTGTTGGCGGAATTGCTATGTTCCATGGCATGCCGGTAACGGTGATTGGCCAGCAGAAGGGTAAGAATACGAAGGACAATATCAAGCGGAATTTCGGTATGCCTTCTCCTGACGGATACCGGAAGGCTCTGCGTCTGATGAAGCAGGCGGAGACCTTCGGACGCCCCGTGATCTGCTTTGTGGATACGCCAGGCGCGTTTTGTGGTCTGGAGGCGGAGGAGAGAGGACAGGGCGAGGCCATTGCCAGAAACCTCTTTGAGATGGCGTCCCTGACCGTTCCCGTGCTTTCCATTGTGATTGGCGAAGGAGGAAGCGGCGGCGCTTTGGCTATGGCAGTAGCCAACGAGGTATGGATGATGGAAAATGCTATCTACTCCATTCTTTCTCCGGAGGGCTTTGCGTCCATTCTCTATAAGGACAGTAAAAAGGCGCCGGATGCCGCAAAGGTTATGAAAGTGACGGCTGCGGATTTGATGGAGCTGGGACTGATTGAACGGATGATTCCGGAGGAGGAGCCTGCGAGTGAGGAAAATCTGCAGGTTCTTGCACAGATCATGGAACGGGGAATGGAAGAATTTTTCACCAGATATTGTGCAATGAGCGGCCAGGAGCTGGCAGCCCATCGATATGATCGATTTAGGAGAATGTGATGATAGAAATGAAACCGCTGGTCATAGGTGATCTGACTGTTGAAAAACCGGTGATTCAGGGAGGAATGGGTGTGGGCATCAGCCTTCACCGCCTGGCCGGAGCTGTAGCAAAGGCAGGGGGGGTGGGTCTGATTTCCGCGGCCCAGATCGGCTTTACAGAGCCGGATTTTGCTGAAAATCCTGAGGAGGCCAATGCGAGGGCGATTCACAAAGAGCTGAAGCTGGCCCGGGAAATTGCTCCAAAGGGAGTCATTGGATTTAACATTATGGTGGCGACCAAGCATTATGACCGATGGGTGAAGGAAGCAGTAAAGGCCGGAGCGGATATCATCGTTTCCGGAGCCGGACTGCCGGTATCCCTGCCGGAGTATGTAAAGGAAGCCTACGAAGAGATGGGGGGAATTCCCGGACGCAGGGTGAAGATCGCCCCTATTGTATCCACCGCGAAATCGGCTACGGTGATCTGTAAGTTGTGGGATCGGAAGTACCACATGGCCCCGGATCTGGTGGTGGTCGAGGGACCGTTGGCAGGAGGACATCTGGGCTTTTCGCTGGAGCAGCTGGCTGCCTACGGGGCGGATACGGAGAATGTTCCGGCTACTTATAAACGGGATGCCTACGATGAGGAAATTCGGGCAATCCTAAAGGTGGTTAAGAGCTACGGGGACAAGTACGGAGTGAAGGTTCCTGTGGTGGTGGCAGGCGGGATTTATACCCACGAGGATATGCTTCACCAGCTGGAGCTGGGAGCCGATGGGGTCCAGGTAGCCACCCGCTTTGTGACCACGGAGGAGTGCGACGCTCCCCTGGATTACAAGGAGGCCTATATTCAGGCCAAGAAGGAGGACATCGTCATCATCAAGAGTCCCGTGGGAATGCCGGGACGGGCCATCTATAATTCCTTTATGGCCCAGGTAAAGGGAGGAAAGCGGCCTCCGATCCGTAAGTGCTACCGGTGTCTGGAGCACTGCGATATTGCGAAGATTCCCTACTGCATTACCCAGGCCCTGGTAAACGCGGCTCAGGGGGATGAGGATGACGCCCTTCTCTTCTGCGGCAGCAACGCCTACCGGGCGGAGCGGATTACCACGGTGGACGAGGTGATGGATGCGTTGTTGAATGGGGAGAAATAGGGGAATACGAAGAGACTGTGTGCATAAGTATTTTGAGGCTTATATACACAGTCTCTTTTTGGCAGTCGCTGTAGACAGATACTTCTACGGACTCACGGTCCGTACCCACTTCGTAGATTGTCAGATCATTTCCCTCAAGATCTGTAAAAGGTTTGTCAAAGGCGAGGATCAGGATTCCCTTGCCACCAAGGGAGATCCCGCCCATGTCATGACCAAACCAGAGAAAAGATTCGTTTTGGGATAAATTCATCGACTCCTCGATGGTAATTTCCTTATCAAAAAATGCTCCGCTGTTTTGCCCTTTAATGCCTTTTTGATATAATACCGGACAGATCGCCTTCTTTTTCCGGCTCATAAAAGATAGATAATCCGCTTGTATATTGGGTGAAAATTCCTTCCTCACGGCACTGGTCATAGGTCAGGATTCCGTCCTTCGAGTCATTGAAGATGCTCCGGTTCTCATCTGAGATGCGGGACAGTGAAATATCTTCGGCCTTATCCTCGGAAAGCATCAGTCCTGTTTGAACGCCAATCAGATCCTGGGTTTGAGGCCGGAAGAAGTACCACCCCCTCCATGTTTTGTAAAGTGCTATCCCCGCAGATTTACACGCGCGCATTTTTTTAATCCTAACATGTTCTGAAAGGGCTGTAGAGAAGAATTCAGGTGTAGAGCCTTTGATTTCAATGGCCATTTGACCGCTTACGATTTCATTACATTTATTACATTTTTAACAGGGTCATTGACCTGCGCCTGTCTTGGATTTATAGTGTAGGGAGAATACAAAGTCCGGGATTCCGCATGAGTGGAGTCCCGGTTTAAGGTACAGGTGAGGGCAGATGAAAGAAGCAGAATATCAGATTGGCGATGTGTCCAAAATCGTGGGGCTCAGCTGTGACGCCCTGCGTTTTTACGAGAAAAAGGGAATTATTAAGGCAAAAAAGAAAGAGAACGGCTATCGCTGCTATTCCCAGGAAGATTTATATAAGCTGATGTACATCATGTACCACAGGAAGATGAATGCCAGTCTGGAGGAGATTGACGGGATTCTGGGAAAGGATGTGGAGGAAGGATTTTTAAAGAACCATGTTCTGAATCGGCTGAAGGAAGAGGAGGAGGAGATGCGCCGCCATTATCAGGCCATCGCAAGGCTGCGTCTGGTGGCGGGGGATTTGGACTCTATTGAAAATTGTATGGAGAGTTTCAACTTCCAGAAATTTCCGGATGGCTATGTAGTGGATCGCTGCGGTTCCCAGGAGGACGGAGTGAAGGAGTGGTTCCGTATCTCCGCCGGGGAGAGCGGCCTGGATATGACCTATTTCTACAACGTATTTGCCTACTCAAAGGAAGAGGGGCTGATCCATAAGGAGACGCAGATGATTGTCTACCAAAAAGTGGCGGACTGCCTGAAAGCGGACCGGAAGGATTTTATCTGCCAGACTACAGAAAAACGCCCTTGTATCTACTGCGTGGTACGGTCAGAGCAGGTTTTGCCGGAAGCCAGCTTGGTGGAGCAGATGATCGAATGGGGCAGGGAACAGAGAGTAAGGCCTCAGGACACAGTCTATGTCAACGCCATGATGACGGTTTTTATTGGAGAAAAGCTGAATCACTATCTGGAAATTTATATTCCGGTGGAGAAAAATTAAACGAATAGCAAGCAGCCCGCACAAGAGTTGGACCTGTGTGGGCTGCTTATTTTATGCCGCTTGAAGAAGGCCGGCTGTACTCCATCGTCAAGCATATTTATTTATCGGGAAGAGACGGAATCCGAGACAAGAGTCTGCCCGGAAACTTTTTGATTCTTAGAATCGCCGTCCTCGTCCGAATCTTTCCCCCATGTGGAAATGAAATCGATCAGGAAGGAAGAAATAGTCACTGTAATCAAAGAGAAAATGATTTTAGTGAGCGGAATATAGGACAGAGACAATGTCAGCACCGTCACATCCGTAAAGAGATAGGCCCGGGAAATTTTCCATCCGGTTATCTTGGAGATTACCAGCGCCAAAGCATCATCGCCGCCGCTCGAAGCCCCCTGCCGTACTACAAGGCCGCATCCGATACCGATGAACAAGCCTCCTGTGATAGAAGCGATCAGTGGATCAGAGGAAAGATCCGGCAGCACAGGCGGAAATGACTCCCATACCCGGTAAAAGAAGCTTAAGCTGACGGAGGCAAGAATGGATGTTTTTAAAAATTCTTTGCCCAGGTATTTAAAGCCAAGGAGATAGCTCAAGCCGTCCAGCAAGGGAGATAAAATAGAGGACGAAATTCCCAGCCAGAAGTTACAAAGAAGGAGCAGTCCCAATACGCCTCCCTCGGAAATTCCTACCCGGCTGTGAATGTTGGTAATTCCAAAGGAAATAATGGCTGTTCCAAGAAGAATTGAGAACGTTCTTTGGAAGGTGAACGTGTCTGTAAGTTCCTGTTTCAAACGCAGCAAGAAGACTCTCAGCTGCTTCATAATAAAACCCCGTTTCTTTAAAAAATTTTTTCAACGTTCTTTTAAAAACCGGCAGCCGGCCCGGTTTCCCTTTTAGTATACCTGAAAAATGGGATAAAAGCAAGGGGCGGGAGGTTGTTCCAGGGTTGTTTCATGAACTATTCAGGAGCAGATCTAATTTATGCAATCCTGTTATTTCATTTCTCCATCATTTCTGTCATGACCGTTGTCAAGCCTGTCCCGTACACTGCCAGACGCAGGATGTTGTATGCAAATTTTCTGATGAGCGACAGGGTGTTTCGGGACTTTCTGGCTGGCGACCGGTCCTCCCTGAATGTGTCCTCCAGTACATGATGCAGCCGGTTCTCTATTGACCAGTGCATTCTTTTTATGTTTCCCAGCTCCTCCGCGGTAAGGATAAGGTCTGAGAACAGTGCCGTACACTGGGCATCTTTCCCAATTCCATCTTCCGCAGATGGGGCTGGGATTCTTTTTGCGCTTTTGTTAGGTTTGATGTATCGTTATATATTTGACAATCCCTATACTCGTTTCTACCCCGGTTCTTTTCCATCTGGCTGATTTCTTCATATTTTTCAAGATACTCCCGCATGACAGAATCCGGAATCCCGTCTTTTTCCCGGCTTCCTCTTCCACTTTATCCATGAACGCATGGATCTCCCCATAAGCCTCTGGCTGGTTTTTCTTTACTGGCAATACAAAATGCCCGCCCTGTTCATGGATCTGTTCCATGATTGCGCTCTGTGTCCCAATCGCATCAATCGTTACTATGCTTCCTCTGATATCCAAAAGCTTTAACAATTCAGGAATCACCGCAATCTCATTCGTCTTTGAATCAACCGGAAGCTGTGCAAGGATCCATGGAACGTTTCCACTACGTTCAGCAGCATCGGAGCTGTCTCTCCTTTTGTCTTTTCCGTCGCACCGCACAGTGCTTTCCCATCAATAGCAAGATGGGTATTCTTTGAGTCCACGATCTCCCCGATCCATTCCATAAAAGCATACGGAGCGAATTCCTCATCAATTCCGCATAATGGAGGAAGGCGAGGCAATCCCGTACTTCAATTCCATATGCTGCCACAGCTCTTCCGGATGGGCCTTACACCATTTCAGGCTCCTGCGGATCGTTGTACGGCCACAAAGGAACCCGAGGGTGACGCATACCAGCATTTCCACAAGGTCATGTCTTCTCTCTCTGCCGCATCGATCATCCGGGATCAGCCTGAAATAATGGATCAGCCTTTCGGTTCGGAATCCTCTTTCAGCACATGTCTAATACCACCTCCACTTTTCCCAAAAGCTCCCTCTGTTCTTCATGATTTTTGAAATGATCTCAATCTTATCCAGGCATACCAGATAGATCCGATCCAGCTTATGGAGATCTTCCAGCCCCACACCACACTGTTTATAGATCCGGCGTGACAGGGATGCCGTTTGGGCTGCGAACTAATAGTGGAAATCGGATTCTTTTTTTATCGTCCTGTTCCGTTGGATATAAGATGTAGGGGATTGTTTTAAAAGAATGATGGACAGAACATCCTCCCGGTTGTCTCCTAAAGGTTTCTTCCAATCATCCGGACATAATTCCCAGACCGCTTTCGAAAAGTCATACTCCCAAACTTCCGCATCTGTCGGAGATACTTTCTTTTTGGTGCTTTGTATCACTCCATCCGGAGTGATCACGCCGATATAAGTATCGACTGGCTGTGGGTACTTTTTTCCTTTCACGCGATGGGATGTCCTTTTATAGAGATAGTAGGAACCTCCTTTTTTCTTCACAGTAGTCCCTTTTGTTCGGTAGCTTTGAACCCAATCCGGATATTTTTTCTCAGTTACTGGCATAATTGTCCTCCTTTCTGCATAGGTGGAGTATACCTATACTATATAGACATTCTGCCTATACAGGAACGAAAAATCGAGAGATATGTACGTATTTGTATAACGTATATAACCCTCGATAAAATCTGATCTTCTTATACTTTCAAAAATCTTTCATGAAACAACCCTGGTCAACTGCGAAGGTGATCGGAAGAGGGTTATGGGATATGGAGATGTATTTTGGGCCTATGGAGGTAAAAAATTTAAATTTGTAGAAGACGGTGTTTCAGCTTGAAACATAATTGAAATTTGCATTATTAAAAATGATGAAATAAACTCGTAATTATTAATTATATATAAAAAATTGCTGTGAATTACTCATGAAAATATGCAAAATATACAAAAAACATTGAAATAATTGGAAATAAAATGTATAATGCAATACATCAAAGGAACGGAGGAAAATTTAATGAAGAAAAGAATTTGGACGAGTATTGCGGCATTGACACTAACGGCAAGCCTCATTTCCGGATGCGGCAGCTCATCTGCCACATCTGAGAGCAGTTCTTCGGCTGGTTCCGGAGAGGAGACGATTCAGATTGCGGTTGCAGGACCTATGACAGGGGATAATTCGGAATATGGAATCGGATTTACCAACGCTGCAAATCTGATGGCAGAGAAATGGAACAAAGAAGGAGGGGTTTTAGGAAAGCAAATTGAGATAGTGGCCTATGATGATAAAAATACATCAGAGGAGGCAACAACGATTGCGCAGAAAATTGTTTCTGATAAGACTGCTGTAGGGGTAATCGGACATTTTGCTTCCGGAGTCTGTATGACTGCCGCTCCGATTTATCAGGAAAATCAGATTATTGAAATTTCTCCGTCCTCCTCTCATCCGGATTATTCATCCATCGGTGACTATATTTTCCGCAATAACACGGTAATTTCCAAGGAGGCGGAAGCCAGCATTGACATTGCGGTGAATGATCTTGGAAAGAAAAACATTGGGATTATCTCGATTATGACTGACTGGGGAACCAATACTTCGCAGGTTATTACGGAATTAATTGAAAACAGCGACGATCCGGATGTAAAAATTGTGGCTCATGAAGAGGTAATGGAAGGATCCGATGATTATTCACCAGCCATAACAAAATTAAATGAAGCAGGAGCAGATGTGGTAATCTGCTGCGGAATGTACAATCTGGTTGCGCCGGTGGCCAGACAGTATAAACAGGTTAATCCGGATATTGCGATTGTGGGATTTTCTAACGCCTATAGTCAGCAGTTGATTGAACTGGGAGGAGATGCGGTGGAAGGTGTTTGTTTCCCTGTAATCTTTTTCTCAGAATCTGATGAACCGGAAATTAAAGAATACGTGGAGGCCTATAAGGAGGCCTACGGAGCAGAGCCTTCCGCTCTTACCTCCCAGGCATACGATTCCGTGGGAATGCTTCTGACGGCAATTAAGGAAGCAGGAACGACAGATTCGGAAACCGTTAAAAATAAGCTTTACGAGATTGAGTATCCTGGCGTTACGGGAGATACAAAATTTGACTCCAACGGAGATGTAGATAAGGAGTTTGTAAAAGTAACCATTCAGGATGGAAAATTTGTCAAGATGAACTAGTTGGTTAAGCATAAAGAAATCCGGCGCCGTACCGGCGCCGGGAGAAAGGATATCTCATGTTAGTACAACAGATATTTAATGGCCTGGCTTTGGGAATGGGATATGCTCTGATTGCGGTGGGCTATTCATTGGTATTTGGCATTTTAAGGCTGGTGAACTTTTCACACGGCGCAATCTATGCTTTCGGCGCTGAAATGGCAATGGTATTTATTGGAATGAATTTCGGCATTATTCCGGGGATTCTGGCAAGTATGCTGCTGACGGGAATTTTGGGCGTGTTGATTGATAAGGCGGCTCTTGAGCCTTTAAGAAAGAAACAGTCCATGCCGATTGCTTCTCTGATTACAACGATCGGAATTTCTAACATCATTACAAACCTGATGATTGTATTTTTGGGATCAGAGAAAAGAAACTTCCCTCAGATTTTCGGAGACGGCTCATTTGCTTTGGGAAATATCACAATTTCTGTCATGCAGATTATGATGTGTGTTGTTTCTCTCTGCCTTATGCTGATATTGGTATTTATCGTATATAAAACAAAAGTTGGCCTGGCAATGAGGGCCAGCGAGCAGAATGCAAAAGCCGCGAATATGATGGGGATTAATGTCAACTTTATCATATCGTTTACGTTCTTTTTAGCGGGAGTTTCCGCAACTATTGCAGGAGCCTTGGTAGGCGGCTATTATCAGATCGTTTATCCGAACATGGGCTTTATGGCAGGACTGAAGGCATTTGCGGCAGCAGTTCTGGGCGGAATCGGAAGCCTGCCCGGAGCATTGTTGGGTGGGCTGATTGTTGGAGTATCGGAGAGTATGGCGGCCACCTTTTTGGGCTCTACTTACAGGGATTCGGTGGCGTTTATTATTCTGATTATAGTTCTGATTGTCAGACCGCACGGTCTGTTTGGACGGAAAGGAATCACAAAGGTGTAGCTGCATGGAAAAGACGGAGAAGAGAGAGAAACGACCTCTGCTTCATGAGGCAGAGTTATTCGCAGATCGCAATAAAAAGATTCTTGTGGCCCTTCTGATGGCAGTTTTGATTGTATTGCCGATGGCGCTGAACAACCAGTACCTTCTTACCGTTGCTGTTAAGATTGGCTCATATGTGATTTTTGCTCTGGGGCTGAATGTACTGACCGGATATACGGGCCTGGTTTCACTGGGACATGCAGGCTTTGTAGCAGTCGGCGCTTATACATCTTCACTTTTGGCAGTAAAGATGGGAATGAACTTTTTTGGGGCAACAATTCTTGGGATGGTAGTTGCTGGTCTGGTGGGAGTGCTTCTGGGACTTCCGACATTGAGGGTAACGGGAACCTATTTATCGATCATTACCCTGGGATTCGGAGAGATCGTTAAAATGATCGCAATGAACTGGACGCCGGTAACGAACGGTACCCTTGGAGTTAAAAATATTCCCAAGCCCTCTCTTTTTGGAATCGATCTGACAATTTCAAATTATGGACTGTACTATCTGATGCTGGTTCTGCTTCTGGCAGCGACTTTGTTCTGTATTGCGCTGCTTCGCTCCAAATCGGGAAGAGCCATGCAGGCAATCCGGGCGGATGAACTGGCTGGAGTTATGATGGGAATTAATACAACAGCATACAAAATATTAGCATTTGTCATTTCGGCATGCATCTGCGCAATGGGAGGTTCCCTGTATTCGACACTGATTGGATATATTGATCCGAATACCTTTAACTTCGATGTATCTACCTTGATCCTCAGCGTAGTGATTCTGGGAGGAATGGGAACCATCCGGGGAATGTTTGTAGGAGCAGCCCTGTTGATTGCATTTCCGGAAGTATCCCGTTTCCTGATGGAGTATCGTTTCGTCCTCTATGGAGTGATTCTGGTCGTCATGATGAGATTCAGACCTCAGGGAATTTTGGGATGGAGATCTACCCTTCCGTATCGGCTGAGTCCGGAGGTTCAAAAAAGAGTGGAGCAGGCAGATCAGGATAAGCCGTTAAATTTATGGCAGAAAGATGAGGACTGATGATGGCGGGACAGGATGTTTTACTGAAAGTAGAGAATATTACGAAGCGGTTTGGCGGTATTGTTGCGGTTGATCATGTAAGCCTTGAAGTAAAGCGGGGAGAAATTATCAGCATCATCGGACCTAATGGTGCCGGGAAGACGACGGTTTTTAATATGCTGACCGGTGTATACGAGGTGGATGAAGGGACAATTATTTTTCGCGGAAAGGAAATTCAAAACCAGAAGCCGGGAAGTATTGTGGCAGCGGGTATTTCCAGAACATTTCAGAACATCCGGCTGTTTTCTGATCTGAGAGTCATTGAGAATGTACTGATTGGCGCTCATATCCGTACCAACTATCATTTCTTCCAGTCGATTTTCCGTACAAAGAAATTCAGGAAAGAAGAGGATAAGGTTACGGAAGAGGCGATCCGCTTATTAAAGTCCATAGATCTGGATCACAGACGTGATGAGTATGCTTCTAACCTTCCTTATGGAGAGCAGAGAAAACTGGAGATTGCCAGAGCGATTGCTACCGGCGCATGCCTGATTCTCCTGGATGAACCTGCGGCAGGTATGAACCCGCAGGAATCCGCAGAGCTGATGGAATTTATCTATAAGCTGAGGGATCAGGGATATACGATCTTAATGATCGAGCATGATATGAGCGTCGTAATGAATGTTTCAGACCGTATCTATGTGATTGACCATGGAAAGCCTATTGCGTCAGGACTTCCCAGAGAGATTGCGGATAATCCGAAGGTGATAGAGGCTTATCTGGGAGGAGGGCAAAAAGGTGCTTAAGATCAGCAATTTACATACATATTACGGAGCAATCCATGCGCTGAAGGGGCTGGATATGGAAGTGGGACAAGGAGAAATTGTTTCTCTGATTGGCAGCAACGGCGCAGGAAAAAGCACGCTGTTAAACACCATAATCGGTGTTACCAAATCCAGTAAGGGAACCGTGGTTTTTGAAGGAAAAGATATTACGAATGCGCCCCCTTATAAAATGACACAAATCAAAATCAGTATTTCACCAGAGGGAAGAGAGGTATTTCCGGAACTTACGGTGGAGGAAAATCTCAGACTGGGCGCTTATATTGTAAAAGACCGGGAAGCGATTCAACAGGGATATGACAGAGTTTACGAACTATTCCCAAGATTGAAAGAACGTTACCGGCAGCAAGCTGGGACGTTGTCCGGAGGCGAGCAGCAGATGCTTGCAGTAGGAAGAGCGCTGATGTCAGACCCGAAACTACTGCTCTTGGATGAACCTTCCTTGGGATTGGCCCCTAATTTTGTGGCTATGATTTTTGAAATGATACGCCAGATCAACCGGCAGGGGGTTACCATTTTACTGATCGAACAGAACGCAAATATGGCGCTTCAGACATCGGACCGCGCTTATGTGATTGAAAACGGTTTGGTAACAATGCAGGGAGCGGCCAAGGACATAGCTGCGGATCCAAGAATTAAGAAAGCCTACCTGGGTATTGGATAAAGAAGGAGAGAAGGAAAATATGAAAAAGATTATCAATAATCCTGCGGATGTAGTAAAAGAGGCGCTGAACGGTCTGTGTCTTGCATACCCGGATCAGCTGGAATACATTCCCGGAGCAGAGGTCATTTCAAGAAAAGAAAAGGGCGATAAGGTGGCAGTCATCTCAGGAGGAGGGGCAGGCCATGAACCGCTTCACGCCGGTTTTGTAGGGAAGGGCATGCTGGATGCGGCTGTGTCCGGAAATGTATTCTCATCTCCGAGTCCGGACCGGATCGGAGCGGCAATTGAGCATATGAATGCCGGAAAAGGAATTTTGCTGGTAGTTAAGAATTATTCCGGAGATATTATGAATTTTGGCCTGGCCTCTGATCTGGCTGACGCAGACGGCATAGAGGTGGAGACTGTGGTGGTGAAAGACGATGTGGCAGTTCCGGACAGCACATTTTCCACCGGAAGGAGGGGAATAGCCGGTACGGTTTTTGTTCACAAAATTGCCGGGGCTATGGCTGAAAAAGGAGCACCGCTTTCAGAAGTCAAGAGGGCGGCTCAGCATGCGATTGACAATATTCGCAGCATGGGAATGGCTATGTCGCCATGTACCCTTCCGGCAGTAGGAAAGCCTGGCTTTTCCCTGGGAGAGGACGAGATTGAGATTGGTATGGGAATCCATGGCGAACCCGGCGTGGAGAGGACCTCTGTTAAAACGGCCAAAGAAACAGCAGAGATTCTCTTGGATCATATCCTGGCGGACTATGACTATACCGGAAGCCAGGTGGCGGTTCTTGTCAATGGTCTGGGAGGTACTCCGCTGATGGAGCTTTATATACTGAACCAGGAAGTTCAAAGATACTTAAAGGAGAAGGGAATTGCAGTTTATAAGACTCTGGTGGGAAACTATACAACCGCTTTGGATATGACAGGCTGCTCAATCACCTTGATGAAATTGGATGAGGAATTAAAAGAACTGCTGGATGCGCCCTGTGATACGCCGGCGCTGAAGCTTTAAGGAGGAAAGAACAATGGGATTTCAATTAACGGCCTCTGATTATATGGAGTATATTGAGCGGGCCTATCAGAAAATTCATGAAAATCAGGATTATGTAACACAGCTGGATTTGGCTACAGGAGATGGCGATCATTGGTCCAATATTAATATGGGCTTTGAGAAGCTGGTGCAGGAAGCAAATCGGCTCAAAACGCTTAGTATCAGCGAGGAGTTAAAAGAAATTGGAAAAATTATGATGTCTGTTATTGGAGGCTCCTCGGGAGTTCTGTACGGCAGCGCTTACCTGGCGGCTGCAAAAACGGTTTCCGGAAAAGAAACCCTAGGAAGGAAAGAACTTCTGGATGTTTTGGAGGCCATGCTGGAAGCGATCATTTCACGCGGCCAAGCCCAGGAAGGATTTAAAACAATGATTGACAGCCTGGCCCCGGCTGTTAGAGAATATAAAGAGTGCTTGGAAAAAAATGTAAATGACCAGGAACTGTGTGCCAGAGTGGAAAAGGCGGCTAAGGATGGGGCTGAAAACACAAAAAATATGGAAGCAGTGAGAGGAAGGGCAACCTATCAGGCGAATAAAGGCGTAGGACATTTAGACCCTGGGGCTATTACAATGTCATATCAGATATGTACATTGATGGATTATATAGCACAAAAATTATAAAATTGCAGGAGGAAAAAAACATGATTAAAAACAAACCCGAGGACAGAGGACAACATATTGAGGATTTGAGGAATGCATTTGAGCACAGAGCGGCCTGGTTTTATCTGATGTATAAAGAGGCCAAGAAAAGAGGCTTGGATGATGAATTTGCCCATCAGGCCATTCTCGAGTGCGGGCGGTTCCACGGAGAAAACAAGTATACACATACCGATGATTTCAGTGTATTCCACAAAGAATTTGTAAATGACAATGTAAAAGGTGTATTCCAGATGGAGGATACCTGTACGGATCACGAACTCAGCGTTGATTTCCATTACTGCCCGTTGGTAGCGGCATGGAAGAAATTAGGGGCTACCGATGAAGAATGTTCTGTTCTCTGTGATATTGCGATGGACGGGGACAGAGGAATCTGCGAGAAGATGGGATTTGACTTCCATTTAGGAAAGACCATCGCGAACGGCGATGATATCTGTGAAGTAAGAATTAAAAAGAATTAATAATTGGTGGATCCAAATGAGCGGGTTTATCGCACAGATTGAGAAATCTGTGCGATAAGCCTATTTGTGTTTTATATTGCAGGAGAGTGACATCATGGACAGTAGACTAGGAACAATCAAAGGATTTGTAGATAATTTCGCCTCCGTTATATCGGATGTGTTAGATACGGATGTGATTATTACGGATTCCAACATGAACATTGTGGGCAGTGCTTTTAAATACTTTTCCCTTTATCAGGACATTAAAATCGGTTCTCTGATTGCGGATGTGCTGATTAACCGCCATAATCTTTTAATTGAAGATAAATCTGCAGTTACAAGCTGCCGGGAATGTGAAAAATACAGAGTCTGTAAAATGAAAGGATTTGTAGGGGTACCTATTCACTACGGAAATCAGGTGATTGGGGTAATAGCTCTGATTCTTCCGCGTTTTAAGGTTAAGACATTATTTGAAAAATTAGATTCTACCGTATCGTTTATGGAGAGCATGGCTGATCTGGTAGCTGTACGTATGATGGAACATATGGAAAAGAAAGGTTTGCAGCAGAGGATTCATCAGTTGGAAGCAGTTTTGGATTTAATGGACGATGCGGTGGTGTACACGGATACCTATGGGAATATTGAATACATGAATACCTCCTTTAAAAGGGAATTTCAAGTCAATCGCTCTCAGGCTGGAAAGAAAATTATGGAGATTTATCCGATTTTTCAAGATTGGTATAAAAGCGATAAGGACTTAAAAAATGTGAAGGTATCCATCGACTATGGAAGCGGGATTTTTTATGGGATGGTAAAAAGTCGGAAGATCTACTACAGCGGTCAGGAGTATGGAATTATTTTTTGTTTCCGGCCCTATCAGCAGATTCATGATTCCTCTGTTAAATTTCTGGAAGGTACTCTGGTGACATTTGATTGGATTTCGGAGTTTGTGGGGGAAGATGTAATTGAAACGGCGAAGGAGCTAGCGGAAAAAGACGAGAACCTTCTGATTACCGGCAGCGATAATGCGTTGAATGAATTAATTGCCAAGGCAGTCTTTAATCACTCCGAGAGAAGGCTGGAAGGCATTAAAGTAATTTATATGCAGAATGTTTACCGTGATCTTCTGGATCAGTATTTAATGGACGAATACGGGCTTCTGAGGAGTATGGACAATGGAACGATGGTTATTGTGCAGCCGGAAAAAATGACCAGATATGTGCAGGACAAACTAGCGGAACTGATGAAAAAGGAAAAACTGGAAGTTAAACATGGCTTTAGCCTTCGTATCAATGTACGCTTTATATTTTGTACGACAGAAAATTTGAAGGAACTTGTGCAGGCGGGGAAATTCAGCGAGAAATTGTATTTGGAGATTTCACACCATGTAATCAGCAATCCAGAAACCATACATAACGATTATAAAGCGTTTATTAAATTTGCATTCTCAGGTCTCTCCTATTACAGTAAGGTATGGAATCAAAACAGAGAGATGATTACGCCGGGGCTTCTGGAAACGTTATGGCAGAAATACCGTCATCTGTCTATTGGAGAAATTGAAACAATACTGGAAAAAATTATCAAGGAGGGAGGGGATGATTTGGAATCGGAAGGAGAAATGATTCATCCGCAGGAGAATTACTTTATTTCCATGAAGGAGATTGAACGCAGACAGATTGAAGCGCTGATGAACGGGGATGTTTTTGGAAAAAGGTATACAAAAAAGGAGATCGGGGAAATTTTGAAAATTTCCCGGACAACCCTATATCGCAGAATGAAGGAATACGGACTGGACCAGAAGAAGACGGAGAATTAGATCTGAATGCCTGTTCCTAAAGCTGGATGAAAAACGATTCATCTATGATTCCCTGCCCACATAAAGTAGTAACGATGAATAGAATCGACAGAGGACTGACATGCTGAACATCTTATGGACCGTGATGATTCTCACAGGAATCGCCTGGGCCTCCTTTCACGGCACTTTAGGACAGGTGACAGACGAGATGCTGGCCGCCTCCGGGGAGGCGGTTTCCCTGTGCATCACTATGCTGGGGGTAATGGTTCTGTGGACCGGAGTGCTGGAGGCGGGAAAGAGGGCGGGGCTCATTGAGCGTCTGTCCGGGGCCATGAGGCCGATCCTGAGGTTTCTATTTCCAGAGCTTCCGCCCGAGTCCGAGGCGGCCAGGCAGATTTCCGTCAATATGATTGCCAATTTTCTTGGACTTGGATGGGCGGCCACGCCCGCAGGCTTAAAGGCTATGGAGGAGCTGAAAAAGCTGGAGGAGAAGCGCAGGGCCGGATTGGCGGCGGGGCCTGCGCGCAGAGCAGGAGAAGCGGGGAACGAGATGTGTACCTTTCTGATTATCAATATTTCATCCCTGCAGCTGATTCCCATTAATATGATTGTGTACCGAACTCAGTATGGAAGCGCGGCCCCGGCGGCCATTGTGGGGCCGGCTATTGCGGCTACGGCCATGAGTACGGCGGCGGCGGTGGTGTTTTGCAGGGTGATGGGGAGAAAATAATTACAAAAATAACGAGAATAATAGTTGAATTATTGCAAATATTACTATATAATAAAAAATAACAACGAAAAACACGAAAATAAAAAGGAGGCCGCTATGAAAATATTGAAAATATTAATCGAGAAACTTCCGCATTTTAAGAACAATCTGGATATAGATTTCGTTGCGCGCCAAAGAGTAGAGGATGATGACAAAGAGCAGCTGTTCAATGTTTTTTCTAACATATATACGAATCCGGCACTCGCTTTGATCGGTATTAATGCATCTGGTAAAACAACGATATTGAAAGTGATTTCTTTTGTTATAGAATTACTTAATAATAAGCCCCTGAACAGTATCTCATCAAAAGATATTCTTGATGAGATTGACAGTAATCAGGGGGTAGTTTTTTCGGCTTATTTTTATCACGAGAATATTATATATAAATTAAAAACAACGATCGGGAAAAAAGAAAATCCAGCGGATGGAAGCGCCAAATTTGTTATTTTAGACGAGAAGATCGGAAGAGCACACGTCTGAACTCCAGTCACTCATTCATCTCGTATGCC